>Ga0307515_10014950_pt1 | contig 14341 bp, 12 predicted proteins | sample 17_EM_MG_FD_194513 | JGI IMG/M metagenome (GOLD analysis project Ga0307515, IMG submission 194513) | Populus trichocarpa ectomycorrhiza microbial communities from riparian zone in the Pacific Northwest, United States - 17_EM | ecosystem: Host-associated > Plants > Roots > Unclassified | place...
CAGATCGCTTGCCATCTGCGTGGCTACGCCGTCGATGCGGCGGGTATCGATCAGGTTGCCGAAAGACGGCATGGCCGTCGTCATCACGATGCCGGCGATGGCGACCACGACCATGGTTTCGATCAAAGTGAAGCCGTGAGCCGACTTTCTGCCAAGACCGCGTGAGCTTGTTGTTTGCATGTTTCCCCCTGTGTTTGAACTGCATCCAATGTAGGAAATGCAGGCCGTTCCAGCTTCCACCGCTGGGGGGAAACACGGGACCTCTGGTGGGGGCACCCGGCGGGGGGAGCTTCGCCTTTCTAGGCGTCAGCTGTCCGGGCGGGTGAACTCGCGGCGCTTCATTGCCAGGTAGTCGTCGCGATCGAGTTCATGCAGCTGTGTCGCGTATTGCTCGGTGGCAGCGAACCAGGCCTCCATGCGTTGGGTGCGCTGCTGTGCCGGCGGGGCGGCCAGGGAGGCGAGGTACGCGTCGATCGCCAAGTAGTAGCGCATGGTGTTGCGTTCGACGACGCCGCGCATGCCACCGATGTACGGCGAGCTGGCACCAGGCTTCTCTTTGGTGAAGCCGACCTTGCCGGACCCCACAGTGGCCAGATATCCGCGCATGGCCAGCTTCGCCGTCAACCCGTAGGCGTAGGCGTAGTCCAGGTGCAAAAAGGTTTTCTGGCCGCCTTCGAGCGGGATGGCCTGCAACTGGATGCGGTAGTCATGCGTGCTGAAAGGGCCGCTCGCAGCGCTCAGCCGCACGGACAGGTAGTCAGGGCTGGCTTCGAGTGGTTGCAGCGTGAAATTCACGCGGTAGCTGTCGCGCAGCGGCTGGTCGAGCTTGCGGCCGATGTTCACGGCCACCGTGCTGGCCGAGGCGGTGCACTGCTTGGTGTTGATGTGCAGCATCAAGATCTCGCACCAGACCTGCGGCTGCTGCAGATGCTCGCGCGCCAGTGCATACGGCTGGGAGACGACGGCGTCGATGCTGCCTTGCAGTTGCTCGCCCGCTTCGGTGGAAACCAGTTTCAGCGGCCTGCCGAAGGGGCTGTGTGCAAGTTCTGGAGCCAGCTGCGCTTGGCGCTCGCGCAGGACCACGCCGGCTGGTGGCCCGGCCAAGGCGGGAAGGGCGACCGCGCATGCGACCACCCAGGCAGCGAAGGGGCGAATGAAACTCAAAGCTCGATGACTCCGAACGGCAAAGCCCGATGTTGACGCTTTGGCGCGGAGGGTGTTGTAGGACTTGTTCCGTTGCGCGGGTGAGGCATCAACGCATCGGGGACGGCTGGAAGGCAGTCAGATGTCGCGAATCAGCTGGCGGAACTCGTCCACGTCTTCGAAGCTGCGATAGACGGAGGCGAAGCGAACGTAGGCCACCTTGTCGATGCGCTTGAGTTCGCGCATCACCAGCTCACCGAGGCGGGTCGATGCCACCTCTTTCGCACCGCTGTTGAGCAGCTTGTCCTGCATGCGCTCGATGGCGGCGTCGATCTGCTCCACGCTGACGGGGCGCTTGCGCAGCGCCAAGGTCATCGACGCGCGGATCTTGCCGATGTCGAACTCGGCCCGCGTGCCGTCTTTCTTCACCACCGAGGGCAGGGCGATTTCGGCGCGCTCGTAGGTCGTGAAACGCTTGTCGCAGCTTTGGCAGCGGCGCCGACGGCGCACGACATCGCCTTCGTCGGACTCGCGCGTCTCGACGACCTGGGTGTCTTCGTGGGAACAGAAAGGACAGCGCATGAGCGGCTTCGCCAAAAACGAGGGCGGAGTCGCTCGGCGACCCCTTCTCGGCTTATCTGTAGACCGGGAAGTCTTTCGTCAGCGCGGCGACCTTGGCTCGCACGGCCGCGATGTTGGCTTCATCATGCGGCTTGTCCAGCACGTCGGCGATCAAATTGGCGGTGACGCGAGCCTGTTCTTCCTTGAAGCCGCGGGTCGTGAACGCCGGCGAGCCGAGGCGAATGCCGCTGGTGATCATCGGCTTTTGCGGATCGTTGGGAATGCCGTTCTTGTTGCACGTCATGTGCGCCAGGCCCAGGATGGCCTCGGCCTCTTTGCCGGTGAGGTTCTTGGGCCGCAGGTCAACCAGCATCACATGGCTCTCGGTGCGGCCGCTCACGATGCGCAGCCCGCGCTGGGTCAAGGTTTCGGCCAGCACGGCGGCGTTCTTCACCACCTGCTGCTGATACTGCTTGAACTCGGGTGAGAGTGCTTCCTTGAAGGCCACCGCCTTGGCGGCAATCACGTGCATCAGCGGGCCGCCCTGAATGCCGGGGAAGATGGCGCTGTTGATCTTCTTGGCAACGGCTTCGTCGTTCATCACGATGATGCCGCCGCGCGGGCCGCGCAGGCTCTTGTGCGTGGTGGACGTCACCACGTCGGCATGCGGGACGGGGTTCGGGTAGACGCTGGCGGCGATCAGGCCGGCGTAATGCGCCATGTCGACCATGAAGTAGGCGCCGATGGCCTTGGCGACTTTGGCGAACCGCTCGAAATCGATGCGCAGGCTGTAGGCCGAGGCACCGGCAATGATCAGCTTGGGCTTGTGCTCGTGGGCCAACCGCTCCATCGCGTCGTAGTCGATGGCTTCATTGGCGTCGAGCCCGTAGCTCACGACCTTGAACCACTTGCCGCTCATGTTGAGCGGCATGCCATGCGTCAGATGGCCGCCTTCGGACAGGCTCATGCCCATAATGGTGTCGCCGGGCTGTAGCAGACCGAAGAACACCGCCTGATTCGCCTGCGAACCGGAGTTGGGCTGCACGTTGGCATGCGCAGCGCCGAAGAGCTGCTTCACGCGGTCGATTGCCAGTTGCTCGGCGATGTCGACGTACTCGCAGCCACCGTAGTAGCGCTTGCCAGGGTAACCCTCGGCGTACTTGTTGGTGAGCTGGGTGCCTTGCGCAGCCATCACGGCAGGCGAGGCATAGTTTTCAGTCGCGATCAGCTCGATGTGGTCTTCCTGGCGCTGGTTCTCGCGCTGGATGACAGACCACAACTCGGGGTCGACGTTGGAAATGGTGGATTGAGCGCGGTCGAACATGTGGCAGTCCTCTGTGTCAGAAGTCCCTCGGCAAGCCGCATCGTGAATGCGACCTCGGGGCTGCCCAGGCGAACGGCTGAACCGGCCCCGGCACCCGGGGCGGGCTGCGCTTCCCAGTGGTTCACCACCTCAGCTCCGTGGCATGTACCAGGAGCCTCTATCGCCAGTCGCGCAGCGGGTGAAGTGTACCGCGGCACCCGCGCGTGGCGGTTGAAAAAGCTCAGCGCAGCAGTGCGATCTGCTCGTTGGTCGGCTTGTCGCCGGTGGCTGCTGGCCGGGTGTCGACGTCCGGCCCGGTCACGGTCGCGGGCAGCGTCACAGGCGTGGTTGGCACGATCAGCGGCGCAGTCACCGAGATCGACTTGCCGGCGGCCACCAGACGCAGATGATCCTGCTCGGCCAGCACCTTGCCGGCGTAACCACCGTCGTCGGTCAGATTGGCCGCTCCCACGTAATAGCGCAGTCCGGCTTCGATGCTGCCAGCGCGCGCGATGCATTCCTTCAACACCTGCACGCCGACGCGCAGGTTGGTTACCGGATCAAAGGCCGCGTGGTTGCCGCCGAAAGCTTCGTACTTGTCGTCGTGAACCTGCGTCATCACCTGCATCAGGCCCTGGGCGCCCACCGGGCTCTGGGCGAAGGGGTTGAAGCTAGACTCGATGGCCATGATGGCCAGGATGAGCGTCGGCTCCAGATGGGCCTTGGCACCCACCGTCCAGGCTTCCTTGACCAGGCGGCTAACCGGCTCGGGTGCCACGTGATAGCGGCGCGACAGCCAGATGGCCACCGCTGCCTGCTGGCGAGTCAGGTCCTTGGGGTCGTATGCGGTTGCCCGGGCGATGGCATCGGGCTCGCTCAAGTCGGCCAGAGCCTCCAGGGTGCCTTCGGTACGAGCTTCGTGGCGAGCTTGCAGCCAGGTCAGCGTGCGTTGTTCCACTGCGTGGCGCAGCTCGCGCTGGCCGGCAATGAACAGCAGCGCCGAGACCAGCAACAAGCCGAGCAAGGCCAGGGTGTTGTGGCTGACTTCCAGCAGGCCATGGCCCACGTCACTCAAGAACACAGTGCTGGAGCGCGTCGCCGATTGGCGGGCCGCTTTCAGCAGCGAAACTAGATTTTGAAGCGCTGTCATGTCACTCCTTTCTTCTCTGTCCCTCCTGTGCCTGGCCCGAGGGCAAGCGACTGGGATGTGACAGTGATAATCCGCAGCGTGAATTTGCCGCGAATTAGGCAGCGTTGCACCATGTGTCTAGGGGTGAGTCATGGTGCGGGTTTCCCCTGGCCTACGTCAGGGTCGCGGATTCTAGGAAGACCGATCATAACCAGTCAAGCATTAGGACGGCATGTTTAATAACTTAAAGCTATGAAGTACCGCGATTTGCGGGACTTCATGAGTGGTCTGGAGCGCCTTGGCGAACTCAAACGGGTCGCAGAGCCAGTGTCTGCGCGGCTCGAGATGACAGCGCTCAGTGACCGTATCTTGCGTGCCGGTGGCCCGGCACTGTGGTTTCAAAACCCTGACGGTTACAAAATTTCGGCCTTGACGAACCTCTTTGGGACAACCCGTCGTGTCGCTTTGGGCATGGGCGCCACAGAGGTAAATGAGCTTCGGGATGTCGGCCGTGTGCTGGCCAGCCTGAAGGAGCCGGAGCCACCGAAAGGGCTCAAGGATGCCGGCAAGCTGTTACAGATGGCCAAGGCCCTGTGGGACATGAAGCCTGCTTCGGTCCGCGGCGCGAATTGCCAGGAAGAGGTTCTGCAAGGCAATGAGGTCGACCTCGGCGAGTTGCCCATCCAAACCTGTTGGCCCGGCGACGTGGCTCCCTTGATCACCTGGGGCCTCGTCATCACGCGTGGGCCGCAATCCGGGCCGAACCCCCGCAAGCGGCAGAACCTTGGCATCTACCGGCAGCAGGTCATCGGGCCACGCCAAGTCATCATGCGATGGCTCGCTCATCGTGGCGGCGCGCTCGACTTCCGCGACTTCGCGCTAGCCAATCCCGGCAGTCCATTTCCGGTCGCGGTCGCGCTGGGCGCCGACCCGGCGACCATTCTGGGCGCGGTAACACCGGTGCCTGACACCTTGTCGGAGTACCAGTTCGCCGGCTTGCTACGCGGCAGCCGCACTGAGGTTACGGACACGTCGGTGGGCGATCAAGGCGTCATGCTGCAGGCACCCGCCAGCGCCGAGATCGTGCTCGAAGGCCACATTCCGACCGCCGCCAAAGGCTTCACCGGCACCAGCGCGCATGGTGTGGCGCTGAAAGAGGTCGGCGGCTATCTGTATGCGCTCGAGGGCCCGTTCGGCGATCACACCGGTTACTACAACGAGCAAGACTGGTTTCCGGTGTTCGAGATTGCCCGCCTGACGCGTCGCAAGAATCCGATCTACCACTCTACCTACACCGGCAAGCCGCCAGACGAGCCGGCGATGCTGGGCGTCGCGCTGAACGAAGTCTTCGTGCCGATTCTGCAGAAGCAGTTTCCCGAGATCGTGGACTTCTATCTGCCGCCCGAAGGTTGCAGCTACCGCATGGCCATCATCAGCATCAAGAAGAGCTACCCCGGCCACGCCAAGCGCTTGATGTTCGGCGTGTGGAGCTTTCTGCGGCAGTTCATGTACACCAAGTTCATCGTGGTGACAGACAACGACGTGGACATTCGCAACTGGCAAGACGTGATGTGGGCCATCACGACCCGCATGGACCCGGTGCGAGACACCACGCTGGTGGAGAACACGCCGATCGACTACCTTGACTTCGCCTCGCCAGTCAGCGGTCTGGGCGGCAAGATGGGGTTGGATGCCACGAACAAATGGCCAGGCGAGACCAGCCGGGAATGGGGACGCAACATCCGCATGGATTCCAGCGTGGAACAGCGGGTCGCCCATCTGTTCGACGCGCTAATGAAGCCGGCTCAATGAAGCGGCGATGAGCCATAGCGGTTCTCACTTGGCATTGCCGAAGCGGCTCACCTAGCTTTGAGATGCCTGCATGCAGGTAATCTCACCGGCGCAGTCCCTGCGCTACAGGAGCCCCGGACCCACTTCCTCTGGAGCCCCGAAATGGTGGCGTCAGCCATCCGCCCCCTCTCACCGCAAGGTCGAGAGGGGGTTTCGTTTTCTGGACTAGAACCTGACCATCAGGGCGACCAGCTCGCGCAGCGCGCGGTTCACGCTGGTGTAGCCGGTGGCGGTCGGCACCCAGTCGAGCGCCGGGTTTTCAACACGACGAGCCATGGCCATCGGGGCAGCCTGGATCTTCACGGTGCCACCTGCTGCTTGTTCGAATGACTTCTGCGCGCGAGGCATATGCCATCCATGGGTGACGAGAACGATGTGTGTGACATTGGCCTGCTTCAACAGAGGCACGGTGCGCAAGGCGTTCTCGCGGGTGTCGTGCGAGCGGTCTTCCAGCCACTTGATGGGGTGGCCGAAATCACGTGATGCGATGCGGCCCGCGGTCTGCGCTTCGGGCTGGCCGTCGGCCTGGCCCCAACCCAGGCCGCCACTGAAGGCGACCGGCGCCCCGACCTCGCGGCTCAGCCAGATGCCATAGCGCAGGCGCTCGAGCGAAGCTGCCGTCAGATTGGCGACGCCGTACTCAGGTGCCAACGTTTCCTGGCCTCCGCCGAGGATCACGATGGCGACCTGCTCCTTCGCGGCGACGGCGGCTTTCAGTTCGGCAATCGCTTCGGCGCTGAGCGCGGGTGGCGGCTTTAGCACGAACTGGTTCAGCAGTTGGCCGGTCCCCAGGCAGGTACTGAACCACAGGCCCACGATGCTGATCAGGATGACGAACCAACCCAGGCCGCGGCGCGGCAGGATCAATCGCGCGCCGATCAGGATCAACAGAAAGAAAGGAAGAGGTGGCAGCACCAGGGCCGCAATCACCGGCGTCCACGATTCAATGCCGAGCAGGGTCAGCAAGCCGTTCATGCCGTGTCTTCTTTCTTGAGGTTGTAGGTCGGGTCGGCGCGATTGTGCCGGGGTGCACGCACTCACAGACCGCTGTTTGCACCAGCGTGGCTCACGAACAGTGAGAAATTGCGCGCTTGTCGTGGTTTGCCGTTGTCTGATCCAGCGCCCGCTGGCGCGGCTTGACTTGGCTAAGGTGCCAAGCGTGCGCGCACCCAGGCGTCGCCTTCCTGGCGATAGTGCAGCCGGTCGTGCAGGCGAGACTTGCGGCCCTGCCAGAACTCCCAGCTGTCGGGCACTAAACGGAAGCCGCCCCAATGCGGCGGGCGGGGCGGTGAGAGCGCGTAGCGTGCCGCAGCCTTGGCCGCATTGGTCACCAGCACAGCACGCGAGCTGATCACTTGGCTTTGCGGCGAAGCCCACGCACCAATGCGTGAATCGAGAGGCCGCGAAGCGAAGTAGGCGTCGGACTCATCTGCGCTGGTGCGTTCGACGCGGCCCTCGATGCGCACCACGCGCTCGAGTTCGACCCAATGAAACTGCAGCGCTGCGAACGGGTTGGCCGAAAGCTCGGTGCCCTTGCGGCTCTCGTAGTTGGTGTACCAGGTGATGCCACGCGCATCGAAACCCTTGATCAGCACGATGCGCGTCGACGGGCGATGATTTGCGCCCACCGTGGCGAGGGTCATCGCATTGGGCTCGGGCACCTGCGCATCGAGCGCTTGCTGGAACCACAGGCCGAACTGCTCCAGCGGGTCGCTGCGCGAAGCCGACTCGTCAAGTTCGGCGCGCTCGTAGCTTTTGCGAAGGTCGGCGATGTGATTCATGGTCTGAGTATAGAAAGTGCTTGCAGCTCCCTGAAAGCCTCAGGTGAAACCCGCAAGGGACCTGTGGCTTGCTTACCGAATTCAACTTACGGGGAAGGCCTTAAGTGAAGCCCCCACTATCTTCGCAAGCCCCGAACTCCGATTCTTCAGATGACGGTCGGCCACCAAGGCGGGCCGCAAATCCATACGCACAAGGGAGAGTGGCCGCATGATTTCTCGGCCGGCAGTCGTGGTGTTGGCAGCAGGCCGGGGGTCGCGCTTCCGCGGGTTGCATCACAAGCTGATGCAGGGCCTGGGCGCATCGACGGTGCTTGCGACTACCTTGTCCAACGCCCTGGCGACCCAACTCCAGGTGCTGGTGGTGACGTCCGAGCCGCTGGCAGAGCTTGTGAGCCGCCACGTTGCCACGCGTGACATGGTCGTGCTGCCTTCGCCCGATTCACCTGCCAGCCAACGCTTGGGCATGGGTTATTCCATCGCAGCTGGCGTGGCCGCACGTTCCGATGCATCGGGGTGGCTCATCCTCCCCGCCGACATGCCGATGGTGCGGACCAGCACGCTCAATGTCGTTGCGAGCGAGCTCGAAAGCCATGCCATTACCTACGCTCAATACCACGGCCGCCGCGGCCACCCGGTAGGTTTTGCAGCCGAGTTGTACTCCGAGCTGGTAATGCTCACCGGTGACGAAGGCGCACGCCGCTTGGTGGCGCGCTACCCGGCGCAGGGTGTCGAGGTCGATGACCCGGGCGTGTTGCTCGATGTGGACACCGAAGACGACCTTGCGCGTGTGCGCGCCGCTCAGCAGCAGATGCAATTTCGCGAGGCCCGCTGAGCCCATGCCCAGTCGCGTGAAGCGACGTAGGCCGTTATGTCACCAGCGAGTGCCGCCGCGCCAGATCGACCAGACGCTCGATCTTCTTGTCGCGAATGCCGTGCGAGCGCAGTGAGCGTGCGGTTTCCAGCAGGTAGGCGAGGGTGGTGCCGTAGCGGCCCGTTGCCCGCCGCAGGATCTGAACCACATGGGCGTCGTCCATCTGGCCGGTGTAGTTGGGGCTCTCGCGGCTCAGCGTGAAGGCCAGCGCCGTCACATTGCCTTGCGGCGTGCGGCAGGCCAGCCACTTCGGGTCGTAGACGCAGTTGGTCATCTCGCGTGCCCAGAGGCGCGGCAGTTCGTCTTCCACCCGATCACGCGCGATGCGGTAGACCATGCCTTGGCAGGAGCCGCCGCCGACGAGTGCAAACACCAGCCCGGGGAACTCGGGCGTGCCTCGGTTCAGGCGCGAGCTCATCTCCAGCGCGCGGTGCCAGCCATGCACGCGGGCCGGGCGCTGCTCCACAGACTCGAACTCGGGGCGCCAGATGAGCGACGCATAGCCGAAGACCCAGAGGTCACTGCGCCCGCCCCAGGCCGCGCGCGTTTGCGCCAGCATGTGCGCCGGTTCGCGCTCGGGGGACAGCGGTCTCAGGGGCTCGACGAGATTCATCGCGCTCAACTCTAGAATGATTTCGACCACCACGGGTACTGAAGATGAGCGTTCATGACGATGATGTGCAAGGCTACGCACTCGGCGCGGTGTTCGGCATCGTGGCGTTGGTGGTGATGGGCGTCCTCGCAATGGTTTGTTTCAAGACCGTGCAGTCATCGGCATCTTCTTCGGTGTTTGCTGCTGGCAGCGCAACGGGTGAGCACATCTATTTCGACGCCGATGCCGACGCGCTGCCCGCCGATGCTAATGAGGTGCTCATGCGCGTAGCCGAGGCCGCCCGCCAGGATGACCGGGTGCTGGTGCTGATCACCGGCGTATACGGCCGCGCGGAAGAGGCTGCCCTGATGCAGCGGCGCACCCTGCGGTTGAGGCATGCACTCGAGTCGAACGGCGTGTCGCCATCACAGCTCGTGCTGGGCAAACCGCTCTACGCGCGGGCAGGCGACGCCAAGGCAGCTCGCCGCGTCGACGTGCTGCTGCAACCGTAGGACATCACCCACAGCGAAGCCCGGTCGCGGCCGATAGGGCGGGCGAAACGCCTGCCCTAAGGTTTCATGTCACTCAACCGGCAGGAGCCTTCCATGAACCAACCGCCCCGGCGCGCTCGCAAAGGCTGGGTCATCGCTGCCGGTCTGGCGGGTTTGTTGGTGCTGGGGGTGATTGCCTGCGAGGTCGCAGGCTGGCCGTTTCTCGCCTCACCGGTGCAGCGCGAGCTCAGCAACACGCTGCAGCGCGACATACAGCTCAATCAGGCTGGCTCTACTGACGCCGCAACTGTGCGCTTCTTTGGTGGCCTCAAGGTCAAGGTGCCCGAGCTGCAGATCGCCGCACCCGAGTGGAGCCGCCAGCCGTACTTCCTGCATGCCACCAATGCCGAGATGCATTTGTCGTATGGCGACCTGTGGCGCGCCCGCCAGGGTGCTCCGCTCGACATTGACCTGTTGCGAGCTGACCGTCTTGTGGTGCACGCAGAACGCCTGATGGACGGGCGCGCTTCGTGGGCCTTTGGCAAACCAAAGACCGAGGCCGAGCGACTCGCTGCCGACAACGAACCCAAGACGCAGCTGCCCACCGTGCGCGAGCTGCAGGTGTTGCAGGGTCAGCTGACCTTTGTGGACGCGCCCTTGAAGGCTGACATCACGGCCGAGTTGCAGCTCACAGAGGGTGCGGAAGCATCATCGACACCGACGCGGTCGCAGCCCCTGCCGGTGGCCTTGCGCGGGTTGATCGCGAGCGCCAAGGGAACCTATGGCCCCGCGACGCTGACGGCGAACCTGCGCACCTCCGGCATCACGCCGCTGCTGCGCGACGAAGCCGGCGCACCCGGCGTGCCGGTGGTGCTGGAGGTGAAGTCGGGCAAGGCCGCAGCAAGTTTCAATGGCACCGTGACCGACATCTTCAAGCTCGCCGACATGAACGGTGTCTTTCGCGTCTCGGGTCCCTCCCTGGCTGCCGCGGGCGACCCGCTCGGCGTGACGCTGCCCACCACCGGCGCGTTCAAGCTCGCCGGTCGCATCCGCAAGAACGGTCAGGTATGGAGCGTGGTGACCGACGACGCGACAGTGGGATCCAGCAAGCTCGCCGCGGCGATGACCTACGACACCCGGCCACGGGTGCCGCTGCTGTCAGGCAGCGTCTCCGGGCCACGTCTGCTGTTGGCCGACCTGGCGCCCACCATCGGCGGCGAACCCGATGCTGCCGCTGCGCCACCGGCCAGCGCATCGTCGCCGTCTTCGGCCCGCGTGCTGCCCGACAAGGAGTTCGACTTGCCCTCGCTGCGCGCGATGAACGCCAACGTGCTGATGTCATTCGACCGCGTCGAGCTGGGCGCGCTCTTCGCCTTGCCGCTGCAGCCCTTGAAGACTCACCTCACACTGCAAAGCGGCAAGCTTGAGCTGAACGATCTGGTGGCGCGCACGGCCGACGGCAACCTCGCCGGCAGCGTGTCGCTCGACGGCACCGGCAAGCTCGCGCTGTGGCAAACCGACCTGCGCTGGTCGGGCGTGAAGCTCGAGAACTGGCTGAAGCAAGAGCGTGCCAAGGGCGGGCAGCCGTACGTGACAGGCAATCTCGTGGGCCGCGCGTCGCTGAAGGGCCAGGGTCGGTCCACTGCGCAGATTCTGGGCAGCATCGACGGCAACATCACGACCTCGCTGCGCCAGGGTCAGGTGTCTCACCTGGTGATCGAGGCCGCTGGTCTCGACGTCGCCCAAGCGCTGGGCGTGTTCATCAAGGGCGACGACCTGCTGCCCGTGAGTTGCGCCTTCGCCGACATGCAAGCCACGCAAGGCGTGTTGCGCCCGCGCGCGCTCGTGATCGAGACGACCGATTCGACCGTGTGGGCCGATGGAAGTGTGTCGCTCAAGGGCGAGGCGCTTGACTTGCGGGCCGTCGTCACGCCCAAGGACTTCAGCCCGTTGGCGCTGCGCACGCCCTTGCTCGTGAAGGGCACTTTCAAGTCGCCGCGCATCGCGGTAGAAAAAGCCCCGCTGGCCCGCAAGGTCGCTGGCGCGGTGTTGCTGGGCTTGCTCAACCCGTTGGCGGCCATCGTGCCGTTTGTCGATACCGGCGACAAAGACAACAAGCCGGACAGCTGTGCCCAGCTCCTGGAGCGCGCGCGACAGGCTGCACGGGAAAAGCTCGGCGAACAAGCCAAGGCCCCACCGAAGGCTGAAGAGCGAAAAGGAGAGAAGGCGCCGACGCAGGAACGGAAGTCTTGAAGCGATTGACGATGTAATTTGGTTACTTGATAATCGGTATTCAAGTTACATCCTCAATGACCGTCATCACCGACGAGGTGAATCGCATGAAGCCAGCCCTGCTCGAAGTCACCCAACGCATTCGCGAACGCAGCAGTTCCTTGCGTTCCGCTTACCTGAAACGTGTGGACCAACTGGCCAACCGGCCGCGCGGTTCCGACCGCATGGGCTGCGCCAACGTTGCGCACGCCTTCGCGGCGATGCCGGCGAACGACAAGCTGCGCATCGTTGCCGAGCGAGCGCCGCACATCGGCGTGGTCACCGCCTACAACGACATGCTGTCGGCCCACCAGCCGTACGAAGGATTCCCAGCGGTGCTGCGCGATGAAGCGCACCGCCAGGGCGCCACGCTGCAAGTGGCCGGCGGCGTGCCGGCCATGTGCGACGGCGTCACACAGGGCACGCCCGGCATGGAGCTGAGCCTGTTCTCGCGCGACAACATCGCGATGGGCACGGCCATCGCGCTCTCTCACGACGTATTCGATGCAGCCCTGCTGCTCGGCATCTGCGACAAGATCGTGCCGGGCCTCTTGATCGGCGCCTTGCACTTCGGCCACTTGCCTTGCGTGTTCGTGCCGGCTGGGCCGATGAGCACCGGCTTGTCGAACAACGCCAAGTCCAAGGTACGCGAGCAGTTCGCACAAGGCCTGGTGGGGCGCGAGCAGCTGCTGGAGGCCGAATCGGCGGCGTACCACGGCGCCGGCACGTGCACCTTCTACGGCACGGCCAACAGCAACCAGATGCTGCTCGAAGCCATGGGCCTGCACGTACCAGGCGCAGCCTTCATCCACCCGCATGCCGAACTGCGCGAGCCGCTCACGCGCCAGGCCGTGAGGCAGGTTCTCGACCTCACCAAGACGAAGCGCTTCACGCCCATCGGCCACATGGTCGACGAGCGGGTCATCGTCAACGCGATGGTGGCCCTGCTCGCCACCGGCGGCTCGACCAACCACCTGATCCACTGGGTCGCGGTGGCGCGCTCGGCCGGCATCCTGATCGACTGGACCGACTTCTCGGACCTCTCGCACATCGTGCCGCTGCTGGCGCGCGTGTACCCCAACGGCAGTGCCGACGTGAACCAGTTCCAAGCGGCAGGCGGCCCCGGCTTCGTGATCCGCGAGCTGCTCGACGCCGGCTATCTGCACGGCGACGTCACCACCGTCAGCCAGGGTGGCCTGCATGACTACGGCCGCGTGCCCGAGCGGGGCGGCGAGGGCGTGGTCTGGAAGAGCCTGCCAGCGCAAAGCGGCGACGAGAGCGTGGTTCGCCGCGCCGATGCGCCGTTCAGCGAAACGGGTGGATTGAAGCTGTTGACAGGTAACCTCGGCCGCTCGGTGATCAAGGTCTCGGCCGTGCCTGAAGCCAACCATGTGATCGAAGCGCCGGCCGTTGTCTTCGACGACCAGGAAGATCTGATTGCCGCCTTCAAGGCCGGTCAGCTCGAACGCGACTTCGTCGCCGTCGTGCGCTTCCAGGGCCCGCGTGCCAACGGCATGCCGGAGCTGCACCGCCTCACGCCGCCCCTGGGTGTGCTGCAGGGCAAAGGCTTCAAGGTCGCGCTGGTGACCGATGGCCGCATGAGCGGTGCGTCAGGCAAGGTGCCGGCAGCCATCCATGTGAGCCCGGAGGTGCTGGCGCATGGGCCGCTGGGCAAGGTCCGCACCGGTGACATGATCCGCCTCGATGCGATCGCGGGCACGCTGAACGCGCTCGTGGACGACGCCACCTGGGCGGCACGCGAGCTGGCCGACATCAACCTCGAGCGTAGCGAGAACAATGCGCATGGCTTGGGCCGAGAACTCTTCGGTGGCATGCGGCGCAATGTGCGCACCGCCGAAGAAGGCGCCATCACCTGGTTGTGAACGAGAAAGCAAAGATGAACACACTCGAACTGGTTTCTTACGGCCCGGTGATTCCGGTCATCGTCATCAACCGCCTCGAAGACGCGGTGCCCATGGCACAGGCGCTGGTCGACGGCGGCGTGCGCGTACTCGAAGTGACGCTCCGCACCCCCATCGCGCTGAAGTGCATGGAAGCGATTGCGCGCTCGGTGCCTGACGCGATCCTTGGCGCGGGCACGGTGCGCAGCGCCGCCGATGCGCAGGCCGCGAAAGACGTCGGCTGCACTTTCGCCGTGAGCCCGGGTTACACGAGTGCGATCGGCGAAGCCTGCCGCAAGATCGGCCTGCCGCTGTTGCCGGGCACCGCCACCGGCAGTGAAGTGATGCAGGCCAACGCCGACGGCTACTTCTTCCTGAAGTTCTTCCCGGCGATGCAAGCAGGCGGCATCGCGATGCTCAAGGCCTTTGCCGGGCCGTTCACCGACG
>Ga0307515_10014951_pt1 | contig 14341 bp, 12 predicted proteins | sample 17_EM_MG_FD_194513 | JGI IMG/M metagenome (GOLD analysis project Ga0307515, IMG submission 194513) | Populus trichocarpa ectomycorrhiza microbial communities from riparian zone in the Pacific Northwest, United States - 17_EM | ecosystem: Host-associated > Plants > Roots > Unclassified | place...
GAGCGCGGCGCCGCCGATCGCGTGCGACTCGGCCTCGTTGCCGGCGAGCTCGGCCTTGTAGGCCGCGAGCGTGGCCTTCTCCTTGGCCAGCATGCCGCGGACCTCCTGCATGCCCTGATCGACGACCTCGTCGATCACGCGCTCCGCGTCGCCCAGCGCGGCGGCGACCTGGGCGGCGCGATCGCCCAGCGCCGCGAGCCGCTGCGACTGACCCGGATCGCGGCTCCCGGCGGCCAGCCTGGCGAGCAGCTTGTGCTCGGCGTCCTCGGCGGACCGCGCCTGGCGGCGCGCGACCGCAGCCGCCGCGACCGTCGGATCGCCGACCCCGGCCAGATCGCGGCCGGTCTCGATGTCCCTGTGGATCCCGCCCAGCTCGTTCTCGATCGCCTCGGCCTCGCGCGCCGCGGCGTCGAGCGCCGCCGCGACCGTGCGGCGCTGGTCGGCGGGCAGGTCCGGCGTGTCTGCCGTGTACTTGCGCAGCGCGACCGCCATCGCCTGGGCCTGGCCGATCGCGGCGTCGATCTCCTCGGCCGAGCGGCCGAGCGCGTCGTAGCGGGCCTGGCTCCGGGCCAGGTGTTCGGCCGCGGTGCGCTCGGGGTCCGGCATCGCGGCAAACGCGGCGAACCGCTGGCGCCGGTTGGTGGTCAGCCCGGTGACCTCGCCCGAGCTCGCGGTCAGCCGCAGCTGCTGCTCGGCGAGGTCGTTGCGGAGCTTGATCAGCTCGGCCTCGATCGCGCCGATCCGGCCGCGCCGGCCGGACAGCTCGGGATAGACCGCGCTGCGATCGCGGGCGGCGAGCACGCCCTCGAGCCGGGCGATCGTGGCCTCGGCCTCGGCGATGTTGCTGGCGACCTCGCCCAGGTCAGTCTCGACCGCGACCACGCGCTGGACCGCGGGCTCGTCGCGCAGGTACTGGACCGCGGCCTCGGGGATCGGCGCGGCGATCTGGAACACGTGGGCCGAGCGGCCGGCGATCTGGCCCAGATAGCGCTCCGGCGGCCCGCCGCCGTCGACCATCTGGACCAGCGCGGCGTACGACGGCACGTACAGGTCGTGGGTCTCGGTGAAGACCTGCACCGCGCGGTCGTACTCGGTCGCCGGATCGGACTGCTCCTTGGTGTCGATCGTGCCGAGGATCTGCGCCGAGCGGATCATCTGGGCCTTGCGGAGCCGCAGATTGCCCTCGAGGATCTTGACCGTCGGCGTCTTGGTCGACTGCGGATCGGACTGCGCGAGCAGCTCGAGCGCGCGCAGCGCCTTGTCGTACTGCTTGCTCTTGACGTAGACCCAGGCGACCTCGTACAGCGCGTCGGGGAACAGGTCGCTGTGGCGATCGACCAGCAGGTAGCTGTCGATCGACTTCGACGCCTGGTCGCGCTCGTAGTACAGCCGGCCGAGCGCGAGCTGCGACAGCTCGATCATCCGGCGGTCGCTGGACGTCCGCGGCTTCCTGCCGATCAGGTCGGTGAAGATCGCGGTCGCGCGCTCGAGGTCGGCCTTGGCGACGTAGGTCGTGCCCGTGAAGTACGCGGCCTGCAGCTCGTAGTCCGAGGCCTTGGGGACGTCCTGGAAGTACGCCAGCGCGTCGTCGAACTTGCCCTGGGCGTAGGCCAGCTTGCCGCGGACGTACGGCACCGATGGCAGGCGCAGGCCCGGGCTGATCCGGTCGAGCGCGGCGATCACGTCGCCGAGCCGGCTGTCGTCCTTCTGGACGATCGCGATCTCGATCAGCCGCTCGAGCGACGGCTGGTAGTACCGGCTGGCGACGCCGCCGCCGGCGACCACGGCCGCGTAGTACTCGCCGGCGGCGCCGCGATCGCCCTTCTGGAACAGCGCCTCGGCGAGATAGAAGCTCGCGGTCTCGCGATCGGGGCCGGGCCGGCTCGCCAGATCGAACAGCCGCAGCGCGGCGGCGTCGTAGTCGCCGAGCGAGTAGGCGACCTCGGCGTCGAGCAGGCGGCGCTGGCCGATCGGCCCCGGCAGCCGGTTGGGCCGGGGCAGATCGGCGCCGAGCTGGCGCGCCTCGGTGTCGTACGCGGCGAGCCGCGCGGCGACGTCGTCCTCCGCGTGCGCGATCCCGGCCGACGCTGCGACGAGCGCCGCGACGAGCCAACGCGAGCGACCATGGCGGGCGACCATCGCTTACTTCCCCGGCTGGCCCGGCTGGCCGGTCGCAGCTCCCGCGGCGGCCGGCCCGGCGGCGGGCTTGCCAGCGGCGGCGCCTGGGGCTGGCGCGGCGTCGGGCGGCGCGGCGGGCTTGTCACCCTTGTCGCCCTTCTCCGGCGGCTTCTCGGGCTGCACCTGCGCCACCTTGCACTCGATCGTCGCCCGCTTCTCGAGCGGCATCGTCGGGCCGCCCTTCTCGAACGCGCGGCACTCGACCCGCGAGATCTTGCCCTCGCCGGCGATGAACGCCTGGTTGCCGTGCGCGGTGAACGTGTACTTCGCGAGGTACTCGAACACGCCGTAGCCGTGGCCGCGGTAGGTCGCGACCACCGACAGGCTGTGGTTGCCGGGCGAGATCGGGCCGGCGAACACGTCGAAGCTCTTGGTCTTGTACAGGCTCTCGGCGGTGTCGTCGGTGCGCGCGAACACCTGCGTACCGTCGAGCGAGTAGATCAGCTTGGTCAGCCGGAACGACGCGCCCATCTCGCTGGCGTGCGCGACCACCGCCTGCGCGCCGACGCCGCCGCCGATCATCTGCTCCTTGAGCATCTGGACGCGGGCCTTGAGCTGCCATGCGCGCTCCTTGAGCGCCTGGGTCTTCTGCTCGAGGCGGCGCATCCGCACGGCGGTCGGCATGTCCTCGGGCTTGACGGTCGAGAGATCGGGCGCCGGCGCGGCGGCGGGTTCCGCGGCGCTGCCGGCCGCGGGCGGCGCCGGGTTCGCGTCCGCCGGAGCCTTGCCGGCCGCAGATCCGGTCGTCGATCCAGCCGTCGCGGGCGGCTTCTTGTCGGTCTTCTTGGGATCGGGCCCGGCGGCCACGCTCGCTGCGATCAGCAACGAGGACAACGCGACGACCGTCGAAGTAGCTCGCATGCGTAATCTCCAGCCGGCCCTTGCCGGCGCCTCATCCGCGTGCGCACCGGCCGCGAACCGGCGCTTTTTTCCTGTGGAATGGAGCAGTTGTAGCACCGGGTCCCCTTGTCCTCAAGCCGGCGGATTCCGGGTTGTCGTCATCTCACGCGCCCTTTGTCGCAGGGTGCAGATGCGACCACAGGCGCTCGAGCACGGCGTCGATTCCCGCACCGGTGACGGCCGAGAGCGTGAGCAATTCGACACCGCGGTCAGCGAACGCACGTCGGTGCATGATGACTTCGTCAGATGCCATTGCATCGATCTTGTTCAACACGACGACCTGCGGCTTGCCGGCGAGCCGTTCCGAATAACCTGCAAGCTCCGAATTGATCACGTCGAAATCATGAAGCGGCGATCGACCGGGGCCGGTCGTGAACGTCGCTTCGACGATGTGAAGTAGGACACGGCAGCGCTCGACGTGGCGGAGGAACTGGTGTCCCAGTCCTGCACCCTTCGAGGCGCCTTCGATCAGCCCGGGGATGTCCGCGATGACGAAGTGACGCTCGTCGCTGAGCTGGACCACGCCGAGGTTGGGCACCAGGGTGGTGAACGGATAGTCGGCGACCTTGGGACGCGCGCGCGACACCCGGCTGATGAACGTCGACTTGCCGACGTTGGGGTAGCCGAGCAGGCCGACGTCGGCGAGCAGCTTGAGCTCGAGCCGCACCTTCCGCTCCTCGCCCGGCGTGCCAGGTTCTGCCGTACGCGGTGCCTGATTCCACGGCGTCTTGAAGTGGATGTTGCCGCGGCCGCCGACCCCGCCCTGCGCGAGCACGAACTTCGCTCCCGCCTCGGTCAGGTCGACCAGCGCGGGGGCGTCGTCTGTGTCATCGGCGCGCACCACCGTGCCGACGGGCACGCGCAGCACCAGGTCGCCGCCGGCGGCGCCGTACTGGTCCTTGTTGCGGCCGTCCTCTCCGCGGTCGGCCGCGTAGTGGCGGCGAAACTTGTAGTCGAGCAGCGAGGACAGCCGCGAGTCGGCGACGATGATGATGCTGCCGCCGTTGCCACCGTCGCCGCCCGACGGTCCGCCGCGTGGTACACCATCCTCGCGCCGGAACGCGGCCGAACCGTTGCCGCCGTCGCCGGCCTTCACGTGGATGACGGCCTCGTCGATGAAATGCATGGCGCTTGGGTGGATACCTCGGGAGGCGGTGTGGCTGACAGGGCGGTGAACTTGCTATGGACCGGTCCGTGGACCGGTCGGTGACAGGTATGACCTCGCCGGCCCATCCGGGGCAACCCGCCGCCCGGTCGGATTTGCGCTGGATCTGGGTGTGGGCCCGCGCCGTGGTGGTGCCGGCGTCGCGGCGCGCCGACGCGGTGTGGCTGGGCTGCGCGCTCGTCGCCGCGCTGGTGTTCGGCCCGACGGCGATGCACCCGTCGGATCTGACCGCGCTCGCGCTGCACGATCCGGCCACCGGCGCGGTGCTCGGCGCGACCTGGCTCCTGGTGTTCGTGCCGACCGCCCGCGTGATCGTCCGGCCGACGACGGCCTATCTCGCCAGCCTGCCGGGGGACCCGCGCGCCGCGTGGCTGGTCGGTGCGCTCGCGCTGATCGGGCTCCAGCTGCCGTGGGTCGCGCTGTGGATCGCCGGCGAGGGGCTGCTCGGCGCGGCGATCGCGCTCGCGACCACGCTGGTGGTCGCCGGGCTCGCCCGCTGGCAGCCGCCGCGCCCGCGCCCGACGTTCCCGGTGTGGCGGCGGCCCGGTCCGGCGCTGCGCGCGATCCACCGCCGGGCGCTCGCTCGCCGCGCCGGCGATGCGCTGGTCCGCGGCGCCGGCCTGGCGGTGCTCGCCGGCGCCGCCGCCGGGCTCATGGTGCGCAACAACGAGCTCACCGGCGAGCCCGCCGGCGTGCTCGCCGCGCAGGTCCTGGCGGTCGTCCTGGTGCCGGCGCAGATCGGCGCCGCGCTGGTCACGCTCGCCGCGCACCGCGAGACCGCGTGGCTCGCCGCGTCCTCGGGGATCTCGCGCGCCACGCGGACCGCCGCGCTGGTCCACGCCGTCGCCGCGGTCCACGTCGCCGCCGCGGCGCTCGCGGTCGCCGCCGCGATGCTGGTCGCCGGGCCGAACCCGTGGCTGCCTGTCCTCGCGCTGGCGATGGCGATCGGCACCGCGCTCGGCGAATCCCGCGCGATGCTGGTCCACGAAGCCTCGCCGACCGTGGCCACCCGCGTGGTGATCGGCGCGATCGTCGCCGCGGCGGTCGCCGTGGTCTGCTTCGCCGTGCTCGGCGCCGCCGGCGCGCTCGCGATCCTGGCAATCGGCGCCTGCGCGCTGCTGGTGATGCCGTGATCCTGGTGGTCGAGGCCGTATCGCTGCGGCGCGGCGGCCGCGTCGTCCTCGACGGGGTGACGCCGTGACCCTCGTGGTCGAGACCGTATCGCTGCGGCGCGGCGGCCGCGTCATCCTCGACGGGGTGACGCCGTGACCCTCGTGGTCGAGACCGTATCGCTGCGGCGCGGCGACCGCGCCATCCTCGACGGGGTGACGCCGTGACCCTCGTGGTCGAGACCGTATCGCTGCGGCGCGGCGGCCGCGTCGTGCTCGACGGCGTCACGCTCGAGGTCGCCGCCGGCGAGATCGTGGGCGTGGTCGGCCGGAACGGCTCGGGCAAGTCGACCTTGCTCATGGCGGTGGCCGGCGTGCTCGCGCCGCGCGCCGGGCAGATCGAGATCGCCGGCGCCGCGGTGTGGGGCGCGCATCGCGAGCGGCTGCGCGCCCGCCGCGCGCTGGGCTACTGCCCCGAGGCCGCCGATCCGCCGGGCTTCCTGCTCGGCGGCGAGCTGTGGGGCCTGGTCGCGGCGACCCGCCGCTGCGCGCCGCCGACGCCGGAGCTGATCGACGCGCTCGGCCTCGACGAGCTGCGCGAGGTGTCGCTCGACCGGATGTCGCTCGGCCAGCGCCGCCGCGCGTGCCTGGGCGCCGCGTTCCTCGGCCCGCCCGCGCTGCTGGTGCTCGACGAGCCGGACAACGGCCTCGACGCCCGTCGGCTCGCCGCGCTGGTGGCGCTGATCAGGGAGCACGCGGCAGCGGGCCGCGCATGCCTGCTGGCCTCGCACGACGCCGCGCTGCTCGATCAGCTCGGCGCGCGGCGGTTCGCGTTGGGCTGATCAGACCGAGCCATCGGCCCGGCTCAGACCCAGGCCCGGCTCAGACCCAGGCCCGGCTCAGACCCGGCTCAGACCCAGGCGGTGATCTTGGCGACCTCGGCCTCGACCCCGGCCGCTGCGGGATAGACCGCGATGCGCATCCGGCTCTTGCCGTCGCGCTCGAACTTCACGACCCCGTTGATCTTGGCGAACAGCGTCCAGTCGCGGCCGATGCCGACGTTGACGCCGGCGTGAAACTTGGTGCCGACCTGGCGAACCAGGATCGAGCCGGCGGAGACGTTCTCGCCGGCGAACCGCTTGACGCCGCGCATCTTGGGCAGCGAGTCGCGGCCGTTACGAGTCGAACCTTGTCCTTTTTTGTGTGCCATGGCGCGTTCCTGTACGGCTGAGCCGGGGCTCAGGCCTCGATCGCGGCGATCTTGACCGCGGTGTAGTCCTGACGATGACCGTTCTTGCGGACGTAGTTCTTGCGCCGCCGGAACTTGAACACGACGAGCTTGGGGCCGCGGCCCTGCTCGACGATCTCGCCGGTGACCTTGGCGCCGGCCACGATCGGCGTGCCGATCGCAACGCTGCCACCGTCGCCCGATGACACCAGCAGCACCTGGTCGAACACGACCGGAGCGCCGGCGTCACCGTCGAGCTTCTCGACCACAACGGTCTTGCCCGGCTCGACGCGATACTGTTTTCCACCCGTCTGGATCACGGCGTACATGACGATCTCCGCAAAAAGGCTTTCGGAATCGCGGACTTTATCGATCGCAGGGCAATCGTCAAGGGGCAGCGACCACGCGTCTTGCGCCCCGCTCAGCGGCCGAGGCGTTTGTGCAATAGATCCGAGGTGATGACCGGGTTGGCTCGGCCTTGGGTTTCCTTCATCACGGCGCCGACGAAGAACCCGAACAGCCCGTCCTTGCCGCCCATGGTGTAGGCCTCGGCCTGCTTGGGGTTGGCGGCGACGACCCGGTTGATGATCTCCCAGAGCATCGCGGTGTCCGAGATCTGCTGCAGACCGCGGCGCTCGATGATCGCCGCCGGAGCCTCGCCGGACGCGAAGCTCTCCTCGAAGACCTCCTTGCCGATCTTGCCGCTGATCGTGCCGCTCTCGATCAGCACGACCAGCGCCGACAGGGTGGCCGGCAGCATCGGCGAGCGCGCGACCGGCGTGCCGGTGGCATGGAGCGCGCCGAGCAGCTCGGTCAGGACCCAGTTGGCGAGCATGCGGCCGCTGCGGTCGCCGGGGTGCGCGGCGATCACCTGGTCGAAGTAATCGGCGAGCGCGCGCTCGCTGACCAGGGTCCGGGCGTCATCCGACGAGATCCCGTAGACCCGCTGGTAGCGGTCGTAGCGCACGCTCGGCAGCTCGGGGATCGAGCGCAGGATCGAGCCCATGATCGGACCGTCGACCACCAGCGGCGGCAGGTCCGGATCGGGGAAGTAGCGATAGTCGTTCGCCTCCTCCTTGCTGCGCATCGGCTGGGACTGGCCGCGGTCGGCGTCCCACAGCCGGGTCTCGCGCACGATCCGCTCGCCGGCCTCGAGCATCCGGATCTGGCGCGCGATCTCGTTCTCGATCGCGTTCTCGACGAACCGGAACGAGTTGATGTTCTTGAGCTCGGTCCGGGTGCCGAGCCGGTCCTCGCCGCGCCGCCGGATCGACACGTTGGCGTCGCACCGCATCTGGCCCTTCTCCATGTCGCCATCGGAGATCTCGAGCCAGCGGACCAGGCGGAGCAGCGAGCGCATGAACTCGCCGGCCTCCTCGGCCGAGCCGAGCTCGGGCGCGGTCACGACCTCGACCAGCGGCACGCCGGCGCGGTTGAGGTCGACGTGTGACGACACCCCGACGTGGCTGGTCTTGCCGGCGTCCTCCTCGAGGTGGATGCGCTGCAGCTTCACCCGCTTGAGCCCGCCGCGCAGGATCACGTCGAGGTGGCCGTTCTCGCACAGCGGCTCGTCGAACTGCGAGATCTGATAGCCCTTGGGCAGGTCGGGATAGAAGTAGTGCTTGCGCGCGAACCGCGACTTCGCGCGGATCTGCGACGACGTCGCGACGCCGAGCTTGAGCGCGAGCTGGAGCACCGCCTGGTTGAACACCGGCAGCGTGCCGGGCATGCCGAGCACCAGCGGATCGGTCAGCGAGTTGGGCGGCGCGCCGAACTCGATCGCCGAGGGCGAGAAGATCTTGCTCCGGGTCGCGAGCTGGACGTGGACCTCGAGCCCGATCACCGGCTCCCAGTCCTCGAGCATCTTCGGCAGCGGCACGGCCGCGTCGGCCGGCGGCAGCACGATCTGCGGCGACGACGCCCGCGGCGTGCCCTGGATCAGCCCGTCGGGCATGGTCTCGCGGCCCGGCCGGTGGGTCACGCGGCACCGCCGATCGCGGTCGGCCGGCGCTCGCCCAGCCCGACCGCCGCCTCGATCACCGCCGCGGCGCGCAGCAGCGTGGCCTCGTCGAGCGCGCGGCCCAGGAGCTGGGCGCCGATCGGCAGGCCGTCGCCGGCCAGGCCGCACGGCACGCTGATCCCGGGCAGCCCGGCGAGGTTGCACGACAGGGTGAACACGTCGGCGAGGTACATCTCGTACGGCGTGGCCTTGGCGCCGAACGCAAACGCCGGCGTCGGCGTGGTCGGCGTCAGGATCACGTCGCAGTACTTGAAGGCGCGGTCGAAGTCGCGCTTGATCAGCGTGCGGATCTGCTGCGCCTTCTTGTAGTAGGCGTCGTAGTAGCCCGAGCGCAGCGCGTAGGTGCCGAGCATGATCCGGCGCTTGACCTCGGGGCCGAACCCGGCGCCCCGGGTCCGCGCGTACATCTCGGTCAGATCCGCGGCCTCGACGCGCTTGCCGTAACGCACGCCGTCGAACCGCGCCAGGTTGGACGATGCCTCGGCCGGGGCGATCAGGTAGTACGCCGCCAGCGCCAGGCCGGTGTGCGGCAGCGACAGATCGACGGTCTCGGCGCCGCGCTCGACCAGCGCGGCCGCGGTCCGGACGATCGCGGCGCGGACGTCGTCGTCCATCGCCTCGAAGTACTCCTGGGGCAGGCCGATGCGCAGGCCGCGGACATCGCCGGTCAGCTCGTCGACCAGCCGGGGCACCGGCGCCTCGAGCGAGGTCGAGTCGCGCGGATCGAAGCCGGCGATCGCCTGCAGCACCAGCGCCGCGTCGGCGACCGTGCGGGTCACCGGGCCGACCTGATCGAGCGATGACGCGAACGCCACCACGCCCCAGCGCGATACCCGGCCGTAGGTCGGCTTGAGCCCGACCACGCCGCAGAACGCCGCGGGCTGGCGGATCGAGCCGCCGGTGTCGGTGCCGAGCGACGCCGCGCACAGCCCCGCGGCGACCGACGCCGACGAGCCGCCCGAGCTGCCACCCGGCACGCGCTCGGCGTTCCACGGGTTGCGGGTCTTGCGATAGGCGCTGTTCTCGGTCGAGCTGCCCATCGCGAACTCGTCGCAGTTGACCTTGCCCAGGATGATCGCGTCGGCGGCGCGCAGCCTCTCGACCACGTGCGCGTCGTAGGGCGGGATCCAGCCCTCGAGGATCTTCGAGCCCGCGGTGGTCGCCAGCCCGCGGGTGACCAGCACGTCCTTGAGCGCGATCGGCACGCCGGCGAGCGGGCCGATCGGCTGGTTCGCGGCGCGGCGCCGGTCGACATCGGCGGCCGCCGCCCGAGCGCCGTCGGCGTCGATCGCGAGGAACGCGCCGAGCTCGCCATCGATCGCGCCGATCCGCGCGAGCTGCGCCTCGGTGATCTGCGCCGCGGTGACCTCGCCGGCGGCGACGCGCCGCGCGGTGTCCGCCGCCGACCAGAACGCGAAGCTCACGGCTCGGTTCCCGTGCCCGTACGGCCGGGCTGCGCGATGCTCGACGGCACGACCAGCAGATCGGCCTCGCGCCGCGGCGCGCCGGCCAGCGCGATCTCGGCCGCCAGCGACGGCTCGGCGACGTCGACGCGCAGCCGCAGGTCCATCGGCACGGCGTGGACCATCGCCGGCACGCCGGCGGTGTCGACTGCAGCGATGGTCTGGAAGTGCTCCAGGATCACCCCGAGCTCGCGCTCGAGCCGCTCGAGCTCCTCGGGCTCGAGATGGAGCCGCGCAAGCAGCGCGATCTCCTCGACTTCGCTCCGCGTCAGCGCCGGCATCGCCTCATCCTGGGACCCGGGCCCATCCTCTCATCATTCCGATCCGGAGCGGGCGATCCGGTGCCGGTGATCGGGCCGTCCATGTTCGGGGGGCGGTTCCGGGGGGGCACGGGGCGCTACCGCGGCTCGGGGAGGGGCTGGGGCTGCAGCTCGGGCTTGCCACCCAGCCGGCCCGCGAGCTCGGCGCCGAGCCGCAGGTAGTCATCGGCGACCCGCCCGGCGCTGGCGACGTCACCCTTCTCGAGCGCCGCGATCAGCTCGCGGTGGTGCTTGCGCACGCTTTCGCCGGGCGCCGCCAGGTTGGCGAGCAGCGGCATGAATCCGCGCACCCCGTCGCGCACGGTGTTGATCAACAGCAGCATCACCTGGTTGCCCGAGAGCTGGGCGACCGCGACGTAGAAGTCGAAGTCGAGGTCGAACAGCTCGAGCGCGCCGGTGACCTGATCGGCGCGATCGGCGAGCGCGCGCAGCTTGCCGAGCCCGACCTTGTCCCGGGTGGCGCGCGCCGCGGCCAGCCGGGCGAGCTCGCGGCCGAAGATCCGGCGGAACTCGAGCAGGTCGCGGATCAGCTCGGGCTTGCCGCCGGCGAGCGGCAACAGGTGCTGGACCAGCTCGATCCCGCCGGTCTCCATGAAGTTCTGGACCCGGGTGCCGTCGCCCTGGCGGATCCGCACCAGGCCGAGGTGCTCGAGCTTCTTGAGCGCCTCGCGCAGCGACGCGCGGTTGACGCGCAGCCGCTTGGAGAGCTCGCGCTCGGGCGGCAGCTTCGAGCCAGGCGGATATTGACCATTGAGGATCAGCGAGCGCAACTGCTCGGCGATCTCCTCGGCGACGCGTTGCTTCTCGACCGGCTTTAACATCCGCTGCCGCGAGGTTAACCCAGCGCGCCCGGTGTTAGAAGGGCCCGGGCCGTCCGGATCTGACGCTTGAGGCGGCGGCGCGGAGCGTGGTACCGACACGAGATGTCCGGCCGGCCCGCGCGGAGCAGCGAAGCGTCGCCGCCTCGCGTCGTGGTGGTCGACGGCGACGCCCGGCACGAGGTGTTCGACGTCCTGGACTTCTCCGACGGGGTCCTCCGGGCGCGCTCGGCGTTCCTGTTCGAGATCGGCGAGGAGCTCCGCGTCCGGATCGAGCGCGGCGGCGGCGCCGATATCTGCGTGGCCGTCGCCCGGGTGCGCGGCCACTCCGGGCCGGACGACGCCCGGGTCACCGAGCTCGAGATCTCGGACCCCACCCCGCCGCGCGGCCAAGGGTAGCCGCGATGCTGGTCGCCGAGCTCGACGATGTCACCTACGACCTCGAGGTCGATGGCGAGGAGGTCCGCCGGACGCTGCACCGCCGGGTCTGGCAGCGCGGCGCGTGGGCCACCGTCGCGATCGCCTACCAGGAGCGGGCGGCCGGCGGCGAGTGGAAGCCGGCGCGGCTCGCGCTGATCCGGCTCCAGCGGGTGCGCGACGCCTGGAAGAAGCACGCGTCGCTCACGCTCGGCGGCGGCGACGCGCTCGAGCTCGCGGCCGCGGTCGAGGCCTGGCGCGGCGCGCTGGCGCCGGTCGCGCCGGTCGACGACGACTGAATGAATCGTTGCGCTCCGATCAAGGAACGCCTCGCGCGCGACGCATCGAGCGCACCGACCGTGCGGCCGGTGTCCGAGGCTTCCGCAACCTGCCGGTCAGGAACTGCGACGGATCGGATGCGACGGATCGATGGGATGCGACAGGGAAACGTTGTCCGAGATCCGCCTCGCAACCATCCCGCCCCAACCAGTGCCACTGCGATACCCGGCCCTGCGGCCGTCGTCCGAGATCCGCGGCGCGAAGCTCAGCGCTTGGGGCGGCCGGGCCCGCCGCCGCCGGGCAGTCGGGCCTCGAGCACGCGGACCTCGCTCGCCGCCTCGGCGTGGCCGGGCGATGCGGTGAGCACGTCGCGGAAGTGGCGGAGCGCGTCCTGGTCGCGGCCGAGCATGCGCTCGACCCGGCCCAGGTAGAACCGTGCGGTGACCGCGCGCGGCGCGCTCTGGATCGCGCGCTCGAGCGCGGCCCGCGTCGCCACGGCGACCGCGGGCTTGTCGGGCGCGGCGCAGAACCGCGACCACGCCAGCGACGCGTGATAGTCGGTCTCGTCGGGGTTGAGCTGGACCGCGCGCTCGAGCTCGGCGATGGCCGCCCCGGGTTGATCGCGGCGCAGCGCGATCTCGCCGCGGCGGAACGCCTCCTCGGCCTCGAGGATCCGCCGCGCCATCTCCTCGGCACGCGCCTGCTCGGCGCGGATCGCGGCCTCGCCGCCTCGCCGCAGGATGTCGAGGTACCGTGCCCGGCGGCCGTGGTCGCTCAGGATCGCGAACCCGGCGTTGATCTGGGCGAACAGCCGCTGGGCATGGCGGCCGTCGTCGGAGATCCCGAGCGCCGCCAGCCGATCGGGGTGGAGCTGGCGAGCGAGCGCGAAGTACGCCTTGCGCAGCGCGTCCGCAGGGACGTCCTGTGCGACGCCGAGCAGCTGGAAGTGATCGGCGCCCTGATCGAGGAGCTTGAGTCGCTGGGCGATCAGCGCCTTGACGTCGTGCGACTGTGGCGTGTCGACGCGCTGGACCTGCCGCACCGGCTGTGGTCGCGACGCCGTGGCCCGCCGGACCACCAGCCCCGGGCCGGCCTCGGGCTCGAGCGGCCGGTGCAACCCCGGGCTCGAGCTCTGCCGGCGGCGACCCTCATCGCCGGCGCGCCGCGCGCTGTCGCCGGGCAGCCGGTACGTCCCGCTCGCGCCATCCCGACCCACGTCGTCGCCCGGCAACCGGTACACCCCGCTCGAGCCGCCGTCGGCGGAGAGTCGGTACGCTCCGCTCGCGCTGTCCCGGCCCAGCGCCTCCTCGCTCGGCAACCGGATCACCCCGCTCGAGCCGTCTCGACCCAGCGCCTCCTCGTTCGGCAACCGGATCGCCCCGCTCGAGCCGTCTCGACCCAGCGCCTCCTCGCTCGGCAACCGGATCGCCCCGCTCGAGCCGTCTCGACCCAGCGCCTCCTCGCTCGGCAACCGGATCGCCCCGCTCGAGCCGGCGGTGGACCGGCGTGCGCGATCGCGAGCGCTGGTCCCTGCGTCCTGGATCGGGATGCGCTGCGAGCCGCTCGAGCCGCGTCGCGTCGCCTCGTCGCTCGGCCGCCGCGGCCGCTCGCCCGCGCCAGGCCCCGACTCCACCGGCGGCACCCGCAGCGACCCGCTCGAGCCATCCCGCCGCCCCGCCTCGCTGCCCGGTCGCTGCGGCCGATCGCCCGCGCCAGGCCCCGACTCCGCCGGCGGCACCCGCAGCGACCCGCTCGAGCTGTCCCGCCACCCCGCCTCGCTGCTCGGTCGCCGCGGCCGCTCGCTCGCGCCAGGCCTCGACTCCACCGGCGGCACCCGCAGCGATCCGCTCGAGCTGTCCCGGCCAGGCTCGCTACCCAGCCGGCGTGGCCGGTCCTCGAGCGGCCGCGCCTCCTCGTCCGCATCGCGCCAGGTCGGCGCATCGAACACCTCCGCCGGCCGCGCAGCGGTCCCGGTGCCGAGCGGCGGCCGCGGCGGCGGCGGCACGGTCGCGACCCGCATGGTGGTCTTGCTCGGAACCAGCTCGCTCGGCGGTGTCGGCTGCGCCTGGATCGTCGGTGGCGTGACCTTGGGTCGACCGCCGGGCGTGGGTCGCTGTGGGCGCGACGCGTCCGGCGGTGCGGCGCCCGGTGTCCCCAGCCGGGGCATCGGCAGGGTCCCGGTGCGCTGATGCGGCGGCTGCACCGGCGCCGGCGGCGGGCTCGCCACGCGCTGCAGCGGCTGGGTCATCGTGCGCGGCGGCTCGCCCGGCGGCGACGTCCCCGGCCGGCTCGACGTCGGCGTCGGGATCCGGGCCCGCGGCTGACCCGCCGCCGGCTCGAGCTCGCACGCGCTGCACGCGGCGAGCGCGTAGATCACGGCGCGCACGGTGCGGCCGTCGACGAAGCTGGTCGCGAACGCCTCGATCTCGGCGAGCGTGCCGCCG
>Ga0307515_10014952_pt1 | contig 14340 bp, 6 predicted proteins | sample 17_EM_MG_FD_194513 | JGI IMG/M metagenome (GOLD analysis project Ga0307515, IMG submission 194513) | Populus trichocarpa ectomycorrhiza microbial communities from riparian zone in the Pacific Northwest, United States - 17_EM | ecosystem: Host-associated > Plants > Roots > Unclassified | place...
AATATAACTTTCGATATTTTTTCTTAAATTAACAAAAAAATCCTCCATACCTTACTGTTTATTTAACTCAAGTTTAAAAATTAAACCATGTAAAAATTGTTTTGATATGATTCAATCAGAAAATTCAAAAATAATTTTAACAGTTCTTAAATAAAATATAAAAATAAAACTGGAAAAAAATAATAAAAAAAAAAATAATAAACAAATGATTGAATTAAAAAAAAATTGTTTATATTAACTTCGAAGCTACATGATGATTCTAATCATCACATGCAACCAAGAAGTAGGGGTGTTCACGGTCCCGTTCGGTCCGGTTTTAACCCAAAAATTCAACCGAACCAGAAAATAGTATTCCTTGTTAATATAACCCGAACCAAACCGAGAATAGCTTCAAACCGAACCGGTTTTGTTCTGTTCGGGTCGGTTTTTTAGCATTCAAAACTAGAAAAACCGAAAGGTTTTTGTTGCTGCCGTTGTATGCCTTAATCTGGGACGTGGAGATTGCTATTGAAGGTTATCCAAGGATGAAATAAATCAAAATAAGCCGATGCATACCTTAATCCGGGACACGCACCTTCATTTAGCAACCGATTGTTACTGCCTGTAGAGCAATCTCCACATCCCTAGCTTCGTGCCAATCGAGGAACGAATGAGAGAGAGGAGGGAGGGGGGCGGCTGGAAGGGTTAGGGTTAGGATGTTTTTTTTTATATTTGTATTTTAGATTCAATTAAACCGGTTCGATTTGGTCCGATTCAATTGGTTTAAGTTTTTTTAAACCGGAACCGAATCGAACCAGGTAGTTTTTTTATTTTTTTAATCGGTTTATTCAATTTTTTCTATTAGTTTGGTTTTTTTAATTAATTTTTTCTTAATTTTTTCAGTTTAATTAATTGATTAGTTTTTTTAAACACCGTTAACAAGAAGTTTCGAATTCCGCATTTAGCATTCTCTGATCTGTACGAACCCTTGTGAAATTTCTTTACCAAGGAAGACCTTTCGCCAGTCTTGGAGTTTGAAGCTCGATATTTATGGTATTAAACTATTGAGTCACTACAGCAAATTACTCGTTCCGCAGCGCCGGTTCTTTACATTTTTTTATAGCATAAAAAAAATGTATAGAGGTCAGTGAGTTAAAAATTTAAAGTATCGGGTTGGTGATATTTGTAACGACATATTTAATAATTTAATAATAGAAATAATAAATATTAAATAAAAAAACTTGAGATAACTTAAATTATTTTTAAAATTAATAAAAAATTCTATAAAAAAAATAAAATAGAGCTCAATCTCTAAACAAATAAAATATTAAGTATAAAACAGAAAAAATATAAATTTAAAATAAATAATAATTTTTTATCTCGTGTTATACCATGAGTTAATATTCTTTACCTAACTTTGAAAAAATGGAGAAGGTGACATACTAAACAATATATTTTTAAAACAAATATTGAGAAATTAGTTTAATTTAATTAAAAAATACTTTTTAAAAAGAAGTTAAATTTAATAAAAAAACAAAAAATAAAAATACTCAAGATAACCTGAGTAATTTTTAAAATAAATAAAAAACCCTATATAAAGCAACAAAAAAAATTATAGAGCTCAATATCCAATTGAATCAAATGTTAAAGGATGAAATAAAAAAACATGAGTTTAAAAAATAAAAAATAAACAAATAAACCTAAACAAATATCTTAAACTTGTGTTAATCTCTTAAGATCATAATCCGTTAAATCCTAGACTCTAATTAAAAAGCTCAATTTAATGTTGAATGATAAAATAAAATAAAAATTCAATTTAAAAAAATTATCAAGATAAAAGAATTCAGGTAAACCTCTTCGTGATGAATAAAAAAACACTAAGAAAGCTCTTTATTTTTATTTGAGCCATTGCACACGCTGCTCTAAGATAAAAGAGTGACTCACTTGTTGGAACGTTCCACAAACACACCAATAACTTTATATATATATATATATATATATATATATATATATATATATATTATTAATTAAATTACTAAATATTGCAAAAATAATCAATGTGAAATGACTAATATATTCATAAAGTCAAGCCTAAGAATTTTTGGTTGCATGGGTAGTAAATTAAAAAAAAAAAAACCCTAAATCAAAATTAATTATTATTTATTTTTTTTATTTTTGCAGATAACCAAGTCATTTAACCAGTAAAAATTTATTAATTCTAAACAATTCTAGAATGATAAATAAATTTATGAAAAGACTATTTTACCCCAATACCACATCATCGGTTCTATCAAACACAGACAAGAAAACCTTCAACCTGACCATAAATAGCATCACGGGGATATGAGTAAACCCTAAACAAAAATGTACATGATCTTGATTCTATTAATTGAGGACTCAACCTTCATGCAGATAGAAGACAAGCGAAGCACATCTCGCTTCATTGGACTCCTTAACCTCGTGGCAATTGGCAATTTGAACTGCAATAATGTCAATTCCAAATACTTGGAAAATTCACTGCCAAATATCGTGGGTTCTAAAAACTAGATTGAAAATTGTGGAGAGAGTGCCCCCACTATTTTTTATGCAAACAATCTGGTGCTTCGACAACAGTTACATAAACATAACTCGCATAGAAAGCAGACATGAATTCGGCATGACATCTCTGAAATAACATGGATCACCATCCATCATCGCATTGCTCAGGCTCTCTGCAAAGACAATTCACAGGTATATTTTCCTTCCACATTCACATGTAAAATGTTTTTCACAAGAGGCCTCAATCATGCCCTCCCATAAAATCAATTCTCTACAAATCATTTAAAAAATCCAAACCGCAAAACCTTCATATGCATTATTTGCAACATCAAATGTACACGTTATGTATAGAACTTGAATCAAAACCTTGGATCGCATTGACAGGTTGTCCGTCTCATATCAAGCCCTTCCAGCATTACCATGCCGTTGGTTTCTGAAGTAGCTAAGAAGGGACTGCGCCTGCAAGCAACCAAAAACTCGTTATCATAAACTTCCAGAAAAGAGATGAATGTAGAAAAGCATCTTCAACCTTGTACCTTTTCCTTAGCCCTTGGAGTGCCAGATTGAGACAATGCCACTAATGGCGGGACAGCACCTTCTTGGAGCACCATGTGGCAAAACCTACTACTATTCGTGCACAGCTGCAAGAGAGCAGCGGCTGCATTTTCCTTCCCTCTTACAGAACCCAACTCAACGACCTCAACAAGAACAGGGATCCCACCCTCCTGACCAATGGCATTCCTTCCCTCAGGAATTGTCGCAAGATTTGCCAAAACAGCAACTGCCTTATCAACCATCCCAGCTGCCGGGTCCATCAAGTCCACAAGATGTTTAACAGCACCAGCTTCTACAATTCGGGCCTTGTTTTCATGAAATATTGACAAATTAAACAAAGCTGTGGCTGCATCCTTCTTCCCCCTTGGAGTCCCATTACCCAGTAAATCAACCAGTGGTCCAACTGCCCCAGACCTCCCAATTCTGACCTTGTTATCCTCAATCACAGAGAGGCTAAAGAGAGTGGCAGCTGAGTTCTCTTTAGCCTCGGGGCTTCCTGTTTCAAGGACATGAATCAGGGGCTCAATAGCATCTGCATTTGCAATTGCTGTTTTGTTGTTATCATTTATTGATAAGTTAAGAAGTGCTGTGACAGCATTTTCCTGGATTTTTTTGTCTGTTGAGCAGAGCAAATTAACCAACAAGCCAATGGACCCACAATTTGCTATAACAATCCGGTTATCCATGTTGTGCTTAGCAAGTAGCCTCAGTTTAGCTGTTGCGTCTCTTTGAATATCAATTGAAGTGCTCCTCAAGTCCTCAACCAGCTTCCGAACTTCCATTTCAATGCCAGCAAGATCAGCTCTTGTTTCAATAGCCGGAGAAGAAACTATCCTTGGCACAAGCCTATCAGAAGGCCGGCGCCAAGCTGTTTGGCTTCGAGACCGTGTATCAACCAAAAAGGATGGGAACTCAGGTTCTCTGTGCGGGGTGTTCAAGGTCGAAGATGCCTGTGGCTCTGGCTTCACCTCCCCAGAAGTATCACTGCTGTAGGAAGTAAAATGGTTTGAGAACTCTGTTGATTCATTGGCATCTCCTGATGCTCCTTGAGGAAAAGCTGCATGAGTAAGTGCACTGGAGGCTGATGCACTTCTGTTGTGGTTCTGAGATTGCAGACCATCAGCTCTAACAGCAGTTGAAACTTCATTTCTAGATGGTGATGCAGACCGGTGGCAAACTGAATCCAAATACCTCTCTTCTGAGCTACCTGACCTTTCTTCAGAACTCATTAATGATATTCTTGCAATATCCAAACCCTGGCCATTTCCAACTGCACCTGACAAGGAACCCTCAGAAGTAGAACGGGGATGCAGTGGAGAACTTCCCTCTCTATGGATTCCACTAGAAGAGATCATGCTCCTACCAGGTGAACCAGCAGACCGATTTGACTCGGGAGACAATGGTTGGTTTTCCCTCAAATGAGGAAGAACATGTGAATCCCTGGATGCAATAGACTCTACATGCACAAGAAGTGGTGAGGGCTGATTGAAGCTCATGGACTTTATGGGATCAGGAAGCTTCACATTGTTTGACTCACACCAATTTGCAATCAATGCCTTTACAGTGTAGTTAGGTATGAGATTAGTGTGAGCCAGAGTCTGCCGTGTCTTGGGACACACAGTGAGACCAAGTTCAATCCAGTTTTTAATGAATGCCCGCTCATAAGTTTGCCCTGATGCCACAATTACTGGATCCGTCATCAACTCAAGAGAGAGGGGACAACAAAAATCAGCAGGTATTGGGACTGGACTAGATGACTGTGACTGCTTTATCAGAACAAGGCGTTCATGTATGTGGGTCACAAGTGCAATCATTTGATCAATAAACTCAGCTTCTGCAGTTTTCTCAGCTTGCTCAGCATTCTCCTTAATCTTCTCTAGGGCCACTGCTTCAATCAAAATCTCCTGATTGGACCTTAAGCACAGGCTGTCTGCAATTTTCACCAGGATCTCTGAGCTGGGTCCAACACCCTCCTCTTGGCCACTTATAGCTTCTTTAATGATGGATGATGTTTGCTCATATACAGAATGCTTAATTTTCTGTATGCAGTTCTGTAATCAGACATTCAATTGTTAGCTCATAGCTTACAGAGGTGTATGCTCTTTCTATAAACATTATAGCTACAAGCTTAAAACAAGATTTTGTGGACAAATACCTCAAGAGAAGATGAACTTAATTCATCCGGGAGTTGTTGATGGGAAGACTTCAATAGCTGAAAACTATCCAGGCCCAGATTACGAATCTTCAATGTTAATGATTCAATTTGCAGAACCTAGACACCATGTACAAGAGAAGCTTAGCCAAAACAAACCTGATCCTTTTTAAAAGGGTAGCAAACATTTGGCGTTATCTTTTTGTTCCTATTTTCAGTAAGTAGCTCTATACATTATGCACAAGTAATGACAAACATAAAGAAGATAACAGTTCATAATGAAAACTAAATGAAGGCATATAATTCAAGATTTCAACTTTCATTGTTCTATGAATGAATATCATAACTTAAATGCCTGCTTTCAACTTCAAGAAACAAAGTATGAAGAAATGACAGCAAGAATGAAGATGAGGATAATGACAGCAATGGCAACAATTCCCAAGCTTCAACTAATCAAGTTCCACAGATGGATGCTTCCAGGAATTTCACAGGTCCAGAGATCTAAAAACAAAGTGAAGCCTGTTCCAAGGCACTGCTGGCTCCCACTATTTGCAAATTTAAGCTTTCTCCAACCTGGCCCCCAGCACATTTATTTACCAGCATTTGCAGTTATTGCATTTCAGTTCCAGAGAAAAAAATCTTATATATAAAGGAAATTACCGTCACAGGAAATGAAATAAATGCAGTGAACAGATGATCACTGGCACCACCAGCACTGCATCTGTCACTGTTAAATCAACAACCTAGCATCTTGTTTTCAACAACCAAAGCAGAAATTCCTATCAACGTGACTACCCTCCACCTTTGCTATTCTTCAACTCAAACATCCGTGCTACATTCCCACCTTTTGTCACCATGACTAATGGCAAGTTGGTAATAGAAATATAAAGAAAGGGATTCAATATCATTACATAAGCTAACAGCATATGAAAAGGTCAAACAGGAACTAATCATGAAGAAGCTAAACCAAGGTAAGCTTTGATACCACCCTGAAAATCCATGAGTAGAACAAACATGCCGTCTATAATCACAAAAATACAGTCGAAAACTTACAAAATAAACTTTGCTTGACAATGGTTGCCAGCTCTCAAATATCTCCCTCAATTCGTCAACAGATCGACCTAATTCTAGAAAATCCTTATTAAGCACTTCATCAGAAGCTACTTCAGAATCAACAATGGCATCAAATATTGGCTTCAACAACTTGAGTATCTCTTCTGCCTTCTGGTAGTACTTCTGAACTGGATCAGAACTGATGTTATCATCCTTTGATAAATGTAAGAAGGTAGAGATGGTTTTGAGAAGCACTTCTAACAATGATATCTCCATCACACCTGCAATACCGGAAAAAGGAAAGAACCATCAATAAACTAGCAAATCATTACAGTGGAGACTCTTTAGAGCTATACATAGAGTTCAATCAGAACTAACAAAAAGCACAGATTGTGCTACATATGCAAAGGTTGAAAAGATTATCAATAGTTGCCGTATATTCATTATGTATCACAGTCATTTAAACTTGGCATTTTGACACACTTGCCTACTGACACTACATGATCAGGGAAGAAATATGGTGCTGGATAAAACTATAAGTCGTCGTGATATTTTCCACCCTCAAATGTTCTGGGCATTCAAAGTTGATCTCCAACAATAGAAACAGTTAAATTCCTAGAACTTAACTCCATGAACTTCTATACTTCATGCTCCAGGCTATGACAAGACATGGAGGTAAGGAGTAGAGATGTCAGGCACTGTCTCTTCCAGACATAGAGCAGGTTATAACAAGCATGGTGTTAGATAAGTTGTGCTGAAAAGGTGAAGGGGTAAAGGTGCCAAAGTGGTTGTTTAGAAAATGACATCTCATTGTACTGGTACTTGTTTGTTAAGAGGAATTTTAGAGTTCTAATGTAGGAAGGCAACAATAAAAGCTCTTTAGAAAAAGATGAAGCGAGACACTAAAAGCTCTTTAGAAAAAGATGAAGCGAGACACAATGGATGAAGTGCAACATTCAATGTCTCACAAAATGGGGGATGTGCCTGGTTAGCCTTTCATGTTCAAGCATTATGTTTTATAGGGACAAAGCCAAAGACTGAAGTCCAGGGAGGTGGAACTCAATTCACCATAAAAAAGCATGGATTCTCATAGTTAACTGTTAACTAATGATTCATTCTCAGCATGTGATCACAGATCAAGAATCATTACATTAGGAAGTCAATCCAAACATCTGAAGATGCAATGAATTCAAACAAAGCAGAGATGGCTAACAAAATTCTTTAAGATGGAGCAAAGGATCTAAATCTTATAAACCCCATGAAAGGTCTTTGCACTCCGAGGTCTAGCAAAGTCATAGCTAGATACGGTAAACAAGGAAACTTATCCAAAAAAACCCACGAACAGAGCAAGAGAAAAAAATCTGCCACAATCTTTGAAGCAGGTTATCACTCGAGTGGTAGAAACGAAGAAAGCAGTATCCACCTGTCTCATCGTAAATCAACTGGCTATTAGGAAACTCTTTCTTAGTTTCTAAATATTTAGAGGTAGTTTACTCGATCATAAAAATGAAAGAAAAGATGTCAGATTGGAGAGTGACTCCCTACTGCAAGTCTACAACTAATGAATGTCAATAAGCAATACAGAGATTGTATCAAAGAATAAAAAGCAAATATTATACCAAACTAACCAAGATAAACAATGATAATGCAAATAGAGTGCCACAAAGCAAGGGTTATAAAAGCTATTGCTGTACAAATGGTATTCAATTTATGAAGTAATTGTGCGACAAGCCATTTCAATCCCAACAATGAGAGAATTGATGCCAACACAAAACTTGACAGAATCATTGCTCAATGAAGCATTCAGCCAAATGACAAAGGTATTTTACATGATTCCTTGTACATTAGTTAGCAATATCAAGAGCAATGTCTCCATCAAATCTTTAATACTCAACACTTCTCTTACCACTTCCATTGAGGTGCTTCTTGGAGCAAAACACAAGATGGAGACAAACTTAGTAATGTTTATCATTGTAGGATGACAGCATTATAAGTCCTACAGTTTTTCGAGCTTTTCTACTTGAGTCCTAATACTTTATTTTGTAACAATTGAATGTCACAATTGCCAATTTTGTATCAATGTATTTCCTAAATGGGATGTCTTGTAACTCCAAGTTGACCTGACTGCAAAATTATCAATGTCATCACTGATCTGGCATGCAAATCGGCTAAATGTTTTTAAACACAAAGTCAGCTAATGGCACTGCATCATCTGTCATCTGATCTCGAAAAATAAAAATCAAAAAAAGAACTGGAATTGCATATCTCTCATTCTAAATGCCCCAGAATGCTTCCCAATCATAACCCAAGTATCACCATCTGTCCATGTCCCAATTAAAAGCCTAACACCCAACCTAATTTTAAATTCCAACCTCCAACTGAAGCTTCTAAAGAAACCATACACCTGTCAAACATACTGGCAATGTGTATCTCATGGCATTGTCTACTACAATTTCTAAGAACCAACCAAATGTTGATCCTGAGATTAACATCGTAGCAATTAACTGTACTAAACCAAATCCAAATAAGATAAAAACAATCACAAAAATCTAATTGTATCCCTGCAATTAAAAAATGATCTTGGCCTTATGATCGACAGAAAGGTTGATTATCTTCGCTTCATTGCTTCCAGTTCAGAGGCTCTGGTATGTGGTGTGAGTAAATTTGATTTAGATTGCAGTGTTTCCCAAAAGTTTCTCGAAGATAGTCAAAGATAGGACTATGGTGGCACTTAGTGTTAAAAACAATTTATGGTTGCAATGGTGCCAAAGGAGGATAGTTTGTCGTGGGACTGAGATCAAGGATGAATATGAGAGTTGATGGACTTGTACCATGGAAAGGAAATATGAGAAAAGTCAGAGGATAAGAAAGGGGGCTATGGATGTTTATCAAGAGCATGGTTCTTCCATTGGAACCCTTGCCAGGATGGTAGAGACATTGAAGAAAGGTGGAAATTTTCAGGTTTCAGGATTTGCACAGGCGTGCAATAATCATTTTAGTTTTGATTTTATATCTTAGTCTCACTCCCTATGAATGTGAAAGTGATTATGTGTCTATACAGTTAGCCTATCCGCATGCCATACCATCATGGCATAAGCAATTAATTGCCACATCAGCTAGGAGTTAACAGACATTGCATTTAAGATTACATTGATAAAATCACATTTAATTGTTACAAATTAAAGGATTCGGGCACAGATAACAAAATTAAGAAGTCTAAGGCTTCTAACGCAGTTCTCCCTTATTAATCCTATTCACAGAAAAAGATAAACACATAAATGAAACGATAAGCAAAAGTTTGGAGAAGAAATTGAACACATACAGGGAAGGAAAAAAAAAACTCTCAGTAATCATGGCTTCCTAGCCAAGGTGACCATGTCTTCATCCTTACAGCAAGTAATAAATGCCAATATTTTTGTGAGTGGAATATGAACGGTATAAATTGATTCCTGCACTCAAATTCAGCAAGGACCACTGGTCTAGGGCAATGATATAATCCAACTGCTAGTTAGAGACTTGAGAGCAGCCATTTTATACAAAATTATCAAAATGAAGGACTTTCTAGGTTACTTCACAAGATCACAATTCAGCAGGACCATAATTTGGTCGTTTCCTTTTTGTCTCTTTCAAATATCATATTTTCTTGCTTAGAACTCTTTCACACAAAGTTTCCAGGAATTCAACTGATCTGTGTCATCAATGATAACACACGCAAATAAAGACATGCTTTTTTGCCCTTTCATTGCCAGTTTTAAACCACAATCACCGTTTTCTAGATGGATCATTTCTGAGGATACAGTGTGTTTATTGATGATATTAAGGATAGGAACTTTCATATGGCTTCAAACATGCATGACAGTTAAAATATTTTGTCACCTATCATGAAAAAGGAAATTTCTCACTTACTTTAAAATTTTCTCTCTCTGAAAGGTTTCCCAAGTAATTACTTGCATTCACTCCTCTTCCCCTCAAATAGGATCTGTGTTGATTCGCGCAACCCCAATCTCAACTGAAATTTAAACATGCTGTTTTCAAAACCCAAAAAGAAACCAAATATTCATAGGTTGAAATTACTGAGACATATGAGCCCAAGGAAGGAACAAAAAACATAATGCATCGGAATTTTATGGGAGAAAAGAAATGAAATTCAAATCACTAGAATTCATAATATCAAGGTAGCATAAGAAGCCTAGCTTGCACCCATCAATCAACCAAATGGGGAAGTTAGACCCGATTTGATTAGAATGCTTCAAAATATCAAAAGCTTTTAGTACACTTAAAATCGAATAACATAGGTAATACTCAATCCAACCCCACTTTCTAACTTAACCATTCGAAGACAATAACAGCTAAAACCCCCCTTTTCCAATAAATAAAACACACCTCCTGCATTTCAAGCTTCCACAAGCATAACTTTAAGCCCAGATTGAAGCTTTGCTAACACTCCCCGTCCATTCAGTCCTCAATTATAACACTGACAAAAACTTTCCCGAATCTGAGTTGCTATTTTTTTTTATTTACTAAAAGCTTTGGCATCCTAAAAGCGTTTCAAATTAATACAAAGTGAAGATGGCATAGAAGCGCAGAATTAATCATTTGAGCTTAAAAAACAAAGAAAAAAAGGCAGTGGATCAAAATAGTCAAAACTCTAAAAACAGAGACCAGAGATGGAGGAAGGTTAGGCCTTGATAGTCTAAATTGGAAACCCTAAAAAAGCAAACATTTGACGAATTGAGCAGCAGCAGCAGCTGGATTATGTTAAAGAATAAAAGATAAAGAGAAAACCCTAAGATAGATCATCAAATAAAAGGAGAATATCTTTACCTGTCTGTTGAATGCAAGCCGGAAGACGAGAATGAAACTCCCAATTATATTTCTAATACTCTCATCACCACCATCATCACTATCGTCATAGATAGAGAGAGGTTTTTTTGTGTTTTGTTTTGTTTTATTTTATTTTAGAATTCACTTTCTTTTGGAAAAAGAAAAAGGAAAAATCAACTACAGATCTTCTTTCTTTCGCTTGCTCTCCCCCTCTTTGTAATGCTATGCAGGGGTTTTGTTCTTGTTGTTTTCTGTTTTTAGTCTTTACTGGTCAACTTACCCGCCGCGGGTTCGTATTAAAATTTAACTGCTAGAATTTTAAAAACAAAATACACCGGTGCTGTTAATTTTTTTAACAGCAAGAAATATTTAAATTATAAAATGATAATTAAATGTATATTTTTAATAAAATAAATTGATGATTGCATGCTACAATAAATCTTAAAAAAGATTGTTAATAATAGTTAAAAACTAAATTGAGAAAACCAGAGCTAGAAGTTAATTTTTTATTTTTTTTCTTATTTGAATAGATGTTAATATTTTTTAACAAAAATAATAATTTATATTTTATTAAGATAAAACAATATGTTAGTATAATCCCTCTTTTTTAAAATCAAAATAAAAAAACAATCAAAATAAATACCTATTCCTTCAATTTGTTATAAAAAACAATTTTGTGTAATAATGTTTTCAGAAAAAAAAAAAAACTTTAGATGATGATAAATCAAAATAAAAAGCTTAATAATTAAAAAAAACTTTAGATGATATAAAATCAAAATAAAAAAGTATCCTTCTTTATCCATAGAATATTTTTTAAGACAACATCAAGTTCAAATTAAACAAAAAATAATTATTTTACATTTTTTATGCAAATATATTAAAAATTTAGGAATAATATGCATTGTTTTGAAGAACTTTTATTATTATTATTTAACTCGCTCTTAGTTAACTCACCCTTACACACACGATCACCCTTACACATAAAGACCCCGTGTCGTGACTTCTTTCATAATCCAAAATTTAAATTAATGATGGTCCAAGTTAACTTTATAGGACTCAATCGATTGAAAAAGTCTAAACACAACTCGATCAACTTATTTTGAATCCAGTTTAATCTTAAAACAAAGTTGTTGTCATTTTAGTGTGTTTTATTGTTATTATTGAATTGACAATATATTGAACTGACTTGGGTTAGGTAGATTAACCCACTAAACCCACAACCCAAGTCATCAAGTAAGTTATTTAATAACTTTATTTTTTAAAATCAATTTTGTATTTTATTGCACGACAATAAAAAAAAACATTCTCAAGAAACTGATTCTAGGGTGTTTGAGAGTGTGGTAGCGGTTGCTTTTCAAAATGTTTTTCATTTCAAAACATATTAAAATAATGTTTTTTTAATTTTTAAAAATCATTTTTGACATCAGTACATCAAAATGATATCAAAACATCAAAACATATTAATTTAAAACAAAAACAAATTTCAATTTTTTTTAAAAGAGCTTTCAGACCGCAATGTCAAACACCAAGCTCGTGCACCTAGATCTCTTTTTTATTTCTTTTTTTCTATCATCATATACTCAATTAGTTAAAACATAAAACACAACACATGTCATTTACTAATTGACTTCCCAACCACTAAAAGTGCTTGAAAAGTGGGGGTAATATCTTAAATACCCAATAAAGGCATTTCAACTTTTTTTTTAATTAAAAAAAACTAATAAAATATTATAAATACCTCAATAAACTTATTTTAGATCTTAAATTAATATTTAATTGATTAAAAATAAAAAAAATAACGTGATTTCAAAACAACATTTTCAAGCCTTAATTTATTTTTTCTAGAAATATAAAAATTTATAACACCTAAATATAACTTATCTCGTACTTGTCACTCATTAATATCGATACCTATTTTTTTTGTTACTGGAATATGGGTAATTAACAATTTTCTCTCTCTTTCACATTTTCTGACAACTCTCTCCTCAATCAAACCTAGAGATTAAAAAATAAACAAAATAAATTTTTAGACCAAAACTAAAACCCCAAATACTAAAGGTAATGTGGAAAAAGAAAAGGGAAAACAAATGGACTATGAGCCTATTTGGTATTGTGGTAACGTTTTCTTTTCAAAATATTTTTCGTTTGGAAATACATTAAAATAATGTTTTTAATTTTTTTGTGACATTTGTATCTTTCTAAAATCATTAATAGAATTAATTTGAAACAAAAAAAAATTAATTTTTTTAAAAGTACTTTTAAATCACAAAACAAACCAGCTCTAAAAAGGGTTTTTCTGCGTGAGTTCGATAGTGGCAACATGATTTTCTCTTGTTTTACAATAAACTATTTTGTCTTTTAATTATATCTTTTCATTACAAATTAAAACCATACCTCATTTTATTTGACTCTAATCAAGTCTAAAAATCAGGAAAAAAACCATTCAAATCCATAGAACACGCGAAGATAAGAGACAATTACTTGACAAAAAAACCCAAAACATTTCATTAAAGGATGCAATTAAAAAAAAAAAAGTTTGATAACTAAAAAAAAACATAACAATATTACAAATCACAATAAATTTGATAAGAGGCCTATGATGTTTCTCTGCATGGTTAAACGCTACACGATTTAGTTTCTTTCTATTATTACTATTATTATATATATTTTTTCCTTATTTTTATTTTCGTTTATACTCAGTTATGCCTATTAAGAGGGTGCATCTGCGTTGTCATTGTTCTGTGCTGTGGGCTCTAAAGCATTGATGCCTTCCGTTGCTTGAGGTTTAAAAACGAGGTTAAAAGGGTTAGAGCGAGTAGTTAACAGAATAAGGATTCATGTTCTCATAATTATGATTAATTGAATTAATCATCATTATAAAAATAAAGAATATTTTCTAAATTTAAATATTCCAACTCGTGATCTTATGTAAATATAAGAAATTCATTTGTTTTTTTTTTTATCTATACATTCTTTTTTTTAATATAAAAAAAATAGTATTATGGCATATGAGGGTTATGGTAGTCATTACATATTTATCTCTTTCTTAATAGGTTAAGTTTTAGATTTTTTTTTAGAAATTATTAGTTTTAACCTTATAAATTTTAGAATTATTAAAAACTTAATAAAATTAATTAAGATGCGTGTAAATTAATTTAAATATTTATATTAATAAATAAAAAAAGAAATTATTTATGAAATTTCTTAGCAGCCGACCGTTGCAAAGAATTCGTTGGAAG
>Ga0307515_10014953_pt1 | contig 14340 bp, 11 predicted proteins | sample 17_EM_MG_FD_194513 | JGI IMG/M metagenome (GOLD analysis project Ga0307515, IMG submission 194513) | Populus trichocarpa ectomycorrhiza microbial communities from riparian zone in the Pacific Northwest, United States - 17_EM | ecosystem: Host-associated > Plants > Roots > Unclassified | place...
TGACGTTGTTTGAGTTATTGATAAGGTAGAATTGTGGTTTTTTGTTGGATTTTAGAGAGGTTTCTTGTGATTTTGTTATTGAAAAGGACGAATGGGATGCCTGAAAGGACTCTTTTTTTTTTTTTTGCGTGGTTGGTTCATGAGAAAACTTGGGAAAGAAACAAGATAATGAAACTTTCCCTGGAACGCTCTGTCTGAGTTTCAAAATGAGAAAAAGAAAGGGTATAGTTAGGCTGAGCTTGGCTTAAATTTGTAGGATGGTTACAAGTTCTATATATTCTCGGTTACTGAGGATAAGGTAATGCAATTTAAAGTTCAAGTCTTTTACTTTGTATGTTGCATATGGTTTGATAATTTTGATGCTAGTTTCGAATTGATGATTTCCGAAATTATAACTTTTGCATCACCAGAGCACTTTCTAACTTTGTTTTTTGTCTAGGCATCTTGAGTTAAAGCTGGGTTCTCAGACTCATTTTGATCGAAGTGATTTTGAGTCTAGTGAGCATCAATTTATTTGATAAGCATATTGTTGATGGCGACTTCGGATGCAGTTCTGCAAGTTTTGTCTGGGGCTGGTCCTCGCAGTTTCAGTTCTGACCTTTGTTTTAACAATTTAGATTTGGCATTCCGTTCTAAGCATATAAAATATGTAAAGAAAAGGGCCTCAAGGCATATGAAAATGCTCGAGTGTTCGAGTGTTCAGCAGAATTGTATAGGAAAACATTGGTTTAAGAGATCAGGTGACGGTGATCTGTCTGTGAATGCAACGATCAAGAGACTGCAGCTTCTGAGGTGCAAATGCCAGAAGGCAGAAAGAGTTAGTGGTGTAACTACAGAAGGAGGAAATGGAACATGGTTTGTAGATAGTGCAAAGACGTTAAACCTGAATGGGGCGGTGAACACACCGGGTGTATTGGAGCTTGGGGACACTCAACAGTTGATGCGGGAAAAGGAGGTTTTGACATCTAATGGTTCAGCAAAAAAGGAAGAGGAGAGTTTGGCAACTAATGGTGCTGTAGGAACAGGTAGAGATGCCTCTCGCAAGGTTAGTGTAGACCCTACTGAGGAAGAAGCATGGGAGCTACTGCGGGATTCTGTAGTTCATTATTGTGGCAGTCCAATTGGAACGATTGCTGCCAATGATCCCACCAGTTCCAGTGTGTTGAATTATGACCAGGTCTTCATTAGAGACTTCATACCTTCTGGTATTGCTTTTCTTTTGAAGGGAGAATATGATATTGTCCGGAACTTCCTCCTTCATACGCTTCAGTTGCAGGTAATTTAATCGTTGATTATGCTGGACTTTTTTGTTGAAGGAACGAATGTTTAAAAATACTTCCTCTTTTGTTTGTTATCTGATTTGCTACAATGACTTCTTATATTGCAGAGTTGGGAGAAAACAATGGACTGTCACAGTCCTGGACAGGGATTAATGCCTGCTAGTTTCAAGGTGCGCACTTTTCCTTTGGATGGTGATGATTCTGCAACAGAGGAGGTATTGGATCCTGACTTTGGAGAGGCAGCAATTGGCCGTGTTGCACCAGTTGATTCTGGTAATTAAATTTCAGGTCAAGAAGTTTCCATTCATGATAAAGTGTTTGACTGCTAACGTTGATGATATCTTCTTTATCATGCCAATATTAGGATTATGGTGGATTATCTTGTTACGTGCATATGGGAAATGCTCTGGTGATCTCTCAGTTCAGGAGAGGATCGATGTGCAAACTGGAATTAAGATGATTCTGAGGTTATGTCTTGCTGATGGTTTTGACATGTTCCCAACATTGTTGGTGACAGATGGTTCTTGCATGATAGATCGCAGAATGGGAATTCATGGGCACCCTCTAGAAATCCAGGTAATTCATTTTTTAGTGGTTTTAGATAATTTAGAAGCATTTCCAAAATTGAAATACCCAGCCAATCCATGCAGCAAGGGAGATTCAATTGAAGAAGGATGTCCTCGTGGGAAATTTGGATGTTGCCCTTTTTTTTGTCAGATGATTGTACAATTAAATGTCTTGAACCAATTCTGCGATTATGAAATTAGGATATGTTGATGGCATCAATATGCCCAGAATCAGGTTAAGAGTTTGTAGGATTTAGGCTAGTTGAGGCCAGCGTCTGTAGGATTTGGGTTGGTTGAAGCTGCTATTTGGTAAGGCTGTTGGCTTAAATGCTTTTTCTGGCTGTAGTTTCAAAGTGCACAAGATGGATTAGCTGTATATTCATGAGTGGTTAAAGGTGGTTGGTTTCAGTTGAATAGGTTGAAATCACTTAGCTCTAATGGATGCTTAGTATAATATTCTGCCAAAGCATCTTTCTGCCAGATTTTGGTTATATCAGACTGACCAGGATGCTGAGATTTGGAAATGGTTTTTGCAATTAATTTTCTGATAGAATGTATTTTTCTCTTGCAGGCACTCTTTTATTCCGCCTTACTTTGTGCAAAGGAGATGCTCGCCCCAGAGGATGGATCAGCTGATCTCTTACGAGCTTTGAACAATCGTCTAGTAGCTCTGTCGTTCCATATCAGAGAGTATTACTGGATCGATTTAAGAAAATTAAATGAAATTTACCGTTACAAGACTGAAGAGTACTCTTATGATGCAGTTAATAAGTTCAACATTTACCCAGATCAGGTTTCTCCTTGGTTGGTGGAATGGATGCCCAACCAAGGAGGCTACCTTATTGGAAACTTGCAACCAGCTCATATGGATTTCCGATTCTTTTCTCTTGGAAACATATGGTCTGTTGTAAGTGGTCTTGCAACAAGAGATCAGTCAAATGCGATATTGGATCTCATTGAAGCCAAGTGGTCAGATTTGGTAGCAGACATGCCATTGAAGATTTGCTATCCAGCTCTTGAAGGTCAGGAGTGGCAAATTATCACTGGAAGTGATCCTAAGAACACGTAATGATGCTATCTTATTAAACTCGATCACATCTTTTTCACTCTCTCTTGATTTTCATCCAGTCATGAATTTGTTGTGTTTGATGCAGGCCTTGGTCTTACCACAATGCAGGTTCCTGGCCAACTCTTCTGTGGCAGGTTAGTGATGATGGTATCCTTTGCTAATCTTTGTACTAGTAAATTTTTTAGTGAAAAGTAAGAATTAATCAGAGAAGAAAAAAAAATCGGTAAAAAGACAGAAATAAACAGCAACATTGGTAATTTGAGTTTTGGTGCACTATTCTTGCTGGTAGACTCGTAAGAATGCTTGATTGATACTTCTATCTGATGATTCATGTCTGCAGCTGATCAATTAGGCATATACCAGTGCCATGCCCATGTCTGTTTGTTATGTATGGCTCTTTCTTTTTATCAGAGTCCATTTTACGTCCTGAGTATTAATAGATTTTTTTACATTCATAATGCTTCTCTCAGCTGACAGTTGCATGCATAAAGATGAATAGACCAGAAATAGCAGCAAGAGCAGTCGATATTGCTGAGAAACGCATATCAAGAGACAAATGGCCTGAATATTATGACACCAAAAAGGCAAGGTTCATTGGAAAACAAGCACGCCTGTTCCAGACATGGTCCATTGCTGGATACCTTGTGGCTAAGCTCTTGCTTGCAGACCCAAGTGCAGCCAGGATGCTCGTAACTGATGAAGATCCTGAGCTTGTCAATGCCTTCTCCTGCATGATCAGTTCTAATCCAAGGAGAAAGCGTGGTCAGAAGAATTCGAAAAAGCCATTCATAGTATGAATTACCGAGCTGTCTCTGCAAAATCGGGGTATTGTTCTCTTGATTCGAGAACTAATCATCCAGGTGCCTGCTAGTAATTATACTGAATTTGCTTTTACAAAGTTCAGTAAAAGTAATCAATCTAATTCATTTGTATGAATAAGGTGAAATTTCAATCCCACCTTATTTATGTATGGATAGTATTGATCTGTAAAAACCATGTAAATAAAGATGGAGTTGTTAGAGGATAATACCTGGAACATCCTTGATGTGGATGAACTCTGGTGATTCAATTTGCTTAACTTCTACAGTAATTTTGTTTTCTTGAGAAACTGAAAGACAATCAGAAACACATATTGAAGTTTAATTGTATCTTTGAAGTCCAGCATTTCCTTTCCTAATATGTGAAGATGATCTAGGGCAGTACGTGTTATCTTCTCATAAAATTGTTAGCCAAGCAGCGCATATATTGTAAGTTATTCTGCTTATCCTGCTGGAACTGAGCTAGAAAATCTATAAAGCTGAAACCTTATAATCAATAACTATGATCAGCAGCACATATATTGTGAGGATGAAATGCAGGAATGCTGTATCTCAAGCGAGTGAAGCGAAGTTTATCCATGCATGGAGAAGGCAAATCTATTGTGGGCAAACCGCGAGGCAAAATGATCAGCAGAAGGCAAACAATAAGACGAATAGGCAAGATATCGTCTGAATAATTGTTTGATGCCAAACAGATAGCAAAGCTGATCTGGGTCTTCATCATGCATTAAGGAGTGAAAATGTCATAGTTACGGGCTCATTATACTGTCAACCACGTCCAAAGTTCAAGCAGCAGGAGGAGCCTGCTTGGGAATCATATTTTCCACTCCTGTTGAGCAATGATAACTGCTAACATTGAAATTTGACTTTCATAGTGTGTTGAATGATTATACATGGTGGACCAAGACTATAGAAACAGTTCTTCTGGCTACTCTGAATAATTACATCTCGCAATCTCCTGAAACGCTGAAACATCAATTCGAATTAGTTTTCCGAGTAACTTTAATCTATAAGAAAAATGGACAAACTATCCTTATCAGTGAGCTTTTCTGCCAACACCCAAGTCTTTCTTGCAAAAATCACATCATGATAAACCATCATCATCCTAGACTAGAGGAGTGATGCAAACATCTTAAGATGGCCATGTCTTTTGGGGTACAAGACACAGACTATGAGACGTAAACTAGCATGCCGACATTCAAACAAATAGAAAAGGATAAAATTAACATTGAGACATTGATAAAAGTCCAAATTTGAGATTGAATTAGCCTCCTTTTCTTTTGTTTTCAAGATGTAAAATCAGTCATCATATGTCCTTGATGCCTAATAAAAAAATTTAGATTTCGTTTGCTATTGTAATAGCTTTCTTTTTAAAGAATTTCATATATTTAAACAATATTTTTTTTTTAAAAAAATCATTTTTAATATCGTCAAAACAAACTAAAACACAAAAAATAAAAAAGAAATTTAAAAACAATTTCAAACACAAAAACAAATGTACCTTTAATTTTTTGTGTGGTATATTTAGCTAAAAGCATTTATTTGTCCTGCACGTTAAAGATGGAAAAGATACAGTTAATAAATCAAGTATTAAATTAATCACAAGCATGTAAATGTTCTATTATTTTCTTAATATTTTAACATGTAAATGTTGACCAGTGACATTTTCTAGCATATTATATAGTTAAATCTGTCTCTCTCCCACATCAAAGGGAGGTTGATCACATACTTCTTTCCTGCCTTAAGAAATAGGATATTCACTGTAGATCCCACAAATTTATTTTGACAAATAAAAAATGGTAACCTAAGTTCAAAACACCCAAACATATTAGCTTATCAGTTGAAAGAGATTTACTAAATTTCTTAATTTTTTTATATTTGAATCTTGGGATCGATATTTATGAAAATTTATTAAGTTTATCTAAATAAAATTCTAGATCGCTCTTAAAATCATATGAAAAAGGAATTTAATCACAATTAATTACGTAAGCTAGTTTAAAAATACCTCTTATATTGAATCAAATAAATAAATAATTTCAATCAAAAGGGAAATGCTAGATCAACTTTACGAGAGTCAAAAGAGGTTTTAGTTTCTCTTATTATCCTCATGTCCTAACATAAACAGATCAGGCCTGGTTTAGTTACAATTATAGTAGGAATCATTATAATTCAAGTATGTAATTACTCAAACAATAGTGTAAAAGAGCAAAATGTTATCATTAGCCAAATATATATATATATATATATATATATATATATATATAATGATTATAATATTCCAATAAAATTGCAAATCGGCATATTTTGCCCTAAAAGGCTGTTAAGTTCCATCGAAGACTGCCAAATACAATGTTGTCTTTTCTTTTATTGTGTCTAATGGCCACAAAGAGATAATGTCATTGAAAAGAATGTTTAATTTTGTATAGTTGTAAACAGAATGTATTTTTATTATTGTTTTTCTTTGGTAAGAATTTATTTATTTATTTATTTGAGAGATGGTAAGAATTTATCCTCATTATTTAAACATGATAAAAAAAATATAAAAAATTGTTTTAAATTAATTTCATGTTAGTGATTTCAATGCATTTGATTTATTAAATACATAGACTATGATTAATAAAATATATAAATCACATAAGCAGAGTTTGGAATCCAGCTATAGTAACCCTACATGGACCCATCCCTTTTCTAAAGAAGCCACATGGCCCAACCCCATCTTGCCGGCCCGTACTTCCCTCCTCCGTTCCCTTTAAAATCTCAACTCCCTCTCCGCACCCTCATTCCAAAACCCCAGTTGTCCAATCCACTCCCGGCCACCATTCTTTCCGCCACCGCCATGGAGCCAGTTGTGGAAGATCTAACCGATGATCTAGATAATCTTAGTTTAGCTTCCACCACCACCACCACCACTGCTGCCGAGACACGACACAGCACAGGTTCAGGGTCCGAAACCACATGGACTACCTCAACCTCGAGCCTCGTGTCAAACTCCTGCAAGCCCCATCATCCGCCTCAATGTGATCAGTGTTGGCATGCAATCCAACGTGACAACTGCGATAACTCACCCCTAACCCTAGCTGATTTACGCTTTGTCCACAAATTAGGAAGTGGTGACATAGGGAGTGTGTATCTTGTAGAGCTCAAGGAAGGCAACGGGTGCCTTTTTGCTGCCAAAGTCATGGACAAAAAAGAAATGGCCACTAGGAATAAAGATAGTAGGGCTAGAATTGAGAGGGAAATATTAGAAATGTTGGAGCATCCATTTTTGCCTACATTGTATGCCACATTGGACTCGCCCAGGTGGTCTTGTTTGTTAACGGAGTTTTGTCCTGGCGGTGACCTCCATGTCCTCCGGCAACAGCAACCTGAGAGACGTTTCGGCGAAGCTGCCATCCGGTATGTACACACACACACACATACATACATATAACTGCACGTATAATGTACGCACGCGTACATCAATAAAATTAATGTCATATAATCTGATGAGTGGTTGCGTTTGCATAAAAGAAACAAATTCGTGAATGATGAGAAATGCTGGATGATCATGGGCGGGGCTAGGTTTAACGGTTGTTAAGGCTGTTCATTGCGTGTAGGGTCAATGGGTAAATCCATGTGACATTCGGGTGCAGCCATTGATTTGGTGTGGACCATGGAACTTTTGGTGGGTGTCTCGTGCATTCTATCATAACAGAGAAGGCATGGCATCATGCTCTTCATAAAAAGGAGGAAATATCTGCCTGACATCCCTCAATCTATGGCATGTTCTAGTACAATATTTTTCAGCTTCTTTGTCTAATCTGAGAGTCCCGAGATATCATTTCAAGAATCAAATTGATAGCTTTCCCCCCATTTCTTGCTCTTCTTTAATTTTTCTGTCAATTCGTCGCTTTCCCTTTTTTTAGTCTAATGTCTTCTTCTTCAATTTTATACCTTCTTATTCATTTTTAATTATTATATTAGATTTAATTCTTTTCACCTCCATCATTTCTTCAAATAGCCAACTACTTGGTTTAGCAGTAAGAATTCACAATTATTAAACCTCACTTTTCCGGTTAAACTGAAAACTAACTGGGACCATGTTTTGAAAAAGATATTTGAGAGTTGTACCCGGTCAACTTAGCTAACAATTAAAATACAAGTTTAATTTTTTAAAATAATATTGTTTTAACCCTAAAAATTAAAACTACATCGTTTTTATTACTATGGTAAAAATTATGATTTTTCACTAAATTTTATGTTCAACAACGTTATAGGCATGGATGAGGCAATTTATGTCTTGTAAAGTTGTTCCATTAAAAGAAAAACAAATTATGTAGTTAATTCTGGACCAAAATAACATGATATATCGTGGGAATAATCTTTATAATTAGTTGAATAATTCTTTGTATAAATCATAATTTATTCTGGTTGCTATTAGGTTCTATGCGTCAGAGGTTGTGGCTGCTCTTGAATACTTGCACATGATGGGAATAGTCTACCGTGACCTCAAGCCTGAAAATGTTCTTGTAAGATCAGACGGTCACATAATGCTTACAGATTTTGATCTCTCCCTGAAGGACGATAACTCACCGTCAACAGCTCAGATTATCTCCGATCAAAACCAGCCAACCACAGCTTCATCAACAAGAGACTACCCTTCTGATACATCTCAATTTGCCACATCATCATGTATTCTACCCAGTTGTATTGTGCCAGCTGTCTCTTGCTTCCACCATAGGAGAAAACGCAAGAAGAAACTCCATCAACGCGGGACCCTCGAGATAGTAGCAGAGCCAATAGACGTCCGATCCATGTCGTTTGTTGGGACCCATGAGTACTTGGCACCGGAGATTGTGTCCGGCGAGGGACACGGCAACGCAGTGGATTGGTGGACCTTAGGCATATTCATGTTTGAAATGTTCTACGGCGTTACACCATTCAAAGGGATGGACCATGAGTTAACCCTAGCAAACATTGTGGCTCGAGCCCTTGAATTCCCCAAGGAACCCTCAATTCCAGTCCTCGCGAAGGACTTGATCACCCAACTTCTCATCAAAGATCCCGTAAGACGACTGGGTTCTACCATGGGAGCTACAGCCATCAAACACCATCAGTTTTTTGACGGGATAAACTGGGCACTGCTAAGGTGTAGAACACCACCTTATATTCCTCGACCGGTCACTCATAAAAACCTTGTTGTGGCAGAACATGGGAATAATTCTATAGAGTATTATTAGCAAGAAGAAGAAACATTCTTTATTTTTTTCTTCTTTTAATTCCATTTCTTGGGAGAAGTGAGAAATCAAATTTAATGAACGAAACTAATTCTTAGGTCTCCTACAGATGTAATTGTTGTTCAGATTGTTCGTATGTAAGCTTTTGAAGAAAGCATGGCGCCTTGGATACCACATTTCCCACTCGATCCCTTTTGTTTTATTTCCTTTTATTGGAATTATTATGTTGATTTTGAACAAATCCTTGGACAAGTGGGGCCTTCCTGGGCATCTACTAAGCTGTATTGCGATATGAAAAAACTATTTACTTTAGAATACAAATTGATATATGGAGGATATATAATAATCATATTTTATAAAAATTTAAATCAGGATTAATTTATTTAATTCACAAATTAAATTTTAGAATAAGAGAATTTTGAGAAAGTGGTAATGGTTGTTTTTTAAAATATTTTTCATTTGAAAACACATCAAAATAATTTTTTTAAAATTTATTTTTAACACCAGCACATTAAAACAACCTAAAAACATCAAAAAATTTTAATTTAAAAAAATATTGTTTTATAAAATGATCATTATGGTAAAAATTCTAATCTTTAATATCGAGAAATCTTAAATATATTCATAATAAAAGTTGATTTTTTATTTATTAAAATATCTGCTATAGCCACATTTTAAATCCTTTTATTCCATTTATCATTTCTTAAAACTATTTCTTGCTTGTTATCTTAATAACTATTTCAATATTTGGCTAAAATAGAGCTTTTCATGGTTATTTTTAGCTATTTCTTAAATGTTCACGTTAAAGAAAAATACAAATGACATTGCAATTTCTTTTTTTAACCCTCTCTTGTTCCTATTTAAGTTTTAGTGGCAATTTTTTTCATTTTTTTTTAAAATTGCAGCTAAAATTTAAATAAAAACAAGAGAGGGTCAAATAAAAAAATAAAATAAAAAAAAGAAGCTAGAAGGTTCATCGGGTTTTATGAACTATACGGCACTAGTTCTCCTTCCATGATCCGTTTCGTCCAGGATCGTGACACCCTCTAACTTTGACAACCATTTCATTTAAGTCTTAAATTTTAATATTTTTAAATGTATCCTCAAATTGAAGACTTACCAAGAAATTGTTCATTATGTTTTTATATGAACTTATATGTTTTTCGATCAATCAAATCATAAATACTTCGCGGTTACGTGGTATTTGTTGCTGAGCCAGCTTTTGTATATGGAAACAACATAAATGCATGATGTACGAGGACTGGTTGTGCACCTACCAGTCTGTTTTCCCTTTTATCTCTAAGATGATTTTTTATAATTTTATTTTCCATCCTTTTTTCGTACAAGGATATTTATAGTGGCAGCTAGGACTATCCCTCCCATCTTCAAGTGGAGAGTAAAAAAAAAAATCAAACGAGGGAGCAAGCACTTTGATATTGCAATTTGCAGTGCCAGCTGACATGACTCCTGGTGGAAACAGTGTAGACCCACTTTCTTTCAAGTTTCCTCCAAAACGTGGTTCCTTTTCAGCGCATTAATGGCTCATTCAGGGCTAAAGACATAAGGTTTCTAAAGCAAACACAGTATATAGGTAGGGCTGAAGTAGAAATTTTTGTTGAGGTGCTGAAGCAGAATAGTGGCTATGATCCCTCGAAATCTCACTTTCTGATGTTAATTTCTTGATCTACACAAATTGAAATGGCACTTTCTGTAGATCGCTATCGTTCTGGATTGATTGAAAAGGATCGTTCTGAAAGAAGCAAGAGATTTGAATCAACAGCAGCTGTGAAGTTGCAGAAAGTTTACAGGAGTTATCGTACCCGTCGCAGGTTAGCGGATTCTGCGGTGGTTGCTGAAGAGCTCTGGTACGTGCCCCTCATGTTCTTGTATAGATAATACAACATATGGAACTCTGTCTTTTCTAATCTGATGTGAATGTGAAGGTGGCGAGCTTTAGATTATGCAAGGCTAAATCACAGCACAGTTTCCTTCTTCAGTTTTGATAAACCTGAAACAGCAGCATCGCGGTGGAGTAGGATCAGCTTGAATGCTTCAAAGGTGTGTTGTTTAAGTTCTTGCTGCTTTAGAACACTGAATAAAGTATTGCTTAGTGTCAAGAACAAAATTCTGATGTAATAAGAAGACTGATATATCATGCAACTTTCCACTTTTTGACAGGTCGGAAAAGGTTTAGGCAAAGATGCCAAGGCACAAAAATTAGCTTTCCAGCATTGGATTGAAGCTGTAAGCCTATATTGGGCTGCAGCTGTTTGATTATGTTTGATCCTTTTCTTCAACTGCTAGTTTTGCTACTTCTTTTTTGTTTATACATGTTGTCATGTTGTGATGTAGATTGATCCGAGGCATCGGTATGGCCATAATTTGAATTTGTACTATGAAGAGTGGTGTAAAACAGATGCATTGCAGCCATTTTTCTACTGGTACGAGTAGGGGTCTCAACCAATTTGATCATCTTTTGATCTTTCTCTGTTAACACTTGGAAGACGGGGCATCACATTTGTTCCATAAGTTTCTCTTCTATCCATGCTCTTAATTTTTTTGCATAGGTGCATTTGGCTTAGATGCAATGTGCCTCAAAAACAATAAAGGAAAAATCAAAAACCAGAACTTTGGAATCTAGTTCTTGCTACAGTGATTGCTAGATGGACTAGTTTCTGTAAATGCCACTGAAAAGTTCGAAAGTCAGAATCTAATCCTGCTCCTTTCCTTCTCCACAAACTGCATGTGTAATTATGAAATATTGCCAAGGTTTTGAAGCACCATTTCGGTTGTGATCGGAAGCACAATGGGACACTTCCTGTTATGAGCATTCTGCATTGTTCAGGGAAATTTTGCTCTTTGCTGTTACTAAAATGCTGTATCTCTCTGCTTGGTTTCAGGCTGGATATTGGAGATGGTAAAGAAATTGATCTCAAAGACTGTCCAAGAACAAGACTTTGCCAAGAATGCATTCAGTATCTAGGACCGGTATGTTCCTGAGCATAGAAACTCAGAACTCATTATCAGAATATTGTGTTTCCATAGCAATTCAGCTGTCTACTGCATTGCATACATCAGCTCATGATAAATTTGCATGATCAATTTAAGGATATCATGAAATGTATGTTGACATTTGCCATAGCCTTGTATTCAGAAAGTAGATTACCGCTTCAAATTACAGAAAAGAAAGAAAGAAGAAAAGCTTTGATCTCTATTAGAATTGAACCTTTTAATACTAGCAAAAACAAGCTTTCATGACTTGTTCTCACACACCTGTCACGATTTTCCCTGAAATAAGCAAGAGAGAGAACTGTATGAATACATCATTGCTGAAGGAACAGTGGTGCACAAACAAAATGGCAACCTCCTAGATACAAATCAAGGATTGGAAGGTTCAAAATGGATATTCGTGATGAGCACCTGCAGAAAACTATATGCTGGAGAGGTAAGGATCATTCTGGACATTAGACCATTTAATTAGCAAATTTTCATCCATCTATACGACTAATAATGTCTTTTCTTAAACATTCAGAAAAAGAAAGGAGCATTTCATCACTCGAGCTTCCTTGCTGGAGGGACTACTCTGGCTGCTGGGAGACTAACAGCAGAAAATGGAAAGCTCAGGGTAAGAATGCCATGATCCATGTGAAGGTAGGTAGCATAGCTTATAGAAGGCAATTAAGCCTGGAATACTGAAACAAATGACTGCAGTATGAGAGAAATGTGCATCTTGGTTTGGTATTAAATAGAGAGTTGGAGAAAGGATAAGCGGTTGCTTTGACTATATGCATCTCTTGCTTCTGAATCTCAAATTTTCATTGTCTTTCAGTCTATATCAGCATATAGTGGGCATTACCGTCCAACTAACCAGAACCTTGGCGGCTTCTTGGCCTTCCTCGAAGAAAATGGGATCAACCTCAATGAAATTCGGGTACGCAACTCAATGCCATGATACTTCACAAACCTGCCACCCAATGTGCCGTTTTTGCATAAAAATATCTGGTTATGATGGAGCCTTTCCAGCTTTGGCCTATCTGGTTTTGCCAACTTCTATTCTTATTCTTTAGTAATCACTTGATATGGTGCTTCTACTTGGTCATTGTTCCATCTGGTATTGCTCTAGGCAGGTTCTTACACCAGAAGATAGTGAAAGCTGTGAATCAAGGGAATTGTCTCAAGACAGAAGTAAATTTGGTTGGTCAATGGATTCCAAGCCGTCTAAACTTCATGCTTCGAGTAAAATTAACAATTACCAACCTTCTGAATCATCCATGTCTTCACAAGCCACAAGAACATGCAGTTACAAGAGGATGTTGTCGGCCAATATCCAGAACACAAAAGCAAATGTACCAAAGAAGGAAATATTGCAGAGGATCAAATCCAAGAACGAGGCTAGCTCATACCAATTAGGGCACCAACTGTCTTTGAAATGGTCAACTGGAGCTGGTCCGAGAATCGGGTGTGTTGCCGACTACCCTCTGAAACTAAGGGAGCAAGCTCTCACGTTTGTTTACCTCTCACCCAGTGATGATCTGCGCAAGCCATCTGCTTCTGAACTTCCAGGTTGTCTGCTCTCTATAATAGATCTTTGTAGGATGATGTAACAGAGATTCATCAACCATCCTTTCTAAAGTCAGCATTCCCGATGACTTCGCTTTCTATTCCTGTAATCCCCTTGTTGTTGAAGTTTGAACTTAAGTCATTGCTGAATGCTGATGAGCTATAACTAATGTTAAGCTGTCACGTTTGTTTACCTCTCACCCAGTGATGATCTGCGCAAGCCATCTGCTTCTGAACTTCCAGGTTGTCTGCTCTCAATAATAGATCTTTGTAGGATGATGTAACAGAGATTCATCAACCATCCTTTCAAAAGTCAGCATTCCCGATGACTTCGCTTTCTATTCCTGTAATCCCTTTGTTGTTGAAGTTTGAACTGAAGTCATTGCTGAATGCTGATGAGCTATAACTAATGTTATAATGTCCTCTCTTTCTTTTCATCCAGAGCGAGTGGACACAATAAAATTATCAAATAAATTGTTGTCAAGAAGCAGAGTAGACGTTGCATCATCAAATACCGTCCCATCTGTATTCCTTTCCGCGTTTATTAGATGAAGTATCAGTCAATTTTTTTTCACATTTTGCAACCTCATAAGAGACATCTCCAAGCTATCCCGTGGGGTAGGTGTTTGTGTCCGCATCTGGGTGAGACACGTTGATTATTTTAGCATAAACAGCCCTGCCCTCATGCTTGTAGTATATGTCAAGCTTTTGAAAGACTGTATTATCTTTTAAGATAAAATCTATGGTTTGATACAATGGTGGAGAACACAAGTAACAACAAATCTGAAATTGAAATCCCAGACACTGAAAGTGCTTCAAAGGACTGGGAAA
>Ga0307515_10014954_pt1 | contig 14339 bp, 35 predicted proteins | sample 17_EM_MG_FD_194513 | JGI IMG/M metagenome (GOLD analysis project Ga0307515, IMG submission 194513) | Populus trichocarpa ectomycorrhiza microbial communities from riparian zone in the Pacific Northwest, United States - 17_EM | ecosystem: Host-associated > Plants > Roots > Unclassified | place...
TTGGGTACATATTCCACTCTACGGCTTGCGCAATCCCCTTCCGAGGGTTAGGATACCCGAGACACATTTGAACGCCTGAGATTTTAGGAGCGACATGATCAAAGTAACGTACGAACTGAACGGCGATTTCTTGAATGACAGGAAGCCGCAACGCAAGACCTTCAAGACTGAGGAGGACGCCATCGTTGACCTTCAGGATGGGTGGTTGCTTATCGTGAATGAGGATGGTAGGGTTTTGTTTGGAACACACAGTCACAAAGTCCTGGAAGTGAAGGGTCAGTATGCCGCCGAAGGCTAAGAGGTATCGCGTATCGATGCACGAGCCCATCCTCAATCGCTGGATTCCCATCGCCACTGGTTTGACCAAGGCTGATGCGGACAAGTTGATTGGGATGGTGATGTACGACACCAAGAAGGAGGAACTGAATGACTAGTGCTGAGGTCGCACATCAGCAAGTCACCACGGGCGTGTGGGCGTTGCGCGAATTGTACGAAGCGCAGGGTCGTCAGCTGAAGATGTGGGAACGGCGCGCTGAGGATGAGAAGCGTGTGCGCGAGGAGCTTGAGCAGAAGCCCAGTGAGTACACGCAGGGTTGGTTTGAGAAGCGCGAAACCGAATTGCGTGAGCGTGATTGGGCGTTGAAGCAGGAGATCAAGAAGCTTCGTGGGTACATGCGCATGAAGGATCTATCGAAGATCAAGGTTGAGCGTGTACGTGATCATCTTCAGCGTGAAAACGCCGTGTTGCGTGGCGCGCATGAAGAGCGTCTTCAGCTTCGCGCGCAGAATGAGAAGCAAGCACGGGCCTTCGCCATCTTGGAGAAGGAGAATCGTGAACTTGCAAATGCAAAGTCACAGCTTCAGTGGAGGTTGAACAACATCATGTCGGCGTTGCAGAATGGCGAGCGCTGGGATCAGCACGGGCGATGACACGCGTATCGTGGGATGAATATTTCCTGGGTTTGGCAGCTCAGGCAGCGCAACGTAGCACGTGCTCTCGCCTTAGTGTGGGAGCCGTGCTTGTTCAAGCGCGTCACGTCATTGGTACGGGGTACAATGGTGCTCCAAGCGGGCTAGCGCACTGCGTACACACCGAAGATGTCCCTTGTCGTCGCACTGTGCATGCAGAAGCTAACGCATTGTTGCACGCACGCGGAGCGAACACTCACGACATTAGCGTGATGTACGTCACACACTCTCCGTGCTTCGAGTGCGCCAAGCTGATCATCAACGCGGGTGTTCAGGGTGTGATATACAGCACATTGTACCGTAGCGACGAAGGGTTGCGCTTGCTGTCACATGCGGGTATCATGGTGGAGTGGGTTAAGTAACGACGAAGGAAGGACACCCAATGTTCGTATTTCAGGTTGTTGACAATGAGGGTCGTGCGTTGAAGGGCCAGGGGCGACGTGCCCAGCACTTCTACACTGACGAAGCCGTGGCCAAGGGCGTCGCGACTCAGTACAACAACGTCGAGCTGTGCCAGAAGGGTGTCGAGCGTCAGCTTGACGGTGCGCCCTTCGCTGTGAAGACGTTTGTGGCGGTGGAAGCATGAGCGATACGGTAAAGTTGCACTACGCCGCAGCGTCGAACATCACCTTTCACGGTCAGTACGACACAGGCATCTCACAGGAAGAGTGGGATGAGATGTCGTACGAAGAGCAGGACGCTGTGACGACACAGGCTCTCTATGATTTGGTGGAGATCGGATGAGTGACACAGAGTATGCCCCTGGGTACGTAGAGCGAATGTTCTCGGGCGCAGAGGATTGGGCACCCGAGGATGACTCGGTGAATGAAGAGTGTCCCGAGCATTACAAGGGCGAGATCTTCAAGATCGTAGGTCCTCCCGAGGACAGGGATTGGCAAGGCAGGTTGCCCGCACGGTTTCGCAAGCCGTATTACAGCACTGAAGGCGGCGCTCGTAAGGGCCTACCGTATTTCCCTGCGGGCTCTCACATCGAGATTGGGGAGGTAACATGGCGCAGGCTGTGAAGTTGTTCAGGATCGTTGATCAGCGTGGGCGTACGTACTACAGCAATCGCTTCAAGGGCTACTACCCTGACGCTGACACGGCGAAGAATGCCCTTGTGCATCTTCCGAAGAGGAGGTATGTTGGGTGGAGTGAAGTAACGAAACGTCCGATGTATGAGGATGCAGCATACACAGTCCAGGTGAGTGAGATCACTTGGAGTAACGTCTAAGAAGGGACAACACATGACTTGGTTGGATTCGTTCACGCTTGCGCTATACACCTTGAACACCTTATTGGTCAGCAATGCGTGGCCGCCATTCGTCTACGCTTACAACCTTGTCACCCTTCAGCTTCAGAAGTGGGCTGAATGATGGGGTGGAACACTCCGCGATACAATGTAGGCGTGTGGAATGAGGTGGTGGAGGCGTATGACAACGTCTGCACCACCATTTCACGGCGCAACGTGCGCTCTTTGGTTCGTGCATTCCCCGATAAATTGTGGAGAGTGAAGAGCACGGACGTGGGTTGGGAAATTGAGGGTGACACAACTACGATCATAAGGAGGCTCGCTGATGGCTCATCTCATTGACCTCTTCGACATGTCCATGTATGAAGAGATGCTGAACGCGGGGTTCGTGAAGGTGCAGCGTCACCCTGATTACCCGAACGAACTTGCAATTGCAAACTACACGAAGAAGGCGCAGACCAACTATCATTGGAACGCCGTGACGGAACAGTGCAGAGGTCTGATCTTTGACCCGCGCACGGACGAAATCATTGCGCGCCCCTTCCGCAAGTTCTACAATTACGACGAGGCGCAGGCCGACAAAATCCTTGGGCTCGAAGAAATTCGTGCCTTCGATAAGATGGATGGCTCGCTTGGGATTTCGTACCCCGTTCCTGGCACTGACTACGAAGAGTACGCCATCGCCACGCGTGGTAGCTTCGCCAGTGACCAGGCTCTGTGGGCTACATCGTGGTTGAGGGAGCGTCGGGCAGAGATGCCGTTCATCCCTGGCACCACAGATCTCTTCGAGATCATCTACCCCGACAATCGGATCGTCGTATCGTACGGTGAATACGAGGGCCTGAAATACCTTGGTAGCATCAACACGCACAACGGGCACTTCACGTACGAAGATGACATGTTCGATGATCGTGCGGAGCTTCTGTACACGGGCACCCTCGAAGGTCTCATGAACACTGCCGCTAGGTCGAACGCTGAGGGCTTCGTGGTCGTGGCGAGTGGGGGTCGTAGGGTGAAGGTGAAGTATGAAGAGTACGTGCGCCTACATCGCATCGTGACAAACCTTTCGGAGCGCGCAGTGTGGGAAATGATGGGTGGCCCACACCCTGAGAACATCGATGACCTGAGTATGCAGGTGGATGAAGAGCACCGTAAGTGGATGCACGACGTCGCGAACAATCTTGTCGACGCGTATTGGGAGCTGTATCACTTGGCGCACGCGACGTGGGAAGTGGCACAGAGTGAAGAGACGCGCAAGGACCAAGCGATGTACATCAAGTCGGTGACGGATGACAAGGTGTTGCAGGGCGCGACGTTCGCGTTGCTTGACGGCAAGGACATCGAACCTGTATTGTGGAAGTCCCTATACCCGAAGGGGGAGTGAGTGGCGAAGGTTGGGAAGCCTCGATTTGGTATCAACATCAAGTACACGGTTGGTGGGAGGCGAAAGATTTGGTACGCTACGTACGAGGCTAGAGACGATGCGTACTGGCGAGAGAAGGCCCGTGTAGGTCAGGAAGTGCAGTACGTCAAGAGGATTGAGAGGAAGTAACATGTCGTGGTATTACTTCGAGCCTGACACCTTCGGGCTTGAGCATGTGGGTGCTGTGGATTGGCTGCGCGGGGAAGGGTGTTACGAGTGGGAAGAGACCACCGTATTCTTTCGCGCGGAAGATGGCCTCTTCTACTGGGATTCAGGGAGTGGTTGTTCGTGCGACGGGCCGCTTGAGGGCGTTACCAAGCTGGACGATCTCACCTCAGGGAACCTCAGTGCTCTCAGTGCAGAGCTGATGCGTTACTTCGGGAGTGTTTCGGGGTATCGTGAGGACAAGGATGGTGTGCTCGCCCTTGAGGTGACGCGTGTCATCGAGGCCGCAGTGCGAAAGGAAGGCGAAGCACGTGACAACTGATGCTTTGGTGAAGGATTTTGTGCAGGCTCTCCGTGATGACATCCCCTTGGTGGAGTTCTTGGAGATCTTCGCGGCGTATCACCCGAATATTGTGCAGTACGACGAGGATGTCACGGTGTGGTCGTTGGCTTTGAACGATGACACGCGTGACGTGCGCTTCGTCAAGGTTGACGGCGGATCGGGGTTCATCGGTGAGGTGTTCCCCGTCACCAAGATGCGCACTGAGTATGAGGAGGCGTAATGCCTTTCTACAAGACACGTAGCGTGGTGCGTGACGCTGAGCGATGGACAGGGTACAATCAGTCGTTCCTGACCGACAAGTTTGGAACGGATATTGAGTTCCCTGTAGACACCCTGAACGACATGGTGTACGCTCGAATTTGGGTGGATGCGAACAGAGAATGGTTGGATTTGGAAGTTGGAGAGTGGATCATTCGCGATTCGCATGGCATCTACCCGTGTAAGGACGACGTGTTCCACGAGAAATACGAAAGGATTTGACATGACGCTCTACATTTTCCGTGGCCTGATGGGTTGTGGGAAGAGCACGAAGGCACGTGAGATGCAGAGCGAATTTGGCGGGCGCATTGTGGAGCGTGACGCCATCCGTTTCATGTTGTACGGCAAATACACCAATGTGGACGAGAAGGTTGTCACCGAAGTGCAGAACACCTTGCTTGAGCAGGGCCTGCGCTTTGGTGACAACGTCTTCGTGTCGGACATGAACTTGAAGAATGCGTACGTTGTGCGTCTCATTGAGAAGGCACAACTGCACAATCAGCCATGGGAAATTGTCGACATGACAAATGTGCCTTTGCAAACGTGCTTGGTGCAGAATCAGAGTGGGGAGCGGCAGTTTTCGGGCAAGGTTGTTGACGAGGATCGTGTGATCGATATGCACACGCGCCTCATCAAGGGACGTCCGCACCCCTTGCCTGTGCTTTTCACGGGTGCCAAGTTGCCCAAGCGTAGGTTTGAAGCCTACGTTCGTGATACCTCTCTCCCCACTGCCGTAATGTGGGACGTTGACGGTACGTTGCTTCACATGAAGGATCGTGGCCCGTTCGACGAACACCTTGTGCTCAATGACTACGCGGACCCTGCGGTGCGTGAGATGTACAGGGCGGCGAAAGCGTTGGGGCATCACATGATCGTCATGTCCGGGCGCACTGATGGGTGTTGGGACGACACGAAGACGTCGTTGCAGCGTGAAATTGACCCGCACTTCGACCCTCGTGACGAACGTTCCCGTACTCACCTGATCATGCGGCGCACGGTGGAGGATCGTGGACGTCCTGACGACGACGTGAAGTACGATTTGTTCATGGCGAACGTTGCCAAACGCTTCAACGTGCTGTATGTTGTAGATGACAGGGACAAAGTCGTGAAGATGTGGAGAGAAATTGGGTTGACATGCGCTCAGGTGGCGTACGGAGACTTCTAATTCCTCCAAAAATTTTTCGACGGATTTGAAAGGGGACTTGAAATATGGTGTTTGGTAAGAAGAATTATGGTATCAAGGTCACGTTTGACAAGGGACGCCCGCAGAAGTTCTTCTACGGTATGAATCGTGACAAGCGTGACCTCATGCACAACGAATACTCGAAGCTTCCGAATGTCTTGGTTGTGCAGGACATTGAGAAATGATATGGGAGGTGCTCATTGAAGTTGCTCTTGATCTTCTTTCTAGTTGTTGGGATCGCGGCTATCGTTCTGGCGTGCGTAGCAGGGTTCGTTTACGGGATCGTAAAGCGCGGAAGGCAAAGGGACGAAGCGCAAAGCGTGTTGCGCAACATCAACAAGAAGTGTAACCTTTTCTACGAAGACCAATCACCACTTGCCACGGGCGTACGCCAGGTGCTAAGCTCGTACTACCAAGACAACAACTCCTAGGAAGGGAACAACACACATGAAGAATTCTGTCAAGATCGGTGCCGCATTGATGGCGGGCGCCTTGGTTCTCACGGGTTGCACGATTGCCAACCCTGACTCGACGCACAAGGGCCTGCACTACACGAACGGCGCCTTCAGTTCGCGCAACTTCGAGTATTGTGTGGACTCGGGAACGAAGAACACGGGCGGTGCGGGTGACGATGACTTCTACTACCCGGCACAGCAGCGCACGTTCACCTTCAGCAAGGCGCAGGGCGCAGACAGTGGCGCTTTGGATGTCAACACTGCGGGTGGTCAGGTTCAGCTCGTGGAGGAGGGACAGCTGACTTTCACCATCAACACAGATTGCACGCCTTTCACTGACAAGAGTGGGAAGGAGTGGAAGGGTGGCAAGTTCCAGAAGTTCCACGAGACGATTGGTCAGAAGACGGGGGCCTTCACGGACGACGAAAACAAGGACGTTGGTGATGGTTGGGGCAAGTTCATCAACGAGTACCTTGGCGCCGTGATCAACAAGGCCGTCGACAACGCGGGGCAGAAGTATCAGTGGATGGACATCTACGGCAAGGCTGAGGTGCGCTCTGCGTGGGAGAAGGACGTTCTCAGCAGCATCGATAACCTGATCGCCGCACAGCTCGGTGACGACCTCGTGAAGGTCAACGCCGTGCAGCTTCAGACGCCTCAGGTTCCCGACGCCATCAAGGTCGAGATGCAGAATCAGCAGGCTGCCGTCCTGCGTAACACCACGGCGGAGCTTGACAAGAAGAACGCTCAGCAGTTCGCGTCGTTCCAGGAGTACCTGAACTATCAGCAGGCGCTCGCTGTGAACGAGGCTATCAAGAACGGCAAGGCGAACATCAACATCTCCACGCCCGGACAGAACATCATCGTGGGCGCCAAGTAAGTAGTTGACACCAGGGGTGTTCAGTGCTAATGTTTGTTCATAAGCACTGAACACCCCTTCAGGTTGAACACACAGAGAGGACTTTGAATATGCAGAAGAAGACTTTCATCGCCACTGGGGTTGTCGTCGCACTCGCGCTCACGCTCTCCGCATGCGACCTTGGCGGGAAGATTTCGGAGCCCTTCAACGACGCCAAGCGCAGCGGTGAGGATAACAGCGCGGCTCTCATCATCACGATGCCCGACGGGTTCAGCAACCAGGCGACGAAGTGTGTTGCGGGCATTCGCTACACGTCGGCGTTCAAGGGTGACGCCACGTACGGTAGCATCAGCGTTGTGGGTGGCGACAACGGGTGCAAGAAGTGAGCAACACGAAGGCAAAGCTTTTTTGCATGGTCTGTGGTGCCAAGTCACGCGCTGAACATGACAAGAAGATTGCGAAGGGCTTCTACAAGCACACGATGATCAAGAGGCACGATAAGTGATGTGGTTTGTGTGCATGCTACGCGCTGGCAGATATGAAGTATGTATTTGCGGTCACGTGAAGCTGATGCACACCCCGTTGTTTGGGTGCGCTTCGTGCATTTGTCCGAAGTTTCGAGTTGGGAAGGGAAGATAAGATGCCTTTGGAGTTCGCGGCGTGGCCGAAGATTGCGCGCTGGAAGAATGAAGTGATGACCATCACCGAAAAGATTGATGGCACGAATGCTTGCGTTGTGATTGCGCACATGGATGATTACGACGCTGAGGTCCCCGATTCCGTCATCGCGAAGATTGATGACGGTGAGCAGGCGTACAGCGTACAGGCACAGTCTCGCTCTCGCTTCATCATGCCGGGGAAGAACACTGATAACGCGGGGTTCGCTCTGTGGGTTCAGTCGCACGCCGTGGCGTTGGTGAAGGCTTTGGGCTTGGGTCGTCACTACGGCGAGTGGTGGGGCTCTGGGATCCAGAGTGGGTATGGGTTTCAGGGTGGGCAGCGCACGTTTTCGCTCTTCAACGTGCATCGCTGGGATGGGGTGGATTTGGGGGTTGACAACCTCGCTACGGTCCCTGTAATCTTCAAGGGTGCAGCAAGCGAGGCGGAGATCGAGAAATCGCTTGACAAGCTTCGCCGAGAGGGTAGCCTTGCGGCGCCAGGGTTCATGCGACCCGAAGGTGTCATCATTCAGTACAAATTGACACAGCAGACTTACAAAGCCTTCGTAAACGACGATGGCATTCCGAAGTCACTAAAGGAAGGGAACTAACACCATGCAGCTTAACGCGAATAACCCGAAGGACGTCAACACCGCCCTGGAGATGATGATCGCTTCGATCGTCGTCGCGAACGGTGGCGAGCTTGTGATTTCGCACGAGGCAACCGCCCGTGTTTCCCGCGAGGGCATCACCTTCACCTTCGACGTGAATGAGAAGGGCGAGGGCGTGTTCGGCCTGAAGTTCCCCACTGAGGAGGAGCTGGAGATGATCGCCACCCTGAAGGGGCTCGCTGAGGCTCTGGGGATCAGCGTCCAGGACCTGATCAACGCCTGACAATTTCCGGAGGGGTGCCCCAATCTGACGAAAGTTGGGTTGGGGCATTCCTGTAAAATTTTCTCGACAAGTTTGAAAGGGGATTTTGTGAAGCCCGTCCTGGTGAACTTTATCGTCTACACCGTGGCATTCCTTTTGGCGGCCACATTTGTGATTGCTTTGGTCATCATTGGGACTTCATGATGTCCCGAGAACCTAAGGACGTACATTCCCCCGAATGTAGGATTTGGACATCTAAGTGGGGACCATGCAACTGTAAGAAAGGAAAACGTAAATGAGCAACACAGCATTTGAGGATCCGGAATGGATGCCTAACAGTGCGGAGCGACAGTTGATGGTGTACAGTCACGTGATCGGGCTTTTGCTCTCCAAGTCTGGCCCCGTACGCTTCGAAGCTGACGACATCGAGTGGTATGCGGCGGGGGACCTGGTGCCTTACATCGATCCTTCGGAAGAGGGTGCCTTCACCGTACGTTTGATTGCACGAGAGGAGGCCATTAATGCCTACAAGCATGGAGGAAGGTAAGTGGATGACACAGAATTGGCTGTATGATCTTCAGCCGACTTCTGTGCTTGATGTTGGCCCTGGGGATGGCACGTACGCGCGAAGGATGCGCATCGCCACTCCGCCAGGGTGTTCGTGGGCCGCTGTGGAGATTTACGCTCCGTACGTACAGCGTTACGGCCTGCATCAATACTATGACGCCGTGTACGTCGACGACATCCGCGAATGGAGCCCTGAGAGCTTCGAAGAGGAGGATGTGGTGCTGTTTGGGGATGTACTTGAGCATATGGAGAAGACAGAGGCTCTGTACGTCCTAGGGGCCGCTAAGGCACATGCGCGCGCCATCATGGTGAGCATCCCCATCATTCACGCTCCTCAGGGCATGGTGGAAGGCAATGTGCACGAAACACATGTGTATCATTGGGATTTCTATGAGATGCTTGACGCCATCGGGCCGTGCGCGTATCATCACGGTGAGGTATTGGGGATTTATTGGTGGGAGGCTGACGCGTATGGACGAGACGCCAAGTGGGCTGACGCGTAAGCAAAAGCCGAAGGTCCCGCGCCGCCCACGTCCGAAGCCTAAGGAGAAAAAGAAATGATCAACATTGTATGTAGGGTTGCCAACGAGATAGCTAGATGCTATGCTCTTAGCAAGACGAACGCCCGACATACGAAGGAGATCTTGCGTCTTGATGCCGAAGAACGTGCCACACGTCCCGCAGACGCACGTAAATCAAACGGGGGCGGGAAAGCATTTGGATCGTAGGCTCCGTCGTAAGCGAACGCGTGGGGCGAAGCGTAAGCAGGCTATTCGCGACAGTAAAGGAGAGTGATATGGCGGGACGCGTATACATCGGTAAGGGACACGATGGGTCGTGTATGTGGGAATTGTACAAGCTGAAGGGTGGTGTTTGCAAGCGCTGCCGTGAGCGCACGGGCAAGCCCTACTACAACAAGGTTGTGTTCAAGTGTGGGATCCCAGGATGCGGCCGTAAGGATGTGCGTAAGCACGTGCATGTCGCGTGAAGCGTTCCCGCACGTATCCCTTGGACAAAACCCCCAGTGACAAACTGGAGTTCATTCAGCTTTGTCACAAGCGTTTAGGGATTCCCTACAGCGCTAAGCGCACGGAGAAGGTTCTGAAGTGGCGCGGCCTGATACGGTACACGTGGGAGTGGTGATGCGTGGCGCGATGCCAGCATGATTACGAAGATGGGGACAGCAAGCGTTGCAAGGTCTGCAATTGGAAGTTTTGGCAGAAAATGCGATGCATCAAGTGCCATAAGCGCATCAAAATAGAGTTCATGTGCTTATGTCAGCAAAATAGGATTAAGGGTTCAGGGTGATTTAGATGAAGGCGACATGCCGAGGATGTACCTCAGTGTGGGCGGGCGAGACACGCCGAGCGCATTGTTCGGCATGTCACCTCACCTTTGCCAACTACCGCGTGTTCGACGCTCATCGTTGGGCACGTGGTAGGGGGCATGGATGCAATCGCCCTGAGGATTTGGGGTTTGCGGAGCGTGGAGGGACGTGGTACGATGACTCAGACACCGAAGAATGACGATGAAGGGGGCGATGTGGCGGAAGTTGTTTTCACATGCGGTCACAAGATGCCGAAGCACCAGCAGGCCAGTAAGGGCTGTAACATTTGCCGTATCGCACACGCCGCATCTTGGGCGAAGCGGGAGAAGCGTAACATCGAAAGGAAGGACAGCAAGTGAGGAAGGGTATCCCTGACGAGGTGCGTGAGCGCATCGACGTGATTCGTGTCATGATGCTGATGGCTCTGAACGTGACACTTCGTCACCAGATGTATCAGGGCACGGTGTCGGCACAGACGAAGGCTAAGAGGCGCAGCCTGAACAAGCGCCAGAAGGCTAGTAGGAAGGCGAATCGCTGATGACGAAGTTCATTGACATTGACGGTAAGGAGTACACTACGGCGTCGTTCGTGGTGGCGGCCGTCGTGCTTCTCATTGGGTCTGTGATCTTGGGTGGTGCGGTTGCAGCCCTGGTTACGTTCGTGGCGAGCGTCGAAGCTGCCGCATGGGTGTGGGGCGCGATCGTGGTGTCTACGTGTCTGTGGACGTCTTGGGGCCTGCGCATCGTGTGGAAGCGAAGCCTGAAGGTGAACGAATGAACGACGAAGACTTCGATGAGGGCATGGCCCTTGAGCGTGTCTCTGAGATCGGGCAGGCGTTTGCAAACGATTATCATGATGGTGAGGCAGGGCCTGAGGACAACAACATCGCTTTTGAGGGTGTGATTGTCACGGAGCGCGGCGCTGACGATATTTTGGTGTACAATGCCACGCTTGAGGACGACACAGAGGTACAGTTCGCATGGTTGCTCACGCGGGTGACGCTGTGAAAATCGAGGTGTTGGCGCGGACCGAACCGGATTGGCGAACCCTTTACGGGTACATGAGCGAGCCATTCGTGGAAGTTGATCCTACAGGGCTTGAGAAGGTTGTGGAGTTCTCAGGGCGCGCATGCTATCAATCGTTTCACAAACCTAACCCTAACACGAGGTTGAACAAGGATTACTTGGCCAACATCTTGGCGTTGGGGCATGAGAGTGTGCTTGAGCACGCCACAGTATCGTTTTATGTGCAGGGCGTGTCGCGTAACATGCTACTTGAGCTTGAGCGTCATCGTCATCTGTCGTTCTCGGTGATCAGCACGCGCTTCGTGGATGCCACGATGGCGAATGTGGTCATTCCTCCCGCGTTGCGCTTCAAGGACCCTGGTAGTGCCACGATGGTACCTCTTGACAGTGACGTCATTGAGGCATACCTTATCGAGGTAGCCGCATTGCAGAAGGAAGGGAAGACGCGCAAGCAGGCCCGTGAGGCCGCACGCTGGCTTCTACCAGGGAACCTTGAGACGAAGTTTGTCGTCACAGGGAACCTGAGGGCGTGGCGTGACGTGCTAAAGAAGCGATGGTCAGTGCACGCGGATGCGGAGATTGCGTTGTTCGCTGATGGTGTGCTACGATTGCTCAAGACAGAAGCCCCATCCGTGTTTCAGGATTTCCCGGAGGAAATGTTCGACTGATGAAGGTTCCTTGGAAGAAAGATCCGAGCAAGGACGACAAGGGTCACTGTAGGAAGCACACGAAGAAACGTAAGGTTGACAGCATCACCACATTCCACAAGGATGGGACGTGGACACAGGATGCAATGTGGACCTGTAAGAAGTGCAAAATCCAGTTCTTCGCGATTGTGACAACCGGGAAGACTAGGCCGAAGGAAAACTGACAGGGAGGCATATCGTGACGATGCACGTGGCGGCAAATTACGGAAGTGCTATTGGGCTGAAGGACGACACCGCCATGTGCATTCATCGACGCCACATTGTTCTCGACAACCCGCAATTGCAGTTCTTGGACAACGAAGAGGACAGAGAGCGCTACGCTGCCTCCGCCGCTAGGGATGACGATACATGCCTGTGCAATCCTGCGTACGTGGGTCTGACGTGGTCATCAGTGATGAAAGAGTGGGGCAAGGAAGTCCCTAAGCAAGGACGATGTGTCACTGAGGAAGAGCGTGCGGAGATGATCTGGGAAGACCTTCAGGAAGCGTATCGTGACGCCGTACGGTATCATCATCACGCCGAGAAGTACAAGGACACTTTCTAAAATGTAGTTTGCCTCCAACCTATGGAGGTGATACAATGGCTGGTAAGAGCAGGGCAAGGGGCGGGAAGACAGGCACCAAGCGCACGTCTACGAAGGCGAAGCGCGGGGGCAAGAAGGACCGCAGGTTCAAGCGTAACAAGAAGTAACTCACAGTGAGGAGATGCAGAATGTCGACACTGTTCGTTGGAGATCTGATTGTTCGGGAAGTTCGAACGATGGATGAGCACGTGAAGGGCGCTGTGCGAAAGTTTGAGGTCGTGAATTTCTACGACGCTCACGCCTTTGAGCCTCTGTTCTCGGCTTTCACTGAGGATGAGGCGTACAAGGAAGCCGCCAACATGGCAGCATCCCTCTAACCACAAACTTGCGGCCTAGTCTCCCTGGGTATCCATAAACGCAAGAGGCCCCCACACCTACGTTGGCGCGTCTGGTGTGGGGGCTTTCACATGCGCAATTTAGCGTAAACGCATGGAAGAGATGCTGAAGGTGTTCGTCCCCGGGCGACCCGTACCTCAAGGTTCATTGGCTGTGGGAGCGCGCGGCCAACTCTATTGGAGCAACACCAAGACCCTGCGCCCGTGGCGTAAGGCCATGACATCGATCGTGGAAGCCTTTATGCCGCGTGACCTAAATGACGGTTACGACGACGGCGTCAGGGTAGAGTTGAAGTTCTATCATGATCGCCCAGCAAGTGTCAAGCGTATTCACAAGATTACTGCGGGTGACCTTGACAAACTCACCCGCGCTGCCTTAGACTCACTAACAGACAGCAAGATTATCACGGACGACTCCCGTGTGGTAGAGTTGGATTGCGGAAAGTACTACGTCAACGATGAACACCCAACCGAGGGTGTCTACATCACCATCTGGAAGTTGTAGAAGGAGATGATTTAGGTGTCAATGGCTGGGATGCAGCAGACTTGCGCCGTTTGCGGGAGGGCGTTGTCCCCGGACGTCGAGCACGTGAAGTTCCAGCAATTCATTGATACTATGCCCCGCATGGTTTGTGTGTGCCCTGAGCACAGCATCTATGTGCACCATGAAAGCGAGGAACACTATGGGAAATCCGACTCTAGTCATCCAGAAGACGGCGGAGAGCTACGCTAGGGTATTGGGCGATGATTGGGAGGATTTGACTCCTGAGAGGCAGGAGCGATTCCGTGTGCTCTCATTCCACATCTATCAAATGCATGTGAGCAATAAGTTGCAGGGAATGAAGCAAGCCATCGAGGCTGTGGAGGACGTGCAGTGCGCTCCCTCAACCCCCAAGAGGTGGCTCCCAGGGGTGCAGGAAGCGAAGAACGCCCTTTGCTTCATGGTGGAGGAGGAGATGGAGATCCTGGAGATGCGCGTAGAGGTGCCTGACGTCGTCCCTGACAACCTAGATGCCGAAGACCCATACGCAACCCTCACCGCAGGTGATAACAGCCCCTACGGCTTGATTAAGAGCGAAGACCTGTGTGGCGTAGTGAAGTCGGATGACGGGGAGAATGGATGGACATGCACGCGCTTGCATCATCCCTCACATTGGCAGCATTGGGATAATGATCCTGGCGAATGGTATGAGGATGCGGATGGTGAAATCCTGGTGACGTGGTTTGATGGTGGACCATTGGAGACTGTGCACCCTGCGGTGAAGGAATACGAAGAGGGGGAATAAGCAGAAAGGCCCTGCCGTTATGGTGGGGCCTTTGCTTTATTCCGAATTATGTGATAGGATGGGGACATGT
>Ga0307515_10014955_pt1 | contig 14339 bp, 2 predicted proteins | sample 17_EM_MG_FD_194513 | JGI IMG/M metagenome (GOLD analysis project Ga0307515, IMG submission 194513) | Populus trichocarpa ectomycorrhiza microbial communities from riparian zone in the Pacific Northwest, United States - 17_EM | ecosystem: Host-associated > Plants > Roots > Unclassified | place...
AGCGAATTAGCCACGTAGTGACTGCGTTCGATATTCGCGAATATTGCAGGAGGTCTCAGCATTGTGCGTTGCTGAGGTAGATGCTGCCAAGCAATATATAGACGCTAGTATAAATTTAATATAGGCGAAACATTTTATAACAATAAGGCAATAAAGGCCGTTTACTAGGAGCGAGTAGACCTTAAAGATATTATATAAGAGGTAGAGGATAATTCTATTATAGAATAAGGAATATTAGTAGGGATTAAGACCCCACTAGATATAATGTCTATCGCTTCGCGAGACGTAAGAGAAGTAGGGTAGCGAACTACTTTAGCACTTAATAAAGGTAAAAGGCCAAAGGCTTAAGATTCTTAAGATAAGATATAAGATGACTAAGATTCTTAAAATGAGATAAGGTATACCTAAGGACCTATAATAGACAGAAACTAATAGAGCAGGGTAGTAGCTTAGTTTAAAAATATATAAATAAGCTTAGGATAGAGTTTCCCATAGGCATAAGATTCTTAAGACGAGATAAGTGAAATTTAAGACTCTTAAGATAAGATGAGAATACCTAAGCCTAGTTAGACTAAGGCTAGAGTAAAGCTTAAGCTAGAAGCAAGCTTAGGATTAAGAATCCTATAGGGCTAAAAATTTAGGGTATAAATATGGACACCTATAGATAAAAAGTAAGAGACTCCTTTATAGATTAGGGAATCTATAGCGTAAATAGTAATTAGGCTAGGGGACAGATATATAGACCTAGAAGACTTACTAGGAGAGTATAGTATTCGGCCTAAAGATCGAAATATCAATATAGAGATTAAAAAGTAGGAAGACTTTAAGGATCTAAGCGTAAGATATAAACTAAGAGAAACTATAGAAGAATTTAGGTAAAGGATTATCGTATAGTAAGAACAGAAACTAGATAAGAAATCTAGTATATTAGGACGTATAAGGGACAGAGTATTAGTATAAAGAATTACTAATAGGCCTAGGGTAGGTATATTAAGAGCTAAGTAGCTTACTAAACTAGAATAAGAAGAGGATTTAGGGATTCCTATTAGGTTCAAAGAACGATATATAAAGGGCTATCACAATACAGTAATAAGAAGATACTTTCTTATGGATAAGCTATATATACTTAAAGAACTGTACTAAAAGTGGTATAGACAACAATATAATAACGAGTGAGAAGATTTCTATATGTAGTTAGACGAGAAAGTTATCTAAAACCACCTAATTATAGAAAAGGCTATAAGTTACATTAAAGGAGCCTTAATTATAATGTTAAAAGATTTAAAGGAGCAATTAGAGGACTAGAGAAGTAAGAGGTAAATTATAGTACCTATAAACGAAGTCGCAACGCTTAGATTAATATAAGAAAGGTTTAAACTTAAGGATAAAGACGAGCTAAAAGTTAACCCAAGATATTAAGTATATTATATATTAGTATAAATTATATACGTAGATAATGTATATAATATATATAAAGCACTAAAAGATAAGAACCGGAAGTACCTAGTAAGGATATATTAGTTATTAGACAAGGCGAAGTATAGAAACGCTAAGTATATATATAGTTAGCACCTAGTAGAAGTATAAAGCTAAGGGGACTTAATACTTTAACTAGGAAGATTCCTTATAGAAGAATGCCTAGATGGATAACAGTGGTAGGAATGCCTAGAAAATACGTATTTATAGTATATTAAAGATAAAAAGCAAACTAAGTATTGGCTAAAGAGTGAGCTAAGTATAAAAGGATTAAGTAGCCAACAGTTGGGAAAAGTAGAGGCCTATAGAACTAGAGGGAGCTAGTAGTAGAGCCTTAGACCTTTAAAGGAATTTAAGGACAACACTTAAATTTATAAGTTAAATAGTAAGATTAGCAGTTCGAAGCGCTAATAGATAGTAGAGTAACGCGAAACTATATCTTACTAGTAGCAGTTAAGAGAATAGGATTATTTTATAGATAGAAGAAACAACTTTACCTATTAGTTACAATTTTAAGAGATCCAATAACCTATAAAGGAGGGATTATTAATCTTAAAATAGGACCTATTTAGATAACCATTAAAGGAAGATAGATTAAAATGTCTTTTAATATCCTACTATTGGGACGAGATAAGGCAGTATTAGGCATACCTTAGTTATAAGAGTATAATCTAAAAATCGATTAGATTACAGGTTAGGTTAATATTAGAGATACCTAACGCTGTAAAATATAATAGCAAACTAAGATAGTATGGTACTAAGTAGGAGCAACCTATAAAGAAATAGAAAAAGGGTTAAGTTATATACTAAAGAAATACTATAAATATAGCAAGAAGCTATAGTCACTAAAAAGTAAGAAGCTGTTAGATTATATAGTATAGAACTATAAAATAGAATTAAAACTAGAAATAAGTTTAAGGTTTTTTCTAATCTATAAGCTTACTAAAGAAAAGGGTAGAGCATTAAAAGAGTTTGTCTAGGAAAACCTATAAAAGGGATATATTAGACTATTGTAGTTATTAGCGGGTTATCCAGTACTATTTATACTAAAGAAGAATAGTAAACTAAGGCTGTGTATTAACTATAGGCAGTTAAATAGCATTATTAGGAAGGATAGGTATCCTTTACCCTTAATTAGCAAAATCTAAGATAGGATAGGTAATGCGCAAATCTTTACGAAGATAGATTTAAGATAGGCGTACCATTAAATTAGGATTAAGGAAGGCAACAAATAGAAGGCAGCCTTTAGGTTAAAAGAAGGACTATATAAACTATTAGTTATACAATTTAGGCTTATAAACGCACTAGTAATATTCTAAAAGCGTATTAATAACGTATTAGGAGAATACTTAGATAAATTTGTTATAGTATATCTTAATAATATTATTATCTACTTAATAACTAAGGAAGAATATAGAGAATATACTAAATAGGTCTTAAAGAGACTATAAGAAGAATAGATACTAGTAGTAATTAAGAAATGCGAGTTCTTTACCAAAAAAACCAATTTTATTGGATTTATTATTAAACTAGGCCAACTTAGCATAGATTTAAAAAAGATTAAGGCTATAGTAAATTAGTAGGAACTAAAGAACGTTATATAGCTAAGATTATTTTTAGGGTTTTGCAATTACTGTAGAAGGTTTATAGCGCAATAATTAAAAGATATTAAACTATTTACGCAGTTAATAAAGAAAGAAGAACTATAGGTATAGGGAAAGGAATAGTAAGAGCTATTTAAGAAAGTTAAAGAATTATTTACCTAGGAGCTAGTTCTTAAAATCTATTAACTAAAACTAAAGACGGTTATAGAAATAAACGTATTAAACTATATACTAGGGGCATACTTTATATAGAAATATTAAGATAGATAATACCTAGTGGCATATTATAGTTGGAAGATAACACTACTAGAGTTAAACTATAATATCTATAATAAGGAGTTGCTAGGTATAGTTACAGCACTAAAGGAATAAAGAGTATTCTTATAAGGTATAGAGAAACTATTTATAGTTAAGACGGATTATAAGAACTTAATAGAATTCCTAATAATAAAGGAACTTAACTAAAGATAGGTTAGATGGGCAGAGATACTTATAGAATACCATTTTAAGATTTAGTATACTAAGGGTACAGATAATATATAAGCAGACGCTCTAAGTAGAAAGGCTAAACTATAAAATAATAAAAAGCTATTAGGAGCTTTACTGCGAAAAGATATAGACGGATTGATTAGGTATAATTATCTAAAAATTGCAGTAACTTAAGAAAATAACGAAATAGAAAAAGTTTATAAGTTACTAGAGAGCCTTTAGGCGTAAAGGATTCTAGAAGTATAGCTAGAAGATCTATAGATAGATATATACGAAAATTAAGAAATAAAGTACATCCTAAGGAGTATAGTAGGATAATTTGTGGAAGCGTTTTATAAAGGATTAACTTAAGGATATAATGGAGCCATAGGCCTAGTATTAAGACTTTAAGAGGAGTATATTATTAATAGAATCTAGGGCTTAGCGCGGAAAGTTATAAAAGAATGTTTAGATTACTAAAGAAATAAACTAATAAGGTATAAGCTATATAGAGGGCTATAACCTATTAAAATACCAGAGAGACTATAGGAAGTTATATTATAGGACTTTATTATTAAGTTATTAAAGTTAAAAGATCCTATTACTAGATAAGATTATAATATAATCTTAGTAATAGTAGACAAGCTTATAAAGTGGGGATACTTTATAGCATATATAGAGGAAATATTATTATTATTAATTCTATTTATTGCCCGATTTGGTCCCTTTTTAGGTCTATATAGGCTACTACCTATCTATATAGGAAAAAATCCCCTTAAGGGGGAAAAACCTAAGTATTTCCTTGCCGCTAGTAATACGCGTTCCGCCTTCGCCTAGCTAGTATATCTTTATATCTTTTATCTGCCTTGCGTACTATGCTTTCTAGGTATATTAGAAGATCTAGGGGGAGGAAGTAGTAGGAGGGTCTGGCGATTTACTAGTGTGCCGCCTATAGCTAGGCGGGGGGTGACCAGTCTCTAAGGGGCTAGAGAGGGGCGTGTCCTATAGTATCCTCCTATTTATAACGGAACCTTATAGCAAGAACTACGGTGGGTCCTGTTATTAGGCTAGGTATATAGGAAATGCAAGTATAAAAGTCAACAACGTAATAATAACTAGTGGAGTGGTTGCCTAATAGATTAACTCTAATTGTATTCTAAGAATTACTATAAGGAAGGAACTATCTAGGTAGGGACTAAGGGTCCTTAAATATACAACCGTACTCCTATAAAATCCTTCTTATATATAATATACGTCTTATACGTAAGGTATATAAGTTCCTCCCATTTCTCTTATTTAATATGTAGTATATTATATAACCTTAGCTACTATTCCTCGTTATATAGTTCTACTAGCTCCATCCTAGACCGTGCCTAAATTAACTAACTAGCTTCTTCCGTCTCTTCTCTAAGTAGTTATAATATTGTACTTAAAGCGTCCGTAACACCATCTCCTTCCTCTTTATCTTCGTCCTTAAAGATTTAAAATATCTCTAAGTTGTTTACTAAAGGTATAATATCCGTCTAATTAATTTAGTTAATATTATTACTTATTATACCTAAAGCAATTTCTTCTTCACACGCCCAATGTTGTGCTCGCACTATTGCTGCAATATTGTCTCTTAGTAAGATTATACCGTCTCTATATTCTCACTGTTTAAAAGAGGGGTTAGTCTATATTATATTGGCGAACCCATCTTCGTAATAACCGTCCTCTTACTTAAAGTGCACTAAAGCGAATATTTATTTGTCCTGTGACGTTCGCTCTACTTCTAATACTAAATATACGCAACCTATTACTCTTAATAGTCGTCTAGTTCCCTAATTAATTTATCTTAGGGTCTTATATTTAATCTACTACTACGCGGCTAGATAGTAAACTGTCTTAAGCCCTAGCTAAATTGGAACGTTCTTATAATGCTAAATAGAAGGCTCTAGATGCTTAAATCGCAGCGTTTACTTATTTACTTTGTCTTAAGAAGGTTTGTAAGAAGGTTCGTTTTAAGGAGTAGAAACTTATAAAATAAGGTTTATAGGAACTTAGCGATAAAAGAATGGATTCTCCTCCAATAGAGAAGGAAACAGATCCAAGTACTTCGGCAACTACTCTTCTTAGGTCCCCCTTAGGTGACTCCTTCTTTAATAATTCTTTTTTATTAATGCTGCCTAACCTAATCTCTTCCAATACTCCTATACCTTTCTTATAGCGTTCTTCAAATTTTCTAGTAGCTTTTAGGTAGTCTTAGTATAGCCTATCTACTTAACCTTATACCATGTTTTATCGTCAATGTCCTTATAACTAATAATCCTTAAAACTTACCATTTGTCTTCTTCTTGTCCTTTATACGTGTCTGCTTCGTAGACTAATAGCTTAATATTCCTATATACTGGCTCTAGCATTGCGATATACTATATAGGGTAGATCTTTATTTTAGCTGGTAGGTTTAATTTAAACGTAACTAGTGAAATCCTCTATGTAATTTTAAAAGGTCCTAGTCTAACATAGTCTAACTTCTTGCTTAGTTATCGACTCTTAAAATTTTTATATAGTAGCCATACTTTATCTCCCTCCTTAAGATCTGGTCCCTTAGATCTCTTAGTATTATAGTACTTTTTTATTCTCTTTTATACTTCCTTTACTAATTCCATAAGGTCTATATAAAGATTTATTAACGTCTTTATTCTTTCTTTCGCTATACTACTTATTTTCTTCGCTTATTGTAGTAATAACGATATTCTTAGCTTATATCCATAATTTGCCTTAAATAGTAATATGCCTATTCCTTCTTAAGGTGTTATATTATATGCGAACTATATAACTAGTAATAGCGATACCCAATTATTCTATGCATAATTAATATAATGTCTTAGATACTGCTCTAGCGTTTAATTTAATCTTTCCGTTTAACCGTCTGTCTGCGGATAATATACGGTAAAAGTTGCTGCTTAAACTCCTTACTCTGCTAAGAACACTTCCTAGAATACTGCTACGAATCTTAAATCTCTATCCAATATAATCTTACTTAGTGCTCTATATCTTGCAAATACTTCTTTAATATAGATTTTAGCAATATCTTCTATTAATATTTCTTCTATATATGCTATAAAGTATCCCTACTTTATAAGCTTGTCTACTATTACTAAGATTACGTTATAATCTTATCCGGTAATAGGATCTCTTAATTTTGGTAACTTAATAATAAAGTCCTATAATATAACCTCCTATAGTCTTTCTAGTGTTTTAATAGGTTGTAGCCCTCTATATAGCTTATACCTCGTTAGTTTATTCCTTTAGCAATCTAGATACTCTTTAGTAACCCTCCTAGCTATTCTCTAGATTTTATTAATAATATACTCCTTCTAGAGTCTTAACACTAAGCCTATAGCTCTATTGTGTCCTTAAGTTAATCCCCTATAGAATTCTTCTATAAATTGCTCTGCTATACTTCTTAGGATATACTTTACTTCTTAATTTTTATATATATCCATCTATAGATCTTTTAGCTGTGCTTCTAGAATTCTTTATACCTAAAAGCTTTCTAGTGTCTTGTAGACTTTCTTTAATTTATTACTCTCCTAAGTTGCTATAATTTTCAGATAATTATACCTAATTAATCTATCTATGTCTTTTCGCAGTAAAGCCCCTAATAGCTTTTCTTCGTTTTATAGTTTAGCTTTACGGCTTAAAGCGTCTGCCCGCGTATTATCTATACCCTTAATATACTAAATCTCAAAATAGTATTCTGTAAGCATTTCTACCTATCTAACCTATCTTTAGTTAAGTTCCTTTATTATTAGGAATTCTGTTAGGTTTTTATAATCTATCTTAACTATAAATAGTTTCTTTATACCTTATAAGAACGCTCTCTATTCCTTTAATACTATAATTATACCTAATAACTCCTTATTATAGATGTTATAGTTTAACTCTAGTAGTGTTATCTTTTAATTATAGTATACCACTAGGTGCCATCTATCTTAATATTTCTATATAAAGTACGCCCCTAGTATATAGTCTAATGTATCCATTTCTATAACCGTCTCTAGTCCTAGTTAATAGATCTTAAGAACTAGCTCCTAGGTAAACAACTCTTTAACTTTCTTAAAAAGTTTTCTTTACTCCTCTCCCTATACCCATGGTTCTTCTTTCTTTATTAACCGCGTAAGTGGCTTAATATTCTTTAACTACTGTGCTATAAACCTTCTATAGTAATTGCAAAACCCTAGAAACAATCTTAACTATATAACGTTCTCTAGTTCTTACTAATTCACTATAGCCTTAATCTTCTTTAGATCTATACTAAGTTGGCCTAGTTTAATAATAAATCCTATAAAATTGGTCTTCCTAGTAAAGAACTCGTATTTCTTAATCGCTACTAGTATCTGTTCTTCTTATAGTCTCTTTAAGACCTATTTAACGTGTTCCCCGTGTTCTTCCTTAGTTATTAAGTAGATAATAATATTATTAAGATATACCATAACAAATTTATCTAAGTGTTCTCCTAATATATTATTAATACGCTTTTAGAACGTTGCTAGTGCGTTTATAAGCCCGAATTGTATAACTAATAGTTTATATAGTCCTTCCTTTAACCTAAAGGCTGCCTTTTATTTGTTACCTTCCTTAATCTAGATCTAATGGTACGCCTATCTCAGATCTATCTTTATAAAGATTTGCGCGTTACCTATCCTATCTTAAATTTCGCTAATTAAGGGTAAAAAATACCTATCCTTTCTAGTAATGCTGTTTAACTATCTATAGTCAATACATAGTCTTAGTTTACCGTTTTTCTTTAGTACGAATAGTACTGGATATCCCGCTAATAACTGTGATGGTTTAATATATCCCTTTTATAAGTTTTCCTAGACAAACTCTTTTAATGCTTTACCTTCTTCTTTAGTAAGCTTGTAGATTGGAAAGAACTTTAGACTTATTCCTAGTTTTAATTCTATCTTATAGTCCTATACTGTATACTCTAACAGCTTTTTACTTTCTAGTGACTATAGTTTCCTACCGTACTTATGGTATCTCTTTAGTACGTAACTTAAGCCTTGCTTAGTCTCTTTATATATTACTCCGACTTAGTACTATACTAACTTAGCTTATTGTCGCATCTTATGGCGTTAAGTATCTCTAATATCGACTTAACCTGTGATCTAATTAATCCTTAGATTATATTCCTGTAACTAAGGTATCCCTAATACTGCCTTATTCTGTCCCAATAGTAGGATATTAAAAGACATCTTAATTTGCCTTCCTTTAATGGTTAGCTAAATAGGTCCTGTTTTAAGATTAATAATCCCTCCTCTATAGGCTATTAGATCTCCTAAAATTATAACTAATAAGTAAGGTTCCTCCTTTTACCTGTAAGGTAATCCTATTCTCTTAACTGCTACTAGCGAGATATAGTTCCTTATTACTCTACTATCTATTAATGCCTTAAACTGTTAATCTTGCCATTTAGTTTATAAATTTAGGTACTGTCCTTAAATTCCTTTAAGGGTCTAAGGCTCTACTACTAGCTCCCTCTAGTCCCGTAGGCCTCTACTTTTCCTAACTATTAGCTGCTTAATCCTTATACACTTAGCTCATTCTTTAGCCAATACCTAGTTCGCTTTTTATCTTTAATATACTATAGATACGTGTTCTCTAGGCATTCCCACTACTATTATCCGTCTAAGTATTCTTCCGTAAGGAATCTTTCTAGTTAAAGTACTAAACTTCCTTCCTCTTGGACTTCTGCTAGATGCCATCTATATATATATTTAGCATTTCTATACTATTGCTTGTCTATTATCTAGTACATCCTTATAGGGTATTTCCGATTTTTTTCCTTTGGATTCTTATATATCTCGTATATATTATCTACGCACGCAATCTATGATAACGTATAGTATACTAGGTGCTTTAGGTTAACTCTTAACTCGTCTTTATCCTTAAGTTTAAACCTCTATCGTGCTAATCTAAATATTATAACTTTATTTATAGGTACTAAGATATGTCTTTTACTTCTCTAGTCCTCTAAACGCTCCTTTAGATCCTTTAACATTATAATTAAGGCTCCCTTAATGTAAGTTATAGCCTTTTCTGTAATTAGGTAGTCTTGGATAACTTTCTCGTCTAACTATATATAGAAATCTTCCCACTCATTATTATGCCTCTACCTATACTACTTTTAGTATAGCTGCTGGAGTATATACGGCTTGTCCGTAAGGAAGTATCTTCTTATTACTGCGTCGTAATAGCCCTTTATATGTCGTTCTTTAAACCTAGTAAGAATTCCTAGATCCTCTTCATTTTCCAGTTTAGTAAGCCACTTAGCTCTTAGTATACCTATTCTTAGCCTATTAGTAATTCTTTATACTAGCGCTCTGTCCTTTATACGTCCTAATATGCTAGATCTCTTATCTAGTTTCTATTCTTACTATGCGATGATTCTTTGTCTAAACTCTTCTATAGTTTCTTTTAGTTTTTGTCTTACTAACAGATCCTTAAAGTCTTCTTACTTCTTAATCTTAGTATTGACTTTTTGATCTTTAGTCCAAACACTGTGTTCTACTAGTAAGTCCTCTGGGTTTATATATCTATCTCCTAGTCTAGTTACTGTTTATATCGCAGATTCTCTAATCTATAAAGAAGCTCCTTACCTCTTGCCTATAGGTGTCTTAATTTATACTCTAAATTCTTAGTCCCTTAGATTCTTTAATCCTAAGCTTGCTTCTAACTTAAGCTTAGCTCTAGCCTTAGTCTAACTAGGCTTACTTAGTGTTCTCATCTCGTCTTAGGAATCTTAAATCTCACTTATCTCGTCTTGAGAATCTTATGCCTGTGGGAAACTTCGTTCTAAGCTTATTCGTATATTGCTGAACTAAGCTGCTGCTCTACTCTATCGGTTTTCGTCTATTATAAGTCCTTAAGCTTGCCTTATCTTATCTTAAGAATCTTAATTATCTCTTATCTTGTCTTAAGAATTTTAAGCCTTTAGCCTTTTGCCTTTATTAAGTGCCGAAGTAGTTCGCTATCCTACTTCTCTTATATCTCGCGAAGCGATAGACATCGTATCTAGTGGGGTCTTGATCCCTACTGATGTTCCCTATTCTATAGTGGAATTATCCTTTACCTCTAGTGTAATATCTCCGATAGCTACATATTCCCAGTAAACTGCTCTTATTACCTTATTATTACGAAATATTTCGCCTACGTTAAATTTATTGTCCTTAATATCCAATCTATAAACTGGTTTATTGGTTCCTCTATATCCTATAGGTACTAGCTCCTATAGCTAGTAGCTTATACTATACTTAGCGTCCTTATAAATTCGGTATGTGTTATTATAACAAAACGCAAAACTTTTAATTAAACATTCTTTTATTCCTTGCAGCGCATTATTATCCCTCTATACGTGTATGTTGTCTGCTATTAGTCTAGTTCCCTTTATTATATAGTATCTTTAACTATCTTTATAATCCCTCGCAAAGTAACCTTATTTTCCGTAATTTATATAAGCTCCCTCTCTAAACTATTACTTTTGCTATAGAGTCTGCCTAAATGTCTTCTGCTACTAAGATTCTTGGTTTAGCCTCTGCTCCTTAGACCTTTAATTACTTAATCCTTATCCCCTAGGTTTCTATGGTTTCTTACTTTATCTCTTATAGGCTTCTCTAGTACCGCTAAGGTCCATTAGCTCTGCGCTATACTATAGTTTTTAACTTGGCTTAGGTCGTTGCGTACTTTACGCCTTATACAACTGTAGAACTTTGTCCTAACCTTTCTTAGCCTATTCCCTTTGGTAGATCTAATTATTAATCTTAATCGCCTAATCTATTAGTTCCCTTAGGGTGTCCGCAGCTTCTATTAGGATAATTACGTCCTAGACTTTAGCCTTAAGTCCCTGTTTATACTATGCCATAAGCGCCCTATTATTCCACTTAACTTGTATTGCTAACGTCTAGAACTATATTATATACTTAATTGCTAAGGTTTATTGCGTAATGTCTTAGAGTTTTCTTTCCGCCGTAGTTACTACCTCTAGGTCTCCGAATATTTATATAAGTCGTTCTATAAATCCATTCTAGCTTAAAAACATGAACCGTACCTTTTAGTTTATTGTCGTTATTCTATTTGCCTGGATTTTTATAAGGTAAGGCTTAAACCATTTAAGTGCTCTTCCTATTAGGAACAATCCTGCGTATACTATTTAATCCATAGGTATTGCTAGCTTAGCTCCCTCTTACGCGACCTTAAAGTACATTTACGTAAGAAATCCTTTAAGCTTTAATCTCTCTCCTAAGTATCTTTTAATCAATAGTAACTTAACCTTTGCTACGCCTATCCTATTAATCCTATTTTCCAACGTTGTATTATTTTCTATTAACTAGTCAACTATTTTTTATAGCTGTCTGACTGTTATAGGTTGCTATAAGTTAGTGTCTGCTATACTAGTGTCGTTACCTAACCTTAATGTAGTTGCTGCCGTCGATGGCGTTATAGTGGCTGCTTTTGGTAGTATGTTGTCTAACTTCTTATATTAATACCGTAATTAGGTAGTGATTATGTAACGGAACCTTGTAGTAAGAACTACGGTAGGTCCTGTTATTGGGCTAGGTATATAGGAAATGCAAGTATAAAAGTCAATAACGTGATAATAACTAGTGGAGTAGTTACCTAATAGATTAACTCTAATTGTATTCTGAGAATCACTATAAGGAAGGAACTATCTAGGTAGGGATTAAGGGTCCTTAAATACACAACCGTACTCCTATAAAATCCTTCTTATATATAATATACGTCTTATATATAAGGTACGTAAGTTCCTCCCGTTTCTCTCGTTTAATACGTAGCATATTATATAACCTTAGCTACTATTCCTCGTTATATAGTTCTACCGGCTCCATCCTGGACCGTGCCTGAATTAACCAACTAGCTTCTTCCGTCTCTTCTCCAAGTAGTCATAATATCGTACTTAAAGCGTTCGTAACACTATTGGATTTTATATACAGTTTAGAACTGCTAGAGGACTCCTTATCCTATAAGCTATTTTGCTACTACTTATAGGCCTCTACTTATAGAGAGTATCCGGTTAATATTGTTTATACCTACGCTAGCGAGTAGCTGGTCCTTTACTAAGTGGTAGCTGTAAAATAGTAGTATATAGTATACTGTCTAAGTAGGCCATCCGCATGTGCACTAAGGTGTAGTACTTAGGATATAGACGCCCGCGAGCTATGCGTTTAGGCCTAAGACCTCTATTTATAGTAGGAAGGCGGCTATAGACTCCGCTTTTGTTAGTCCTTTATATAGGGGGAGAGTTAGTATTAACTATGGGGTGTTCTATATGGTTGCGTCTTGTGTTTCCGCTACTTCCTTCTATTGTCGCTTCTATTTAAGATCTGCCTATCTTGCGATTAGTGTAGTAGATCTCTACTTGTATTAGTGGCCTCCTATCCTCTATCGCCGTTATAGCGCTCTATTAGTATAGCGCTGGGTCTCTACCTGGTAGGCTAGTAGTTCCCATATTTCCTTTTCTCTCTCTACCGCTTATAGGTAGAGGGCTTCCTAGCTAGTGTACTTAGGCGTATCTCCCCTTTAAGGAGCCCTCGCTCTTTATATATATCTCGTTTCTTATATATATTTTAGCGTTTAGCGGATTTTTTCTTCTACTGGGTGGCCTTATACTGTGACTGCTCTCTATATTGCGGTTGTGTCGATATATACATCTAGTAGTAGAACTGCCGCTTTACATTTAAGTGCGGCGCGTGGTGTTCTCCTATATGCCCCTGTGGTTCTATATAAGTACTTATTTTATAGCTTAGCTAGTAGCGCCAAGGCGCTCTTTACTTACACCTTACCGCTTAGTCCTAGGCCCCAGACCTAGGAGCCGTATAGTATTGTTAGCCTTACGACTACTGTGTATAGTAGGCGTGTAAGTCTGAATAAGGGTCCCTATATTAAGGCGGTAATTTATAATGCTGCCGAGAATATAGCTGCTCCCCTATAAGTTGCCTGTGCGATATACTCGTTCTAGTTTAGTTTAGAGTCTACCTAGACCCCTAGGATCTTAAGGGTGGCTTCTAGTTTTACTTTACAGCCCTAGATATTCACTATTAAGGCTAAATCGCTACTTGCCCTTCTTTTCCTTATAAAGTGGATAAGCTAGTATTTATCTAGTGCGAATTTAGCGCCGTGTTGTTTTGCCTATATGATGTACCTATTATACGCCTAGTTTAGCCTAGTATAGTTTTCTACTACTATGTTTCCCTATGTAATTAGGTTTGTATTATTAACGAATCTAAGGGTTATTATATCCTTACTATTGTTAAATGTCTCTAGTAGTTTGGATATAAAGAAGAGGAATAGGATTAGTGAGAGGGGTGATCCCTATAGAATGCCTGTGGGTATTAGTATTAATTCGCTTTTATATCCCTTAATTATAATTTTTATAGTGCGCCCTGTTAGGAAGGTATAGACGAACTTAATTATCTAGTTTAGTAGGCCCTTATTTCTTAGGATCTATAGGAGTCTTTTATATAATATGTTATTAAAGGCTCCGCTTAGGTCTAGGCTTAGTATAGATACGGTGTATCCTGGGTGAGCTTACTATACCGCTTAGACGCTAGAGGTAATTAGGGAGAGGGCTAAGAGGGTTAATTATTTCTTTCTTGCGCCTATTTGTGTCTACGGTAGTAGCTCCTATACTTCTGCCGCTTCTTATATACGTTCTATAACTATCTTTTCTAGGAGCTTTTCTAGGGTATTTTCTAGGGCGACTAGGCGGTAGCTTCCCGGAAGGGA
>Ga0307515_10014956_pt1 | contig 14339 bp, 9 predicted proteins | sample 17_EM_MG_FD_194513 | JGI IMG/M metagenome (GOLD analysis project Ga0307515, IMG submission 194513) | Populus trichocarpa ectomycorrhiza microbial communities from riparian zone in the Pacific Northwest, United States - 17_EM | ecosystem: Host-associated > Plants > Roots > Unclassified | place...
ACAATTGTTACATCTCGCATTTGCTCCTCATAGATTCTCATTTTGCTGGCTATAGTTATAACTTTAGCAAAATATTCAGTGATAGTCTCACCTGTTTTCATCTCCAGTGTTTCAAACTCCTTCCTTGGCGTTTGAAGGATTGAGCGCTTCACTCTTACATTTCCTTTGTATTTTCTCTTTATCGAATTCAAGATTTGTTTAGAGGTGTTCTTTTCCAGAATAGTCTCTAGAATAGTCTTATCAATGGCCTGAAATAGGTAATTCTTCACTTTCAGATCCTTAAGCTTTAGCTCCTCTAGTTTTTTTCGTTGTGCTTCAGTCACAACTATTCCTGCCTCTGGCTTCGCATAACCTATTTCAACCAAATTTCAAAATTCCTTGGATCTCAAGAAATTCTCTATCAACATGCTCCAATGATCAAAATGACCATCAAAACGTGGTATGGATGGTTGGATGAAATTGTTATTGCTATCGTTCGCCATCTCTCTCTCTTACTCTTTTTTGTTTTGCAAATTTCTCAAAAGTTGCGGCTTTCTTCTTCTCAGGCCCCGTGGGAGCTCTAATACCAATTTGTTTGAAACAGAGGATCAAGAACTCCAGAAGAATGATGAATGAATACACATTTATTTGAAAGCAAATGTCTGGCTTTTATAGCCTTTACATGACTGCATGAATAACAGTATTAACTGCATCTTCAACTAATGCAGCGTGATTCAAGGAACTACTCAACTAACTGCCAGTTAGGCACTAACCAACTAACAACTAACGTAACAAACTTACCAGACTTATTTAACTGTAATATACTAATATTTACTGATACTTCTCAACATTTTTCTAATCTAGACACTTCATTTCTTTTTCTAGCCGGCAGCATCAATAACACAAAAGAATCAACACCTCATTATCACCAGTAAAGGCCTCATCTTTGGTTGGTCTCTTCTCCTCTAACCATACAGATAGTAGCATCAATTTCTTCAACTCGCCATCAACACCATTGAACCAAGACAACAACTCCACCAACCTATAAATAGTAACTAAACACCCAAACCAGCCTTTTTTACCCCTATTGTCACTCATTATTTGACCACCATCAACCATAAATCATCCCTTCTAACTAACACCTCAACATTGTTTCTACACCTCAAATCTCCTCTCATCACAACCATCTATGTACTAGCCTCACACACGATAGCTCCTCCACATCTCAACCCACAACCCCAACTCCCCTCAAGAGACTCGATGGTTTGTCAACCCTGAAAATCAGACCCACACAATCAAACACCCTAGCATCGGGCCTGAAATCAACTCAGCCCTTGGGCGACCCACTAGTAGCATTGTTTGTCACCATCAGAAGCTTTGGAAGACTAAATCTCCTTCCTCAAAGAGCGTGAAGGAGCACTGCTGGTGTAGGAGAAAAGAGGAGGTAGATGAGCACCCGATCCACCAACCATGCTTGTCCAGTAGCGGTAACGTGTGAATCCACGCGCTAGTAGTGGCAGTTGCACGTGGTACATGCACCATCACTATTCCAACAGTTTTTCAGTGTCTATTTTAGCATACCTTGGACATTTCAAACGCCTTAGAAGGTCGATCTATAAACTCAAACCAGTTTTTTACAAATTGCTATAAAATTGTGAAATTTAGAACAAATTGTTTATTGTTGTGTATATTTTTGGATTGTTTGGACATTATTTGATTTGAATTCATGTGTCTTTTTATTAATAATTTGCGTTGAATTGCGAGTTTATTTTTAAGGTTGTGATTGCTAATTGAATATTAAATGTTGGTTCATGATTTAGGGTTGAGTTTATGTTGATTTGAACATTAAATCTTTATGTTTGGATTTATTTGGATTGACGTGAAATTTGAACGAAGAGGAGGAAATTAATAAAATTTATGTGGATGTTTGCCATTGTTTGGTTTTGAGTTAATGAACAATAATTTGTTTTGAATTGATATCGTAATTCAAATAGCTTTGATAAAAACATTTTATTTGCGTCTTGCCGAGCACAGTCTTTATCTAGTTTTTAATCAATTTTAAATTTTTGGAAAATCATTTTGCAATTAATTTGAATTTTCTACTTTTTTCTACCCTCACATATTTAATATTTGAAATTGTGACGTACACGCGAGGTGCTTTTTCAATATTAAACGAATCAGTTTCCTTTCATAAAAACAACAACAAAAACAATCTTTATTTTAAAAATATAATTTTTTAAAAAAATTTGTATATGGTTAAGTCTCTCAAAAATAAATTATATTTGTATATTTTAGCATATTAAAAAATTAAAAAAAAAAGCTTTTTATTTTTACTTGCATTTTTGAATTTAGCAATTTATTAAAGATATGAGAATTTGACTTACATTTTAAAAATACCAAAACTTTATTTTCTTTGTCCCAATATCAAGGATTATGAACTTATACATAAGATGTCTTCTCGATATTCAAAGAAAAAAATACAAAAAAAAATATATTGACTTTTGAATGTTTAGGCTTTAACCTAATAAGATAAGGATCTCTTTACCGATGATGACTTTTCTTAAATTTTAGATAGACTAGCAGCTAGCAAACACAACAATACTTTAGTTTATATCAGACAAATAAACAATACAACTTACTTTAAATAATGTATACTAATGGTGATAAGTATATTCTTCATATACACAATTATTATTTTTATTCAGACTCTAAGACCGGTTAGAATTTTTAATGATTAAAATATTAGACGATAACTTTATTATTTTTTTACAATAAAAAATAAGAATTTTTTATTTTTTTTCTATCATTAAAGCAATGCATTTCTTCACTAGGGAAACTGGCCCATAGCCATCTTCTTTTTATTTTCAGCAAGAGAATAATTACCGTGACATCACATTCATGCAACAAATATCATGATCGCATGCAACTTCATAAGATGGATCCCTTGTGGGGCTCCCCTTCCCCCCACCCCCAGCATTATAAATACATGCAACCCATCTTACAATTGTCATTGCACCAAACCAAGTATACTACTCCTTCCCACACTTCACCGCTACCTCTTAAAATGATAAGCTCTCAGATTCAAAAGCTCAACTCCACCAAACCCTTGTCATCACTTTTACCAAAACCCTCAATCCTGAGCCATGGAAACCCCAGCCTTCCGATTTATAAGCAGCAATATTTACCTAAAAGGCAAGCTAACTTTAGAATCCGTGCAGCTCTTGGCAATGCCAAGGTTTTATCAAAACCATCAACAACAGAAACTGCTGTGAAAGTTAAGGCAACTGTTACGGTTAAAGTAACAATTGGTGGAATTTTCTCCAATATTGGTTTAACAATACCTCTTGATGAGTTAACTGAGGTATTTGGTAAATCTTTTCTTTTGGAGCTTGTTAGCTCACAGCTTGATCCCAGTAAGTAGTGCTTCCGATTTCTCTTTCTATTTACTGATATTTTGGTAGTGTTGCATGTAACTATAAATTTTTTCATGAACTTATACATGTCTGGTATATTTTTGGGCAGATACTGGATTAGAGAAGGAAACAATCAAGGCTTATGCCCACAAAGCAAGCCAAAAAGATGATGAGGTGAAATATGAGACTAAATTCACGGTACCGGCAGGATTTGGAGCGGTTGGAGCAGTTTTGGTAGAGAACCAACATCACAAGGAAATCTTTCTTAAGGACATAGTTCTTGAAGGATTCCCTAATGGCCCCGTCAATGTTGAATGTGATTCATGGGCTCATTCTAAATATGATGATTCTAAGAAGAGAATTTTCTTTGCCAACAAGGTCCTACTCTTTTCCAACAAATGTAAAGATTTTCCATTATCGGCAAATAAACTTACTAATCTCTATGTACAAAATTTTCATGAATTCACGATAGAAAGGAAGGGAAAAACAACGTAAACTAAACTAGAAATAAAAAAAAACGATGTCTTGTTCAAATTTTAAAGAATAATATAAATTATATTTTGGGACCTCACTTAAAAGTTTAAGTTATTGAGTTGAAATGGTTCTTTGATATGATATCGAAGCGTTGATGATCAAGTTATCACGAGTTCAAATCTTACTATTTTTATTTATTTTATAAAAATTAAACATAAAGTAGTGTGAGTTTGTAAAAGTTTCAAGTTCAAAAAATTTTTATTTAAGAAGGTGTATTAGAAAATAATATAAATACCTTATATAGTTCTTTGATAAAATAGAATTCTCACAGCTTTGATTGTTGACTTTTAGTTGTTTTTTATCTGGTTATGTGCTAATGACCCAGTCCTACATAACTTCCGAGACCCCTGACGGACTGAAGAGGCTAAGGGAGCAAGAGTTGGAAGATATACGAGGAAATGGAGAAGGGGAGAGAAAGTCACATGAGAGGATCTATGACTACGATACATATAATGATCTTGGTTTTCCAGATATAAGCAGTAAACTAGCAAGGCCTGTGCTAGGCGGCAAAGAGCGCCCGTACCCAAGGCGTTGCAGAACCGGACGCCCGCGCACTAGAAAGGGTCAGCAAAATTCCTGATGACAAGAAAAGGAAATATTTCACAATTTATGATTCTATTTAGAATATCTGATAATTATTTTGGTTATGAATGCAGACCCATCGTCCGAATCAAAAAGCCTCATTAACTATGTGCCGAGGGATGAGGTATTCTCGGAGGTGAAACAAATCACATTCTCAGCGAAGACATTGAAGTCTGTGTTGAACGCGCTCCTGCCATCAATTGAGTCTGTTTTTGAAGATCCAAAACTTGGATTCCCTTACTTCAATGCCATAGACTCTCTTTTCGACGAAGGAGTTACATTGCCTAAGCCGAAAAATACAGGGTTTCTCCGCACGGTTTTGCCAAGGCTTGTGAAAACTTTTAGAGAGGGAGGAGATGAATTGTTGCTCTTCGACACTCCTGACATGATTGATAGTATGATTCCCCTTCTACCTCTTCTCGTGCATATAAATTTATAGAATAAATTTCTTACAAATAAGTTTCTTCTGCAGGAGATAAATTTTCTTGGTTCAAGGATGAAGAATTCTCTCGGCAAACACTGGCTGGTCTAAATCCTTTCAGCATACAGTTAGTTACGGTAAGAAAATCCGTATTGAATCATTTTTGCATTAGTGGTAGAAGGGTAACAGAAAAGTAAGAAGATTATTGTGACTTCTTTCGAGCAGGAATGGCCCCTAACAAGTAAGCTTGACCCTGAAATCTATGGCCCTCCTGAATCAATGATCACAACAGAACTCTTGGAAAAAGAGATTGGAGGAATTATGACTGTTGAAGAGGTAAGGGTGTAAACTCTGGTAAACAAGCTAATTTTCTATTTTGTATTGTTTCACAACATTTTCCAAATTAAGTTCTTGGATCTTGGTGGTTTGTAGGCTATGAAACAAAAGAGGATTTTTATGTTGGATTATCATGATTTATACTTGCCTTATGTGAACAAAGTGAGAGAGCTTGAAGGAACTACTTTATATGGATCTCGGACGCTGTTCTTCCTCATGGAAAATGGCACCTTGAGGCCTCTGGCCATTGAACTCACCAGGCCACCATCCGGTGACAAGCCACAATGGAAACAAGTGTTTACACCCAGCTGTTCCGATGCCACTGGTTGCTGGCTGTGGAGGCTGGCCAAAGCTCATGTTTGTGCTCATGACTCCGGTTACCACCAGCTCGTCATTCACTGGTAGGTCTAAGTTGAGATTAGTAGTATGTCACTTGTAAGATTTGATAAGTTAAAGAAATTATGCTTTTTTATGAACTTACTTGTCATTCATCAACAAACTCGAAGCCATAATCATGGAACTTAAACTTTGGGACCCTTTTTTTTTTTTGTTGCAGGCTAAGGACACACTGCTGTGCAGAGCCGTACATAATTGCTGCTAATAGGCAACTAAGTGCAATGCATCCAATCAATAGACTTCTACGTCCGCATTTCCGATACACAATGGAAATCAACGGTCTTGCTCGAGAAAGCCTCATCAATGCAGCAGGAATAATTGAAACCACTTTCTCTCCTGGAAAATACTGCATGGAGCTCAGCTCAGTTGCTTATGACAAGCTATGGAGATTCGATACGGAAGCACTGCCAGCTGACCTCATTAGAAGGTAACGCACATACATAGGTCTAGAGTTTGTCTAACCTTATCCCACAGTTCTTGGACGGCCTTGTCATTTAGCTGCTCAACACATCAATTCTCTGCCTTCATCAATTTTCAGGGGAATGGCAGTAGAGGATCCAACAGCAAGACATGGCCTGAAGCTGACAATCGAAGACTATCCATTTGCCAATGACGGTCTTGTTCTTTGGGATGCAATTAAGGAATGGGTTGGTGACTACGTGAAACACTACTACCCAGAAGCAAGCATGGTGGAGTCCGACAAAGAACTTCAAGCATGGTGGACAGAAGTGCGAGCTAAAGGCCACGAAGACAAGAAGGATGAACCATGGTGGCCAGTCCTGAAAACACAAGAAAACTTGGTTCATGTTTTAACTACAATAATTTGGGTGACTTCAGGTCATCATGCAGCTGTGAACTTTGGCCAGTACATGTATGGTGGGTACTTCCCCAACAGGCCAACAATAGCTCGAACCAACATGCCAACTGAGTCACCATCAGATGAGGAGTGGAAGCTCTTCTTGAAGAAACCAGAACTTTCACTGTTAAAATGCTTCCCTACACAGCTTCAAGCAACAAAAGTGATGGCTGTTCTCAATGTTTTATCTAGCCATTCGCCTGATGAGGAGTATATCGGCGAGAAAACGGAACCATCTTGGGAAGAAAATCCTGTCATTAAGGCTGCATTTGAAAAGTTCACTGGAAGACTGAAGGAGCTCGAAGGGATTATTGATGAAAGGAACACTGATTTGAACCTGAAAAATAGGACTGGAGCTGGAGTTGTTCCTTATGAGCTCCTGAAGCCATTTTCTGCTCATGGTGTCACAGGGAAGGGAGTTCCTAATAGCATCTCCATTTAATATGCTTGAAAGTTGGAACAAATAATCATAGAGTATGTCCACATAACTTCCATATCAGAAGTCATCTAATTAAGCTCCGTGAATAAAGATTTATCAGCAATCTCTTCACTTTATGCTATATAGTTTGGTTAAATTATTATCTTGTCTATTATCATTATAACACCCTTAAAAATTAACATAAATTATACTAACAAAGGGGGTGTTGATGAATCGTGAGCGCAATAAATGGAGTTACCTTGAACTAGCTGATCATTTATTCTACATATATTTAAACTGGAACTCAATCTGAAATCTCTAAATTATGAAACTTATATAAATCTACCAATAAAATTCTTCATTTTGGATACTCTGTTAAATCTAGAAATTGTATTTAATCCACACATTTAATGACATTGCCTCATTGCACCTAGCTTTGCTATCCAAAAATCTGTATTGCAGCTAAAGCTGAATGTATGTAGCCAATGCTGAAATCTGATCATCTGCATGAATATCAGCAACCAAAGTCTGATAAACTGGCTACTATGTTGGGAGAGAGCACAACCAACGTATGCAGCAAGGGCAAACTATATTTGAATCTTGCTAGCATGCGCGCAGCAAAGCTCCTAGGGGGCAAATATGATTCAGTATCTGGGTGGCATACTGGGATTAAGCTCAAACAACGTATACCACAAATTCCCAAAAGACAAATCTCAATCTGAAAACTGGCTGTCGCTCGTGTAGCAAACGCCCCCAAAGAGTAAGCATCTCTGTGTATGGCCAAAAGCTGGATGAGCCTAAAGCCTCATGTGGAACAATATCTCAGTAATAATTTAAGAGTACAGACACTGTCATGTTATCAAACATCATAATTATTTTTTAAAATGTTTTTTATTTAGAAATATATAAAAATAATATTTTTTTATTTTTTAAAATTTATTTTTAACATCGACATATCAAAACTATCCATAAACACTAAGAAGAAAAAATCAAGAAAAAAACATGGTTTTTACAGCAAAAACAAACAGTTTAAGTTCATTATTTTTCTCACAAATAAAGGATACACTGAAACAAGATTGAGAAACAGATGAACACTTGTCATCTAATAATATTTCACTGGAAATGAGTTATTGTACATATACAGCGTATGAACCTATGCTACATAAATTTAGAAGACAGAATGAATTAACTGATGTATCCTATAAGCTATAAAGAATCAAACGAAACACTGTATAGTTTACTATTTTTGTCGTAACATACCTATCTTGCTTACCATGTACAATACACGCATGTATAAAAGCATATGAACAAATAAATGAGATTACTCGCAAACGCATGCCTTCTGCAGCTGCACTTCAAAGATGGAGCTCAATAGAGCCATCATTGCCTAGAACATTATTACGTGGTTCTCATGAGTTCTATCGTCATGCTGGCACTGATTTAATCATGAGTATGCGAGTCACTGCACTCTGCACATATTGCATTCTAATTGCATCATGTTGGCAGTCTTTCGTGTCAATCACAAAACGTGAGTATGCGAGTCTCTGCACATACACTCAGGAACTGGATACTTTGTAACATCTCTTCCAGCTTTGCTAGTCCTTAGTTCTGGTTGCCCTAAGGAGTCACGATGCAATTCTTTTATGACTCTGTTGAACTCTGCTTCAGGGAGAGAAGAATTTAGAAAATAAGGGAGCATGTGTCTTTTGTTTGGGGTTATATACTTCTTGTGTCCTGCATATGCCCTGTGTCCCTGTAACAAAAACAAAAGTTCAGTTTCAAAGATAGCAGGATAAATAGCAGGATAAACACATTTGAGATTCTAAATCCATGAATTGAAGATCATTAAAGATCCATTGGACAAATGAATCATTCGCTAAAGTCAGTGCTTTAGCTAGAGAAGAACATATGTGTATGCATAGATTTAGTCTACTTGCTTCTACAATTAGAAATAGTAAAAATTACAAGATGCAAACAAAGAAGATGGCAGACTGTACCTGGATTGCATGACCCATGTTTCCACCATGAGATGGCATAAAAACATCACTGTTCTCTGAAACTAAATAATCAATGGCGGCCATTAAGGAAGCTTTGTTTGCAAATGGTTTTAGTTCGCCAGGTAAGGCAAGATCTTCCTTGTTGTAGAAATTAGGAAATTCTCTGGTTAATGGTAGCAAAGCTTCTTTCCCACCGAGTGGTTGCCCTCCTGCCCAGTATATTCTTGCACTTTTTGGAGCTCCAAGAGCTTTAAGAAGCCTAATACATTGAAATAAAATAAAAAATCGACTTTAGAAATTGTTCAAATATAAAAAATAGGTAAACTATGCAAATTGATTTCACATTGCCTTAATCCTGACACAACAGCTTGCATAGCATTAAATTCTAACCTAGCAACCTCCAAGGCATTCAAAGGGCAGAGACCAGCAAGCTTTCTTTCATGACAAGTCATGTTTGACTTTGCAGTGAGTAGTTCAGGTCGTTGTTTCCTCTCCTTATTTATTATCTCGTCATAGTCATGGCTCAAACCAGGCTGGCATCCAGTCCTCACCCACACATCCAACTCCATCCGCAGATGAAGAGCAAGATAAGGTCCTTTGCTCTGCATCCTCTCTGCGAGCTTGTTACCAAGCTCCAAAACTGGTGGTGCAAACCTCAATGCATGAAATGCCACCTGGAAAAAAAAAATGAGATCAGAACATCTACAATGAGAATATGAATGGAGAACAGCACTAGACTGAGTTTAAATTCACAAATGACCGAATTTTAGCACAATTGTGAAAAGCCATCAATCTAATGGAAAAAACTAAAAAGCAAGAAAAATCTTAAAATACCTTGCATCGAAGTTTCTGAAGATCAGAAGGAAGATCTTTAGAGAGCCTTGAATCCAAACCACGCAGAAGCAAAACACCTTCTCGATTAAGCTGCAGAACCAAAATAAACCACAAGTAAGACCCACTATGCCAATTGGTATCTGCTGGAGCACGTTGATACTGGTCAAATGTGAAATGACAATTCTCATGAGAGATAATACACTGGACATGCTAAACGTGGACAAAACTCGAGCCGGGTTTGATATGGCTGTGTTTGTTTTTGCAGTCCAACCACACCTTTGAAAAAATTTGAATTTTTTTTTTCTTCAAATTGGTTTTTTTTTTTTGTGTTTTTTGATCGTTTTGATGTGATGATATCAAAAAAAAAATTAAAATTATTTTAATGCATTTCCAAGCAAAAAAACACTTTGAAAAGCAAACTCTACCACAATTCTAAGCACGCTCTAAAATCAGCTATACATTGAATCAATCATTCTTTGAAGCTAGTGAATCAAATGTACAGGCAAAGAATCTTTCATCCAAAATGCCATCCAACAAAAAAACAGAATCATTCAATCAGTATGAGACCAGAGCCAATTAATATAACTGGAGTGCCAGACTGCAATTTGTGCCCTCAAAATTATGAAAGTTTCCGACAGCTCTTTCTTTCTTTTTAAGCCTGGTCGTAGAGCAGCAGCTATTTTGGTAAGTCATTATTGTAATCCTGATTATCAATTAATAGCATCCTACCCCAACAACCAGAACATAATACTCTAAATCCAAACAGTTAAAGCAAAGCAAAAACCGAAAAACAGACATACATGCTCAATAATACCTTAACAATTTGTGGGCCATTAAGCCTAGTTACAAACTATCAGCTGCCAAGCTTAGCTTATCTTATATGCCTACATTCTAAATTTCCCTCTTTATTATTTTTCATTTGCTAAATCAACTTTCCAAAGTGAACAAGGAACAAGTGGCAAAAGCCATCTACTTCAAACAACAAACAATCAATACAAAGAAGATAAGCAATTACTCTGCGGTGAAAAAAACTGAGAAACAATCCTCACCCTTTTGAGATAACGTGCGCGGATCCATTGAGGGGAGACATGGAGAGGAGTTCGGCTCTCCACCACCGGCCTTCTGGTTAGATGATATGATGGCAATGATGAAACTATTCTCACATCATTTGCTAGAACTCTCTTGAAATTCGCCAAATCAAATATATCAGAAAATTCACTGCATTCACCATATAAAACCACAATCACAAAGGTTAATTAAATAAACACACACGTGTAGCATTTATGGACAACAAAGGAAACAAATTTAGTTTGCATAGCCTATGATACAAAATGTTGTAATGGTTTTTTTTTTTTTTTTTACCTTTCATCTCCCCAAATGACATTAACTTGCAAAATAGGAACAACCAAAGCAGCACCAAGAATCCTTGCAATCACCACAGCATCCACAATCTGATTCCTCTGCTGATTCATTCCACCAGAAACCACAACTAGTAAATACTTCCTCCTGTCCTCAAAAATCAGCTCACTCCCTCTCCTATAGTCACTACTGAACTTTAAACATGGCTTATAACCCAACCCATCAGGTTGTTTCCAAAACTCACTCTCCTCTTCAACCCCACCAGATATTCCACCCTGAAAATCAACCACACCTTTCAAAGACTCATGTTTTACTTCGTTTGACTTAATACCCGCCTCAAATTTTAGCTCCCGAGCATTCACAGATCCTACTTCTTGATCTTTTTTGTCATTTCTTTCATCATTTGAAACAAAACCAAGCTGCTGTCTTGTATGCCCATTAGAAAAAGACTCTTGCAGCTGTGACTGACTAGTCACACAAGGGTAAGGAGAAAATGGTATTAAAGGGTCAAGAGTGTACCATAACTTTAACGTACCAAGAAAACCACAAAGAAACAGAGCCAAAAACCAAAATCTTGGACTTCTAAACCATTTCAACCCAAAGAACCTGTTTGCTGATGGTTTCTTTGGAGGAATAAGCAGAGATTGTAAAGAAGAAGAAGATAAAGAATTGATTATTTGTGATGGAACTGATATGTAAGAAACTTTCTTTGCATTATTCTTTGATTTTGCCATTAAAGAAAGAACTAGACAAAACACTCCTTTTGAAACCCCTCTTTTTTCTTGAAGAAATGTGGTGTCTTAGAGAGAGAAAGGGGTGGTGGGAACGCGAAGACTGAGCGAAAAGGGCTGTCTGTCTACGCGTTGGAGCTGTCAGAATGGGGAGGAGAAGAAGAGAAAGATGTCTCGGACGGTTTCGTGGAGGTTTATTTTTAAACTACTTCAATTACTATTTATTATAATGGTATTGATTAGCATCGTAGTTGAATTATATTTTTGAATTTTTTTTATTTTTTTAGTTTAATTTATTTTTTTAATATTTTTATTGTTTTAATGTGTTAATGTTATAAATAAATTTTAAAAAAAAATAAAAAATATATATTATTTTAATTTATTTTCAAGTAAAAAACACTTTAAAAAATAATTATTAACAAAAAAATTTCTGACCAAATCCTTTATGTAGTCTAGATTTAAAATTAAACGATATGAGAATTGTTTTGATATAATTTTTTTATCTCAATAAATCCAAAATTGACTAAATTGTATTGAACTAATTCTTATACTGTATGCTTTGAAAACTTAGCTAAACAAGAAGTAGAGTAAAAAAATATTAAAATTAAGTAATTAGATTAAATTTAATGATATTATTAAAAAATGCTTAAAAATTCTATTTTTATGTTAAAAAAAATTGAGTTTAGCTAAGTTGTATTGAACTAATTCTTAGATGGTTTGATTTGAAAACTTAGCTAAACAAGAAGTAGAGTAAAAAAATATTAAAATTAAGTAATTAGATTAGATTTAATGATATTATTAAAAAATGCTTAAAAATTCTATTTTTATGTTAAAAAAAATTGAGTTTGTCCATAGCTTAGTGCATAGTAACTATATAGTATATTTCTAGATTTGAATGTGAAACTTTAACATGAATAGTGTGTTTTTTTTTTATCTAATTTATGAAAATAAAAATTTTTTTTTTTCTTTCACGTGAAAATAATTTTTAGTTTTCTACATGTGCTTAAGATGATGTGGTTCATCAATTTGGAGGCAAAACTTTTTGACCGGTGGTATCCACTTGCAAATTTCTCGTGGATTAGAGACAGAGAGCACATCTCTTGAGTAATCTCGTTCTGCGATTTCTACTTATTAAATAATTATGTAAAGTCAAATTAAATTGTGGTTTTTTAGGATAATGAATAGCTAAGCTGAACCTTGGACAGATAATTATTCACCATGATAATATAATTACTGTTTTGCTCTTCCAATAAAAAATTAATAAACTTGATATTAAAATAAAATAATATTTTTTATGAGACCCATTAAAAAATTAACCAAGAACAATTATAGTTTTTATCCTTTTTAAAGTATAGTTTCAAGTTTATATTATCCTTGATTGTTAAGAGGTTAAACGGAGGCAACATGGTCTTTCTATATTTTAGAAAGACAATATAAAAACTATCACCCTTGAAAGTAAAAATCTTCAAACATGCAATTGAGGATATTTTTGTATTTTAAAAATGAGTTTTTTTTAGTGACTAATAAGTTAACTTGGGGATGATTTAGTTTTTATAAATTTACATATTAATTAAAAAGGAAAAGTAGACGGTGCGTGTGTGGTATGTACTGGTTAGAAGGTAACATATGTGGCATCATTCTACTTCCAAACACCACTTTTTGAGACGGTATTTGAAACATCTTGTCATGGTATTTCTATTGGCGCCTTGCATATACACGGAGGAGTAGTGATTGGGCTCTAATTAATTTTTTTTCTCCTCCCTCTTTTCTTTCTTTTCTCGTCGTTCATTGCTTTTTTATTTTTATTTTTATTTTTCAGTTTAGTCATTGAACATTAGGTTGCTTGATAATTGAGCTTCATGGTTTTATTTAGTTTGCTTTCGACAAAGTTACCCCAGTGTTACGATCAAGTTGTAAGTTCGACATGCTAACCCAGATGAGCTCGGGTCTTGCCTTCTTTATGTTGTCAGCTTTTTTTGTCAATTTATTTACTGTGATTAAATTTTTTTATTCGTATTATTTAAATTAACTGAACTTATTAAACTCAAACGAGTCAATAACTCTAATTTTTTTTTTTTTTTGTGTTTTTAGAAATGCTTATGTCGAATTATTATTTTGTTAATGTTGAAAAAAATTTAAGCTGCATTAATTCTCAATTTGAGAGAAACTAATTATGCTCATTTTTTATATATATAAATCTAATCGTGCTCATCTTATCATTTCTTATAACAAGGTGTACTGGATTAGCCTTCCCTTAAATTAGAACAATTAAATATATTGGATTAGGTAATAAAGACAAAAAAAAACATTATATTTAAATTTTCTGGTGTAACCAGTCTTAATCGCTTCAGCATGACCAATGATGTCATCCCTCCTAGTAGAGTATTAGAAGGGTAAATGTGTCATTGGCTGCCTTAGCTCAAGAATTTATTTAACTTTTCCAACATATTTACTAATTTAGTTGACAAACCAGTGGACTCAAA
>Ga0307515_10014957_pt1 | contig 14339 bp, 15 predicted proteins | sample 17_EM_MG_FD_194513 | JGI IMG/M metagenome (GOLD analysis project Ga0307515, IMG submission 194513) | Populus trichocarpa ectomycorrhiza microbial communities from riparian zone in the Pacific Northwest, United States - 17_EM | ecosystem: Host-associated > Plants > Roots > Unclassified | place...
GTTGAACCGACGAGTACGTACTCCGCATATATCTTGGCAGCAATCTGTAAAAGGCAGAGTGTTTGTATTACTACTATAGTAATACCATGGCACAGCCACCATCGTCGGCGCAGTGGAATCAACGCCAGAACACAGCTCCACAATACAACCCCTCAACATCTCCGACTGCCAACATTTTGTCGAACCTAAAGCGCAAACTCGTCTCGCGCCGACCAAGAAATCTGCCAAACAAGTAGTGGCATCCCCCAAGCCTTCTAGTCTATTGTCTCCCCCAAACTCTCCCTCCGCAGATGCGATTTCTCGCTAACTGAACGCGGACCCGAGCATCCCGGTGGCTGTTGGCTGTATGCGCTATGCCCGCATCGTGAAGGGCATCAAGAGACATCTCGGAGAGATGGCTCCAGACCGGCCTCCGGTTCCGTTATACTTGGTCCCGGATGACAGTGAATTCAATGCTGTGTTGAAGGTGTTGTAGTACTTGCAGCTTGTTACCAGCAATGTGGATTAGGACACGCCGCTCAGCAGTATTGTGGGTGTTCAGGCGCAATTATCACTCAAGCCGGGGGTGCGGGCGGAATTGCGAAGGATTCCGACGTTACCCTAGCCTCCCAGTGGCGATTGCAAGCAGAGCAATTGAGGCCAGAAGAGTTCAATACAGAGAAAGCGCTCAAAGAGCTGTTACATATGCCACTACATGCTAAGGTCGGCACATACCCATTATCTCTCGCTCTACAATCCATGCGGAAACTTCAACATGGCCGAATCCTCGCTCTCGCTCCAGGCGAACCTCAATCTGGATGGAAAACCGCGCTGGTTACGGGAGGACGCATCAATCTTGGCTATCACACTACACTGCGTCTACTCCGTTGCGGGCTAACTTGGTCGTTTCTTCACGATACCCTTCGACACCGAGTCGCGCTATCTCCTGGAGAGCGATTCTGCAACTTGTCTCCAGCGGTTAGGGGTCGTGGGTGCGGATTTCAGAGTAGCCATTGATGTTTTCGCCCTTACCAACGTTATTAGGAGAAGCTTAGGCGAGTGGGAAGCTAACAAGCTAGGCCTACTCATCAACAACGCAGACGTGGACAGACGCAGCAGAGACCTAGATGCTGTGCGTCCGGAGAGAGGAGAAGCTGTTGGGCTCCGTCGAAAATGATAGGTTGACAGTTGATTCCGGGTATACCCCGCGGGTGCGCGGTGACCATCATGGGATACTCGGGCATGATGGAGACGCAAAGCTGCTTCGAATCAGATCGGACGAGCTCTATCTGCCACGAGACGAAACTGCGCTCGTCGTACCCGTAAAGTCCACATGGACCCAGAAGATCAGAAGATGCACGAAATATCGTATAAAGATGTGATTACTGCATACGGCGTCAACGCATTCGTCCCGTTCGTCCTCATCCGCGAGCTACTGCCGCTGATGCGTTCGTCTGTTCGCTCCTACAAGCCCACCGACTACATCATCTATCTTTCCACGTGCGAAGGACAGCCGGAAAACCTGCCCGCACACAAAAGGGCCGGGTACCATGTCCATACAAATATGCATGGCGAAGGCGGCATTCAACATGCTCGCCGAAACGGAAACCGCAGTGGCATGGCGGGAGTCGAAAATCGCCATGAATTCTGTTAATCCGGATTATGCAGTTCTGATCCGCAGCGGATGGAGATGTAGGGAAGAGAAGGCAAGGAGTGCCCGATCGGCTAGGAGGATGGGGTTGGAAAGGTGTCGCTAAGGGTGAAACGGAAGGTATGGGTGTTCTTGAAGCATTTTGTAAGTGTAACTGCAACGAGGTGAGGTGGTAGGTGGAGATTTGTGTCATACGATATCTACATAGACAGATGGAGAATGGATTCACGAGAGACGATGTCTTTATGTGACGCAGACGGGGATGGATTACTCGTCAATTTATCGAGTCTCCGGACACCCCATTGTAAGCGCCCTTGGCGACACATCAAAAATTTAATGACTACTCATCTCCCTGAGTGGGACTCCAATCAATCTAATCAATCTAATCAATCTAATCTAACTAGAACCATGACAGGGTGTCCGGAGACTTGATAAATTGACGAGTAGATAGCGGGAGATCCCTTGGCAGAGCACGTGTCAAGAGACTAGATAAGGTCGGAGAATCACATCATATTTCTTCCCTGGTTCTCTTTCATACAACAGCTGAACTACTAATCGAGCTTTGAACATGACATTCCTCAGTGCGACCCTCCGAGGCTCGAAGTCACATGACGGCCAAAATTTTGGGTTTCCATCCACCTTTGGTCAACATTTTGAGATCCATTAGTTAATTGCAAACAATACATTAGGTACATAACCTTCCCCCGAAACATAACACACACGCTTTCCCCCGATACATCTATTAGCAATCACAAACCCAGAAATCCCAAACTCCAAAACACCTTCCAAAAGCACAGCCCCACCATACTCTAAGTCGGCGCCCACTTACTCCTCTTCCTAATCGCCTCCCCCTTCAAAAAGAAAACAATCGGGATCGGAATCATCGCCACGCCTACAAAACCCAATATACTCCCCGCCCACCCAACACCCAGCGTCCCACTCGGCTTCGGCTCAAAAAAGTACCTACCAAACATCGGGAACCCGGCCGCAAGCGCGCTTCGGAGGAAGGTATTTGCGGCGAGCGCGGAGGCCGCAAACATGAGGTACGCATCGATGAGGTAGTTCAGACACTGCAAGAAAATCGTGATCAATCCCAGACCCAGGGGGATTCCAGCAAGCGTTGGCACAATCCAGTGGATATCTGTATTTGCGCCAGCCCACGAAAACCAGAATAGACCGACAGGGAAGAAGAAGGAACCGATTATGCAGGGGACTAGACGGTCCTCGGGACGGGCGTATCCGAGTCTTTCTACGCGGCGGTTGGTCCAGGGCTGGAATCCGATTACAAGTGCACCGCCTAATATCATGCCTATTATCATACCGATGTAGGGTAGAGAGGCGACTCCGGGTTTCATCCCTCGAATTTGACTGAATACTATCGGGTAGGAGATGAGGAAGAGGTAGAGAATAGCGTAGATGAAGGCAGTGTAGAGGGAGATGAGGAAGACGATTGGTTCGGTGAAAAGGAGTGTCAGAGGGCGAGAGAAGTTCTTGGTGATGAGTGTTTTGAGGTCGACTGTGACTTCTTCTTGTTTGGCATGGATACCCCAGCTGTGGATTGTTGTTAGCTATGGAAGAGAATGACAGGAAGGAGACGGGGGTTACTTCTTAGTGATACGGCGGAGATGGGCCGCCTTGGTAACCAACAGTGTCGGCGGGTATGTTTCCTCCAGGAACAATACACAGAGGCCAAACGAAAGGAATCCCATGATAGCGGTAAGATACTCCGTCCACCTCCACCCCAAGGAGCTACTTGTAATGAACCCTCCAACGATAGGCGCTGCCAACGGACCACTGAACACAGCCATAGCAAACGCCGCGATAGCCACCCCGCGGGTTGCTTCCCCAAATATGTCTGTAAACACCGCACCCACGACAGTAATGGGGCAACTGGCAAAAACACCCCCAAAGAACCGACAGAGCAGGACCGTCTGGATATCTTTTGCGACGGCGACTGCGACCTGGAAAATTGAGAAACCAAACATCCCGACCAGAATTGGCATGCGACGACCTTTCAACTCGGATAGTGGTGCCCCTGAACATCATGTCAGCACACTTTCACCGGTCTGGGGGTGGGGGGAGGCAAACATATTAAGGGTCCAGTTGCAAAGCCGAGGACATAGAGCGACATGCCGAGAATCGGTATCTCAACGGAAACGCCAAAGTGTGCACTCACGGCGCCGGTAGCAGACGAAAAGATCGACGAGCCCCAAGCAGCAACAAAGGTGGTATACCCCAGCATAACGGAACAAATGATTTTCTTCTTCAGCGTCCAATTCTGACCATGCATCGGATCGTCGGGCCCCGTGAAATCGACCACATATGCAGTCTGCTCCGGTAATGGCGGGGGATACGCTATTCACCACATTGTTAACATCACCATCCATACTACCACATCTTGGGCGGAAAGTGTATGCATACGTTTCCCACCGCCAAACGCGGGCCATTGCTCTGGAGGAATCCGTGATGGAACTAGTGATAGTGAAGACCCGGTGTGGTGCACTTCTCCCACGGTGTTTTCATAGATACTCTCAGCTGTGCGTTGACGCTCGCGCATTACGGAGTCTATGCTTTCTTCGTTGTGTTGGTGTGCGAGTGATATACGGGATACGGTGGGTGTATCTGAAGACGTAGTTGAGGACGCTCGTACAGGATCTGCCTTTTCGAGATCGACGGCCATTTAATGTAGACTAACGATTTCGATTGATGCGGGATTCGTGTGATGTTACTATCTTGAGCTTAGCTGATCGAGGCGAGGCGGTTGATGTTTGTGAAGTTATCGAAAACAGGGAGATATCTTCGTCATATATACTCTGCGCCCATCGTAGGTTAGCTAGTTTAGTTGGGGCCGGGGGTGCGGGCTCCGGATTGGCACGTTAATCATGGGCGGATATACCGGCACTGTAATATCTCCGGCCGCCGCCTCGGTATGGTTCCTGAATGATGCAACAAAGCAAACGAGAATTACAAAGAAATCCTATCTTACCACATGCTGCTGATGCAGGTAGGGGTCGTGCATCCGTCGTGTCATCTTGTCGTTTACCGTACGGACGGTTCTCTCCCCAATTCTAGGTCTCCGTCACAATGTTGCCAGAGACTGTTGGTTCGTGACATCTTGAAATGGCAAACGTCTGCCACGAATCATCCGTGGCCGACATCCGGAGCCCCTAGATGCGGGGAGATATCTTAATGCACATGCACCGCAAAGCGAGAACGATCAAATTTCATCATGATATGATGAGCACTCGCCATCTCTCCGGGGCGGCTCGGCTTCCGCCAGAATTTAAGGTTGGGTTATCACCCCGACTGGCCAACTAATCAAAGTAGCATATCCTTAGTGGGTTGATCGGCTTCCGTGCGTGCGCCTGGGGTCTGTTTCCAGCTCGTTCCGCATGAGATCTGACATTCTTCCGGCACTCTCCTTACGCGCCGCCGAATCGCATTTTGTAACCCTGTGAATTATATATATACGCCTATTGCAAAGCGAGATTATGTCGGCCTTCCAGGAGAGAGAGAATGTGTGACTTCAGTTCGCCGAGATGACTTACGAAGCGAGATCTGGCGCCAAGCATTGCCCGGCGGCGGCATCTCGGATGTGGCCGCCGCTCGGGTTCCGCCTCCTGGCGAAAAAAAAAGCTTGTTTTCTACGACGCCAGAGAATTTTTTGGGTAACCCGAAGTTCAGAGCACTGCAGATTAATGCAAGTTCGCGTCAATGCCCAATACCATCCGCATGGTAAGATAAATAAGCAAAATATGCCGAGGCGAGGGCCGGCCTGTTTTGCTAGTGAGGGCAGTGTTTTGTTGAGGTTGGCGAGGTCTTGTGCCTTTTCTTACAACCTAAAATCAACTACAGTTTACAACTTTGCAATCCTGGGGACATCGTTCTATGTGCCACCCTGAAGGATTCCTGATTTAAAACCGTAGTTGTGGCTTAACACCACTGTCAGATTCCCCGCACTTCCAACGGAACAATCAGCTTCCATCGATCCAAAACCGTCAGCGTATCAATTGTACCACGGTATGTAAAACTTGAGATTAACGATAGCTTACACGGCGCTCTAGACACAGCCATTATTGGCTGAATCTGAGCGGAACGTCGGTATCTTTCTGTCTGCCTTGACGCGAGATTACACAGAGGGACCAAGCTGTCGCAGGCAGGTGTGCGCTGGAATATCCGGGGAGGAGGGTGAGAGTCCGCCGATGAATATGGTCCCACAAAACATAATCTGATACGACCCGCAGGAAAAATTAAGTTACGGATGCAAGGCGTTATATATACGCGTACCGCTAACTCTATAACCTCCTGATGGTTATGAGGAAAGGCGAGTGTGAATATCCGTATGTATGTTATCGATGCATGAGAACGAGCTACTTTTGGGTTCCACAAGAAGAGCTAAAGAGCTAAACTTTTTCAATACTTGCTTTCATCTATCCACCAGCAAAACTGCTCCTCATAGTTCCTGAGACGCATGAAGAATTCCGGGACCGAACGAACAGGACAGAACAGTATCAACCGCTGTACCCACCTGCCGATTGCCCGCCTGTCTATGCAGCAGTATCTCGGCATGCAGCCCGACCGACACATGGTACGGCGGATCGACGTCCGATGACGAATCCAATGCAAAACTAAAGTTGGGTGGGTCAGTTAGACGGCTATTTTTTTCGTTTGACAGACTTTCCGCTGTGCCGCTCCACAGCAGAGCCACTAGAGTGTATTGGCTGTGCTTGTGCCACTCACACAAATTTTTAATAGTCTTTGAGTTCTCTCCAGTACTTACCACCGGTACGGCAAACGGACTCTTATGAAGTAACATGGAATATTGGTTTCACAGACAGCTGTGATTGCGTTTGGCAAAACCACAGGTACTTAGGGTAATGCTGAATTTGGAGATGCGGGATCATAGTAAACTCGAGGCCGAGGGTTTAACTGAAAGATACAATGTACTCGTAAAATGGATCATAACGATATAGAGAGCATTATGCATCTCCACTCATGAGCTCCAGGCAAAATATGTATGAGCTTTCATGTCTGCTGTGGTTGCGCTTAGCTGGAGGGCATAGTTTGTGCTCCCTGAATCCATTCGCAACTGTTTGACTGGATCATAGATCTCACCCGTTACTTCCGAGTGACATCGGCAAAACTGGTCTCAGTAAAACTGGCCTCGGTATCATGTGTTTATCTTATCTGATGAGTGCCGAGAGATTGATGATCGAAGATAGGGTGGGGGTGGTACCGAAAATAGATGGTGGGGTGTCCGAGGAGGGAGTGTACAGTGCATAGGAACGGGATGTTATTGGCCTCTGCTATCTAATCTAATCCATCTCCATTTCCTCATCTCCCGAAATATGTCTCGAGAGAATCTGATCAAGCCTAATGACTCAATAAGAAGGAACCCTATTAGTTATTCTGGAACGGGTTCCCACAGTGGCTAACGTACGTTATGCTTGTGCGCCAGCTACTGCACGGCGTAGTACTCTATAGTTAGGCGGCGTGATCAACTGGTTCGAAGTACAATTCAGCCCTAAATCCGCCGACGACCAAGCACGGTTGTGCCTTGCTTGTTGTCGAGTCTTTACGGCAACATCCTGTTACATGCATGCATACCACAAGTATATACTCCCAGCGGTAGAGAATCCACAAGTACAATCCCACATTGCTTAACTATACTGTAGAATGTAAACGCACTACTCCACCCAACAACAATTTAATTACTGGTATATAACGCCTGTCATAACAACTAACAAAGCCAAAATCCACAGATGAAACATCCATACCTCCTCAAGCCCATTTTCCCAACAATGCCATCAACATCGCCCCTAAACACATGATTCCAAAAGCTGAAAATATCGTTGTCGCCGAAGCTTTTCTGAACGAATGATTAAACAAAAACTCATGCGCCATAAGTTCCACCAGACCCGTGTACAACAATATCCCAGCACTCAACGCATCAAATATCCCCGACACCACTAATGTTGTAGCGCCCTGGGGAGGGTAGCTCTTCCTCACCCCCAAGCCGATCGCAATCGAAAGTGGCGTCGAAAGCCCATACGCCAACGCCATGATATACGGTGTCTTAAGTTTAAGTTTCGTATCCGGCCAGGGAATGGTTGCAAGTCGAGAGCCGAGACCAAGTCCCTCAAACATTTGGTGGAAGGTGAGTACGATGAACAGCGTTTTGAACTCAGCCCCGGAGACGGCAAGGGTAAGTCCAATAAAGATCGAGTGAAAAATCACGCCAAACTCCAGGATGAAGATTGATGTTAACTGCGCAGCGTAGCTCTCCGAAGGGATGTCATCCCCGTCTCGGTGGTCCTGAGTATGTGAGAGATGTGGTTCAGAAAAACTAGAGGAAGACGCTGCGACGGAAGCGGGACCCTTTCGCTTTTCATTGTCCGCAGCTTCGGTTGTGCCTGCGACCCTTTCCAGTTCCATTGCCGATGTCATCGTCGAAAAGGTTGCGTACCGCATTGCAAGGATCTCGACAAAGAAGAGCGCAAAAAGTGAGATCAGCGCGATGCCTTGCGACCATGGGTACTCTGTGATGACTCCGGTGAGACATGGGTTTGTGAGTGCTTCGTTGGAGGGAGTTAGGAGCTGAAAACCAAAATTAGGACATGATTCAGGAGAGAATGCGCGGGAAACATACGTGAATGAAGGCGGTCGCAACAATCACGCCAGATCCAAAGTATCTGGCAAAGAAGAAAGCCCAGGACGGTATCCGTAGGGAGGGGTTCTTTTTTGCAACAACGGGGAAGAGAGCACCTAGACGGGTTCACATCGTTAGCATTATGCCGCAAGCGGGAAGGGGCAGTTCCAAGACGTACCAAAACTCGAGGAGAACATGATGACAAAGACGGAGGCTATCCGAAGTCCCATGCCTCCATTAAATTCATTTCCTATTGCACAGCTGACTGCTTCCCCTCCATCTTGTCGTCGAATGAGGAGGCCTATGGCTTCGTTGAGTGTCGTTGCCATTGCTGTGGGTGGAAAGATGTGGTGGATTGCGTGTCAACTTCTGGTGAGCGTGGTGTATAAGACTGTAGGACGGGTGCTGGGAATGGTATGAAATAAATATGACATAGTTGCGTGTACTGTGGTGGGTGTGTTGTGGTAGATGTTTGAGGTGATGGTGGCTTGCGTTAACGAAAGCGTGGGTGTGCATGCCCGTGAAAATTGGGATAGACACCTTGGTGGGTAGTTACCGCGGTACTTGTACCTGGGTGGTATAGAACATCATCTTCCCCACGGCAATAACTCTGGAGCTAAAGATTCTCTCCATCAAAGAAAACTTCGCCAGGGTAAGGGTGGACTTTGAATAATCTAATTGTTTTGAAGGCATAGGAACAGGAAGCTTCGTTATCCCTTTTGCTTAGTATCCACAACCGCGAGCCTAATTAATGTTTAAAACGCAGCAAAAGTCGATGAAATACTTATCTATGCAGTTACTTGCATGACAAATGGGAAACTGCGATAAGCCGAAAGTAATATGCCGGTCCCATACGGTTCGGTCGATCTGGCTGGCACACTTTATCATGGAGGCCATTCGATTCGCGAAGTTACAGTTAAAGGGCCAAGGTTACTGAGAACCCGGGTGGGTACTGAGACAGGATCTCCAGTCCACCACCCAATCACTTATCAGACGTTGTTCAGGTATAACTGGGAACGTATAAAACACGGAACATATAATGTCACTTCTCCCCCTGCTCATATATTGACGTAGTGTTAGAATTTCCAGTAGCAAAACACCCTCGGAATAGAATCATTGAGCTGAATAGGCCACGTTACACCACTGACGACAGGTTTAAGCCTATTTTTAGAGGTTGAGGATGATAAAAGGTGAACTACACGTGGTACTGTGTAACATCAGTTCGGAAGGAATGATGATACTGAACACAGCAAGTTTGTGTATTGACTATTAGTGTACAATTCAAACATAAGCCCTTAATGCTGGAAGCCTACTTGACGCCAGGCGGTTGTCATTTGTCGGCCACTAGTGCCCGGGTGCGTGGTAGCTGGCAATATGCATGCAAAATGGGTCATCGCGGGCGTAGTATTTGATGTTGGTGCAGGTGGTCCTGGCGCGATTGCGGTTGGGATACCGAAGTTAAGGGGAGTTCCTACACGTATAGGGGTGTATATATGCAAGAGGCATTTATATTGACTGCCTGGCGGTCCTCAAGTTAGACTCTCAAGGTCAGCCCTTGCTGGGAGCTGGGCGGCGTCCCAGTTTACTCATTGCTTTTCGGGTTCCTCAAGGTAAACTACTGTACAGATGGATAGAAAACTGTGGGGGCACACATTCCTCGGTGTCCTGTTCTCGTTTAACTTCGCGGAAAAGTCAGCCCAGGTCTGCTAGATCTTTGATCTAGGGAAAGAAAGAACCTTGGTGAAAATTTCTTCAAAATATCACAGACAGTGTATTGAGCATAATTAATTCTGCTCTAGAACATTTGAAGCACCTCAGAATGGAGCGGGTGGGTGTGTATGCAAGTCGATTTACTGCATGATCAAGAGCGTGGGCATGTGCATTTGGCCACGTGGAGAAATCCATCAGCTGAAAACACACCTGTGGTTTAGTTTAGCAATATGTATTTCGCAATCCGGGAAATTCCTGTCTTAGACTTGTTAGGTTAGCCTTACGTTTACTCTGCAGGACTATATTGGCCAGAGGAAGGTGAACCAACCTAGCTCAGTGCATTTTTTCTCTCTTGCGGAAATAAGAACGACCGAACAAGTGTGGGAGGAGGATGCTTGCCGAGTGTTGTGAGATTCTTCAAAAAAAACTAGGAACGCGCGCCGGTTTCCTATGTCAAATGTCAGCGCCATGGGAAGTTGCGATATGCAATGAGATAACCACGCGAGAAAATTCACGAGAGGGACGCGTGCTTCATATATGCGAGCCGTTTTCCTACATTTACATCGGTTGCCATGCATTCTGCGGAAAGAAACCGGGGTTTGGAGGTCGATGCACCTTGCGGAATGGGAACTTGCAGCAAAAATCTTCGCAAGCGGGGAGGCCCAACTAACATCCCGTTTCTTACACAGGGGATAACGTAGCTGCCCGTTGATGCGTAGACGGAGATACACCTAACGAGCGCCGGAAAGCGAAAGGTTTTCCTAGCTTTAGAGTAGATGATGCCGGATGCCACGAAAGTCCTTAGGTGGGGCGTGGGTATTCCTAGTACGTTGATAGCTAGTGCTCGATTACCTTAAACTTTCAATGTCGGGGGGCCGGAGTAATCCTCGATCCCTTCAGCCGAATCCCTCGTTTTAATGGGCTTACAACGAAGATAGAGTGTGTGGGAAATTCGATGACCATTAACGAATAAAAGCTGGGATGGCTAGTGGTGCAGTTTTCAGCATCATGCAAGGTTCTCGGAGTCTAGATGCCTGATGTATAGCAGCATTTCGTTAATGTTGAATCCACCCACGAGCAATGTTAACGTTTTCAACCGCCCATCTCTTCTGTCCACATCCCCCCTCAACACGGGCAATGGCATTTTACCTCTTGCCGGGACCGTTTATGGTACCTACAGTGTGGAATATGTTGAACATGATGACTGATTGTTCTATCTAAAGAGGCTACAAAGGCCTTATATATACGGTAGTCCATGTGCGCATGCATACGCACTCATTTATGTATAGATATGGCTGAATACCATTGACCCGTATGAATACCATAAGCTCCAGGGCTGAGATCTATTTATGCAACAGAATAGTGTGAATGATTGTGAGTGATGACTGATGATATTTAGAAATTTAAAAGGCGCTGACACGGTATTCTAGGTCTCACCGGCTAGGGACAATCAGAGAACGTACCCTTTGCCCTCAGTATTGCACACGAGACAAAATACCTCTTCCGGGAAGGCTCGAGTCGGACCCAGACCAGGACCTAGTTAGAAAGTACTTAGTCGGTGGGTGAGAATTTAACCCCCCACCATCCTCACCGCAGCTAGCTATAACACTATGAACCTGCATGGTGATGACTTAAAATGTTTGATTTAACAAGAAGTGGTCTCTTTATCTCGCTGGCTAGGCATGACGCTGGCTAGGCATGATAGAAAACTAGATGCAGCTTCGAAATCTGCAATACATAATAGGTGCTTTAAACACCAAGACCCCAGGCTAGTAAACTGTAGTTATTACTATTTTGCTCTTCTTTTTACTTGAGCAACTGGGCTTCTCGTTCCCAGTTTGTCTAGCCGCTTGCTCGAAAACTTTCAATCGGCCGAATTTTCACCACGAGACAACTCGGCTTATTCACCAGACAGTTACACCTCAGATATCATATCTGCCGCGCGCCGCAGCCGCCGCGCATGCCGTACAACATTCCGGGCGTCACCACTCCTTGTACCTGTACAGCAAATTATGTAATAGCTGCAAGACCCTCCCACGTCTCGAGCCTGCTAGGCCGATGATCAACTAGGCAAGACGCCTTGAGTTCCCCCGACAGTCTCGTCTCGAGCAGACTAATGTGTAACACTAGCTATGGCACTGTTTTGGATAGCCTGTTGAGGATGGCAAGTAAACACCTAGCTTTGGTGCTCGCGTTGAAGTTCAGAGTTCAGATAATGATTTGGTCGTCTCTTGTTTTACGTGGCACCAAAACAGCAAATGACGACGAAAATTTAGCTCCAGAACTATAAACAGTTGCGCATTCTCAATCGACCGCTCGTTTGCAAAGACCTCAGTTGACATGCGCTAGGTGTGTTCACATTGTACTCCCAACCATAGCCAGTCGTACTACGTGGGTCCTCTCCCCGTGCTACAGGAATGCATAGTCATCCATACATGCGAAATCGATAGCGATGTAACGTAAAGAAAGAACACAAAACAGGTAGGAACTGGAGAAACAACCGACGCCAATAATACTACTCAGTCGACGAAGAATAAACCATTAATCCATCAAGTTTATCCTCCCACGGATTTGTTTTAGTTAGAATACATCCTACTTCTCAAAGTGATTCTTTGAGCCTAAGCCTATCATGATATCAGGACCCATAAGTCTTGAGTCTGCGGGCTCCATATGCCAGCAAAATGTAATAACTGTAGGTTTCCAGCCTTGAGATATTGACTATCCCCTACATGCCTGATTTTCATAGATTTGCTGCACTTCCTATTTGGAATGCTAATCATAAGGTTTGACCAATCAAATGACCAAGGGGTTCAGCCTGGCACTAATTGACCAATGAGCTTTCAGGGCTGAAACTGCAACAAATCTAAGATAATCCGGAGTGTAGGGGATAGAATCCTTTAAGCACTGCAGGTTTCGAACCTGCATTCTGGTAATATGATGTTTCTAGCACAATGCTTGCCATCTGAACCAAGAGATCGCTTCTTGTGAATACGATGATTTTACCTTCCCGTAACGAGACCGATGGAGGGAAGTTAGCCATGTCTCCAGCCTTGCCAGTCTCGAGCCAACTCACCTTGTGTGCTTACCCCAAGCCGAATGCACGCAAAAAGCGACAACTGCAGGTTTCGAGCCTCGAAACTTGTTGTTTAGAGCATCAATTATTGAGCACTCCAAGTTTCGAACCTGCTTGTTGGGGTTTTTAGTACTATGCTTAGCTAGCTTTGCTAAGTGTTCACTTGTCATTAATCCAATATTGTACTGAGCATGATAATTCAGACAGCCTCTTAAATGTTACGTTTTTTCCCTGTCTTTGCGACACCTTTTTAACAAACATCCGTTGGTCCATGACAGAATATTTTGAGGTCTTACGTACAAACTGTTGAGATTTCCTTTGAGTAAATTAACCGAGGTATACGGTAGTTATGGCTCCTTCTCCTTTACATATATCCAGTAATGCTACAGTCCCGATGTTGTTTTCCCGTCCCACAATAATGGCTTCTAGTGCCATGTCACCAAAGCAGTCTTCACTTACAATCTTTTGTACTTTTACCATCGGTGGCTGTTATGTGACGTAATAGTTATGGACCCTAGCATTAAAGTACGGCTTCTCTGTGACTGTAACGAAATATTTGTTTTTATCTACCGGACCGAGCCCTGTTACGTATAATGCCCGAACAATCATGCTCGGTACAGTACATAGACTTACCTGCTCGAAATCAATCAAATAGTACACAATTGATAATAACCCGGGGACAAAACAAAAAGATATAGTCACAGTTTTCGAACCTGCTTGCTGATGTTTCGTATTGCAGCGTTTTTCGGCTAAAATAACCCGTGCTACGACCTCGTACCTCGTGTCTGGACAAAGTCTGAGTTTAAAATTTGTCTAATTACCACACTTTAGATCAGATTTATCTACAGGGTTGTGGGACAGGGTACAAGGTCGTGGGTGGGGTCATGTTTTTTTGAAGATGAGGCCGTGGTACAGAGTACGACGCTGGAGACAGTCTGATTTTACGAGTGGTGCATAGATAAATTCCGAAATACATACCTTATCTATGGAGTACGAGGTTATAGTGCTCTCGTATACCAGACGTTCTTTTGGCTGTTCACCTCACTCGCAAGTTTGTTCGGTGAAAGAGTCTAGGCACGAGAGCAAGGTTATGGGGCCGGGCTAGGTCGTATTCCGTACTACGACCCCGTGATGTAGAGTACAAGGTACGGTGGCGGCTTCGCCGCCCTTTGGAGGCACCCAGATAGATCTCCAGCCCAGCCAACCCAGAGTTGTCATTTTTAGCAGCTCCTATGCTTCCAGATGGCTCTAACATACTCCTAGAATTCAAATTTGTT
>Ga0307515_10014958_pt1 | contig 14339 bp, 4 predicted proteins | sample 17_EM_MG_FD_194513 | JGI IMG/M metagenome (GOLD analysis project Ga0307515, IMG submission 194513) | Populus trichocarpa ectomycorrhiza microbial communities from riparian zone in the Pacific Northwest, United States - 17_EM | ecosystem: Host-associated > Plants > Roots > Unclassified | place...
GGTGAGATCATCAGAGCACATTCCGAGTAAAGCATATACCTTGTCAAGGGGTTCCGTGGCTTCATGAGCATGGTACATGTCAACCAGCTCACCCAAAGAACAGATGTTAAGCGAAAACCTTTCCTGCGTCTTTGGTATATGCCTGGACCGGAATATCGCCTGTCGTATCAGGAAGGTTACCGGATTCATGGGGATCTGCAAGGTTCTGTTTAGGTACTCCAACCCTAAACAGAAAACGTGGCCATCAATCTCTGTAAAGCCACACTTTATTAGGACTTGACGAGCTGCAGCCACTTCTTGCAGAACCTAGAACGGTATTTAGTTACTCCTACTTTAGCATCATATATCAGTGATTCCTTACCCAGATTCGTCGAAACCACGGCCTTTGGAGAAGCATCGAAATTCTTTGCTGTTGAAATGGTTGTGTTTTTGAAAGATCCATTGGATTTTCGGCTGCGACACGGACCGTTTCAAGCGCTTGGTCTCTATATTCTTGAGCCTCTCCAAGCCAAACGATTACCCGGCTTGCTTTTGCATAGATCTCTGCCATCAACAAAATCTGAGATCCTTTCTCAGTGTTGTTTGATTGGTCGATGCAAATAGCATCCACCCAGAGGATTCGGGGGATATCGTGATCTTGAAGGTGCAGAAGTGCTGTGTGAAGATTTTGCGTAACTGTGAACTCTTGATCGTCCTTCTGATCTTCTAGGATGATGATAGACTGAGGGTTTTCCGTACTGCCCCAAACATACGACAGTGCTTCATACGGGCGAGATACTTCATCCGATTTTTGCAAGGCACATTCGAAGAGTTTGCATCGTACATTCTTTGAGTTCTCCTTTCCGGGAAGGAGTTGGAGTAGACGAATGTTATAAGACTGCAAATGCGGAGAATGGCGGTATCCAGGCATGACGCCGTGAACCAGAGAGTATTTGAGTTAGTGCAGATGTATGCTAAGTTGTTGAAAACTGTTGACTACTCTGTGAGTTTTGTGGAGCTGGATGAACGCACGAGCATACCTATGAGGATACTTGCTTGTATTGATGAGTATGAGAGAGAATCTAGCTTTCGTGGCAGTCTAGGGGACTAGGATGACAGCTAGAATGTACGGACCAGGGCGCACAAGTTTCGTTCAGCTGGTTACGGAGTAGTTAGTGAGGAAGAGCTGCTGCCATTGCACTTTAACCGGTATTCGCTCCGAAGAACTTCGGGCCTCTGCACTAATACAAATCTAGAAGCCCCTTGTCAGGAGGACCGTGCGCTGGGAGCAAATTCATTGCAGTGCTGGCACCAATAAAATCTTATCTAATATGAACCAATAAAATATCGGTATTGCCAATATTACCAATATTCGGATAATATTGCAATATTTCTTGGCATACCAAAATTTTATATTACACCTAAAGGTTACCTTCTATCTATTATTATTGATTCTATTTATTACTCAATTCGGTCCCTTTTTAGGTTTATATAGGCTACTACCTTTCTATATAGGAAAAGGCCCTATAAGGGGAAAAACCTAAGTGTTTCCTTTTAGCTAGTTCTATGCGCTCCGCCTTCGCCTAGCTAGTATATCTGTATATCTTTAAGTCTACCTTACGTACTATATTTCTTAGATATATTAGAAGATTTAGGGGGGGAGGTAGTAGGAGGGTCTGGTAGTTCGCTAGTATACTGCCTATAGCTAGGTAGGGGGTGTCTAGTTATTAAGGGGCTAGAACGAGGCGTGTTCTTTAGTATCCTCCTGTAACGGGACTAGCCCGGTTACAGTAGGAATGTCTCGGTAAAACACTCGACAGATGAATTCCGACGCTTTGACCAAATTCTGCCGAATTCTGCCAGCTTGATCGACTTCTGCTAAGTTCTGCCAGATCCATCGAATTCTACCGAAGTCAGTCGAAGACCGCGTACGCACGTGCGCACGCATAGACCACCAAGACCCCTGACTATTTAATATATGACTCTCTTGTTATTCCTTTCTCTTCTTTACGCAACGTCTTGTTCTTAGCGAGAGCTATATACCCTTAGATTTAGATAGAATTTATATCGTTCCTTCGAATCTTCCCCGAAGTCTCTTCGCGCCCTCACACCTATTAGATCTTATATGCTATTTAAAACTACTAAAGGATTCCTTAGCCTATAAGCTATTTTACTACTATATATAAGCCCTTACTTATAGAGAGTATCTAAGTAATATAATTTATACCTACGCTAGTAAGTAGCTAATGCTTTACTAGGCGGTAGCTATAAATAGTAATATATAGCGCATTAACTAAATAGGCAATCCGTATATATATTAAGGTATAATATTTAGAATATAAATACTTAGTAGCTATATATTTAGCCTTAAAACCTCCGTCTATAATAAGAGGGCGGCTATAGATTCTACCTTTATTAGTCCTTTATATAGAGGAAGAGTTAATATTAATTATAGAGTATTCTATATAGTTATATCTTATATCTTTACTACTTCCCTCTATTATTACTTTTTATTTAAAATTTGCCTATTTTATAATTAGTATAGTAGATCTTTATCTATACTAATAGCATCTTATCCTTTATTGCCATTATAGCGCTCTACTAGTATAGTGCTAGGTCTTTGCCTAGTAGGCTAGTAGTTTCTATATTTCCTTTTATCTCTCTATCTGTAACTAACTACTAGTACTATGCCAAATACCTATGTATTACCTGCGTATCGCCTACATATTGCCTGCGTATTACGATGTTTTAAGTTACGTATTAGTCTCCCCTTTTATTTATTTCCTTACCTTCCTTATATATATAGAGAGGCTCTAGAGCTACATTTTACAATTAAGTTATTCGTTTAATACCTATACTATAAAGCTTACAGTTATAAGCCCGGATCGCACTACCTACCAAGTAATTACCTGGATTGCACTACCTATTATACTATCTAAATTAATCTACTACTTTATTTAAGAAGTCATTACTTCTTTTACCTTTATAGTATCTTAAGCTTCTTTATTTATTAAACAAACGGACGATTAACCCTAGTTAATAAACGTACCTAACTAATAAGCAAACTAACGAATCAAATTAAAAGTTCGGAATACTAAAATAAGGGTTTCGCCAAAATGCCAATTAGACCCTTCTTAACATATTAAAATCCTAAAATAATGACTATAAATAAATTAAAAATCAATATTATCCTCAACCAGCCATCTAATTAGATTTAATAGTTCTTTATTGTCTAAGACACTACTAAAACTAATACGGTATAGCAGTATGTTAACCTATTTAAGAAAAAAGACAAGCTTCTAAAACTAGAACTACCGAAATAACCTACACCAACGGACGTACTACCTATAGCTATATTAATAGCTTAACTAAACCAAAACCAGCTTACTACCTATAATTAGCCCTATACTAAATATAAGGACGACCTCCGCGTATACCAGAAGCGAGAATTGGCCATAGACAATATTAGTAACTACATTATTCGCACTATATTGGCAGCCTACCTTCCCCTTATTAACGGCCTCAAAACGGTACACAAACGGCTTTAAGTATTAAAGACTGCACTAGCCCCTACTACCTTAGGTTAAAAGTATAACGTCCTTATTTAATACATGGCTCTAAGAGCCTATAATAAAAAGTAAAGTATTAATAAATAGCTAAATAGCTAGTGGAACGTCTATAAGCTTATAGAATAATTAGAGCTACCAAACATATAGGGATTTAGGCTATACTATAATTTTATTTAAGCTATTAAGCCTATCTCTTCTAGCTTCGCAGAAGCACTAAAAGTAAATCTTATTTACAAAAAATAAAAGGACGAAGAAGCCCTATCCATTATTAATCTAATTAAGGAATTTAAGGAGCATTACTGTATATAGCAAGTAATATTAACCTCTACCACTACCAATAGCTCTGATTTTGCAACCCTTTAAAACAATTTAAATTCCAATTCGAATTTAAATAGCAATTCCAATTCTAACGGCAATTCCAATTCTAATTTAAGATGGAATAAGAAATGCATATACGGCCTTATATATTAATTTAACAACTATTACTACATTATTAAGAAGAAGCGCCTATATAAATAAAGACCAAACCCAGACATCTAAAAGAAAGTAGAAGAAAAGATCTTATCTATGTCTTAGATTAAACGCATAGTTAATTATATCCAGAAAAGAGAATAGGAAGTAAAAAAGGACGCAAAATCTATAATTAATTTTAACTCTAAAACCCTACCTTCTATAATACCAACTAGCTATACTGCCGTATTTAGTACTGGTTAAATTCTATTTAAGCTCCAGAACACCTAGATACTTAACCCTAGCGTAGATACGCATGTCTATAATAATAAAGAAGACTTTATATTCTCCTACCTAGCTATAAAAGACAACTACCTAATTACTAGCGGAAATTTTAAAAAGATTTAAGCTTACGGAATAGTAACTATTACCATTAACACACCTATGGGGAAGTTAAAATTAAAGCTATTCTATATAGCACTAGCACCTACCTTTTTTATAAATATTGCAGCACTACTAAGAGCTACTAATAATGGCATCTATTTTAACTTAGGATGAAACTTGCTATACTATCTAGTAACTAGCAAAATAGTATACTATATAAGACGACTAGGGGGCTACTAGGCACTAATACATAGAGAGCCTACAAATACCCTAGATTTATTAAATTAATTAACCTTCTTAATAAGAAGACACTAAGTAAAATAGCCTATAAACTAGTCGGAGCTATAGCTACTAAACAGTACAAAATACTTAGCCATGTAGGACCTAATGCTATTAAGCAGCTTCCTAAGCACGTTAATAGCGTAGAGCTAACCAAATTAACCACAAAATAAGCACCGCTTGAAATTAAATATAAAATTTGCTTATTAGCAAAGCATATATAGCAGATCTCTTAAAGACAAGAATATAAATATTTAGCTACTTAACCATTTAAATGGCTAGCATTTAATATTATTAACCTTAGAGTACCTAGATATAACGGCAATGGATATATTATGCATTTCTATTACACATATTCTAAATTTAATTTTGTGTTTACCTTTAGGAATAAGAATAAAGCTACTATTCTACCTACCATCTAAAAGACTTTCCGTTTAATTAAAATATAATTCCATTAAGATGTTATCTTCTTCTAGAGCAATAACAAACGAGCTTTTAGATAGATAGGAGATACCCTATAAATATAGTGCGCAGATAAAGGTATTACTTTTAAATACTAAGCCCTATATATAGAAGAATAAAATGGCAGAGCTAAATAATCTGGGCGAACCCTTATAGAATAATTAAGGGCTATATAGCTAGAAGCTTCCTTACCCCTATATTTAAAACTAGAGGCTTTCCTTACTACTAGCTACATACTTAATTAAACCCTAAATAAGTAATTAGGGTAGAAAACTCTATATAAGATCGCCTACGGTAAGACGCTATCTCTTGCCTATATATATGTATACGGTTGTAAGACCTATACGCTAGATAAAAGAGTTAAAAGAGGAAACAAGCTAGCTTCTTATACATTAATTAGACACTTAGTTAGCTATAATTTAACTAATATCTATTAAGTCTGGATTCTAAGTCTCCATAAAGTTATTTAAATTAGAGACGTTATATTTAATAAGACCTTGTTCTATAACCCTAAAGGTTAAAATATTAACTACCTACTAAGGGAAGTATTAGAAAACACCCTCTAGACAATTAGTCTACTAAAACCTCTCTATAAGGATAAATCTAAGGACAAATATATTCTATATAGACCTACCTTAAATATAGATTAAATAACTACACCTAAATTAAACGATTTAGCAGAGCTTCTTATAAAGGATATTAAACAGTTACCAACTCCTAGTAAAATGGTATCTCTAGATTTACTAAAATTAAATACCTTACTATAAGGACTTTGAGACGATATCTTAAATATAATTAAAGTAATTCCTACCCAGCTAAGTAGTTTACTAGAACCGTTAAATACCGCTCTATAAGCTAATAAAGTCTTAGCTAAACCTTTTACTAACCTTATCCTACTAGAAAGATCCAAATAAATTTAACGTTAAGCGTATACAGCAGCACTAGCCAATCTACCTACCCTATTTAGTTACTACGCTGGCTTTACTACAGAACTAGTAAAGGATATTAGCTAAACTAGATCCTTATCCTTATCCCTATATTAGGACAATCTTTCTCCTAAACTAAAGAACCTTAGGGAGCTAAGAAAGCATCTATTAACTACTAGCTTCTAAAAGGCTATAGAAAAAAAATACAACAACCTAAAACGCTAAGAAATATTTAAGACTATACTAAAAAAGAAGTAAGTAATAAGTAGATCCTTTTACTAAAATAGGTCTTTAAATATAAGCTTAATAGCGACGGTTACCTTTAAAAGTTAAAAGCTTAACTATATGTCCGCGGAGACCTATACAGCAACCTTAGCTGCATAAATATTCTATGCCCTTATAGCTATAGCAGCCGCATTTAATTTAGAAATTTAATAATATAACGCTGTAAACGCGTTTATAAATGCTAAACTAGATAAGCTAGTCTACTACTACTACCTAGAAGGATTTAATTAAAATAGATATATCCTAGAGCTACTTATAGCGCTATATAGATTAAAAATCTTACTACTACTTTAGTATAAAGAGCTCACTAGTATATGTCACGGAACCCGACCGCAGGGGCCTCTATAGGAGAACCCCGTGCTCTCGCGTACACCTCGCGTATAGCTTATGTCAGCTACACGAGGGTATATCACCTCCTTACGCCCTCGACCCTTACGATTAATCGCGTAACGTCTTGTAGACTCCCTAAATACATATGCTTTATAGCTATTACCCCCGTTCCGTAACATTATATTACGCCTTTTTCTTTACTAACGCTTAGCCTATAACTAATTCTACATCTCTATAATACCGTAGATGCTACTAAAAGCAGCGTATTTATAAGTTACCTTACTTTATACTTCTAAAGAATTAATAATAGTAAGACAAAATTCCTTACTAGCTACTATATTAAACTTAAAGAACAACCTAATACCTATATTAAAACCACAACGCCAATTAGTCCTAGGAGGATTTAATTTATTAGCCCTAGCCTTAACCCCTAAAGGGAAGCCTAGTGGCTTAAAAGACTATAATAACTATAAGGGGGACATTAATAATGTCTTATCCTTTATTAACTATATAATTACGGATAAATAAGCCAAAGGGCTACTACCTATTAAGATTAAGATACGAGACGCCGAGATATTTGTAAAAATGGTAGCACGAGAACCCGATAAATACTACCGCCTTCTATAGAACTACTATCTAAAGCTTATATAAGCTAGGATGCGTACTACCTAAGATTATAATATTATTTAAGACCTATAAGCTTATAAGGCGCTCGCTAATAATATACGCTAAGAGATTAAAGATAACCTTTGTACGTCTAAACGCGACGTTTAATAATTAAAGAAGGCCGAGATTATACTTATTACTACAGTTGCTAAAAGAGAGGGTATAATTAAATACCTATAATTTTAGCTTAATAAGTATATTTATAATAATACTAGATACCTCTTTATTATATATAACGCTACCTAAGTCTCTACGCCCCTAATAACCTTACCTACTTAACGCTTAACGGAAGGTTAGCGCTAAGTAGCTTTACCTAACGGGAACCCCTACTATAGTAGCGGCAATAATAAAAGCTATAATAATTAAACCTAAACTACTACTATAAGGTCTAATATACGCTACCCTAATCCCCTAATTTTTAAAGGTGACCGTAAGAAATATAGCTACTAGAAGATATAAACCTATAAAAAACTAACCTAGAGCGCCTGCCTTTTTCCTATAAAAGATACTAAGATTAGCTATATTATTAGATAAATAAAGGGCATCCCGTTTAATAGGCTTTTTGCTTAATAGAAGACTAGCAGTCCCTAAAAGTAGTAGTCCTACTAGGAAGTCCTTAACGACCTTAACTAAATATACCGCGACTATAACCTAGTAGCCACTAGTTAAGCTAAACTACGCGCCCTAAAGATAAGTCCTACTAAATTATTTAATGAGTTCTATATTAAATTCTAGGAATATACCGGAGTTCTTGCCTAAGATAACGCTAAAGACCAAAAAGATCTTCTTAAAAAAGTCACTTATTGCCTTAGTTACGCAGCCGCTAGCTATAACTATAACAACGTTTATAATATAGTAGCAGCCCTATAGAAAATTAAACGACGGCTAAACTAGATTACTACTATAAACCCTCGCCCGAAGATCTCCCTATAAAAGCCCTTTGGACCTACTAAACTACTAACGCCTACTACCTTAAGTAATACTACTGGTCCTAATATCGACCTCTCTATACTAGCCTTCCTAAAAAAGCTACTAAATAGAGAGTGCGAGCTACTTTAAAAGCTAAGGCGTTGCTATAAATGCTATTAAGAAGGCTATTATAGCTATAGCCTAAACTGCCTAATAGCTAGGTTTAGTAGCCGCTGTTAAATACCTAACCCTATACCCCGGACACTAAATATATTGCTACGCGCCACTACTATATAAGATAAAGATGTAGTAACGGTAGTAAAATTAGACGTGGAAGTGGAAAACGTAAAGTCCTAGCCCTAAGTTGTAGGTTAAGACACTCTAACAATAGAGGGATCTATATATTAGCTTACTTAATAGATAGCTTAGTAAGAATAGAAAAACAAAAGCAAATAGTCTTACCTATAGAGGAAACTACTGCTAAGAAATAATATAAAAACCATTTTATAATTAACTATAGAGCTATTAATAAATTTATAGATACCTAATTTATGTATACTTATAACCTACCTACCTTACCCCTTACTAAAGCCCATACCCTATAACTTACTAACGGTAGTTATACTATATAAAAGATTACCTATATAGTATAACTTTACCTAAATATAAACGGACACTAGGAGGAGCTTTAGGCCTATATTATACCACTTATAAACTACCCTATTATCCTTAAAATAAACTAGCTTAAATAATACAACCCTACCATTAATTGGCAAAAGAGAGAAGTAACCTTTAACTCTAAATATTATAGAGAGACTTACCTAGGGTATAGCCTAGCCGCCTCTATTTACTCCCCAGGATATTAACCTAAGGAAACCCTTATTACCCCACCTATAACTAACTGCCACTATATAAGCGCCGCGGCCTTTTACCGTATAGCATATAGAAAAGGCTAAACTGTTACTGCAACCTTCTAATTACAACTATATAAGCTTAATAAAGATTAGGACTACGTCCTTTATAGTAATAGGATAGATATAGTTAACTTTTTAGAAAATAATGCCCCCGCAGAACTCTACGGACTTTTACCCTTAGACTTTAAGAAGTTTATAAAGCTTAAAAAAGGACTTACTAATAAGGAACTCCGCAAGCTCCTCCCTAAAAGATACTATAACTTTATTAACGTATATTTATAAAAGAGCGTAGATATACTCCCCCTATATTAACCTAATAACTATACCATTAATATTAAATAAGGAAAAACGCCGCCTTATAAGAGACCCTATTTAATATTAAAAGACGAACTCCTAGTTATTAAAAAGTATATTAATAAGCACCTTAATAAAGGGTTTATTTATCCTAGTATATCCCTAGCAGCCGCCCCTATCCTCGTTATTAAAAAGCTAGAAGGAGGTATTTAATTTTACGTTAACTATAAAGGACTTAACACTATTACGATTAAGAACTAATACCCTATACCGCTTATACGTAAGACCCTTAAATAGCTTAGCTAAGCCAAAATCTATATTAAGCTTAATATTATCGCCGCCTTTAACCGCCTCTAAATACGGGAAGGTAATAAATAGAAAACTATATTTATATCGCGCTTTAGCCAATTTAAATATACTATTATACCTTTTGGCGTATATAACGGCCTAGGCAGCTTTTAAAGTTATATTAATAACGCCTTATAGGACTACCTTAACGACTTCTACTCTACGTACCTAGATAATATACTTATTTATAGTAATAACCCTTCTAAGTATACTAAGTATATTTAAAAGGTCCTATAGCGCCTTAAAGACGTAGGACTTTATATTAATTTAAAGAAGTATAAATTCTTAGTTATAGAAGTAAAATACCTTAAATTAATTACTACTACTAAGGGTGTTTATATAGACCCTATAAAAGTATATATAATTACTGGATGGTAAACCCCTACCTATATTAAGGACGTATAAGCCTTCCTTAGTTTCGCTAACTTCTATTAGAAATTTATATATAACTTCTTAGGTATTATAGTGCTACTTATAGCAATAATGCGAATAAAGGGCCTTTTCGTAAAAGGAAGAAAAATATATTTATATTTTATCTAGACGCCTAAATATAAAAAGGCGTTCTAAGACTTAAAAGATGCGTTTACTAAAGCACCTATCCTAGCTTACTTTATACTAGGATAACAACTCTATTTTAAGACTAACTCCTTAGACCACATTAACGCGGGCGTTCTTTCTTAGATAGGTAATGACGGTCTCCTCTACCTAGTCGCATTTTACTCGTCTAAACTTACACTATAAGAATGTAACTATAAGATCTATAATAAGGAACTCCTTATAATTGTGTAAGTATTTAAGGAATTCTAACCAGAACTTTTCTTAGTAGAACCTAACTAGCCAACTAAGGTCCTTATAGATTATTGTAACCTTAAGTACTTTATAACTATGAAATAACTAAACTAATACTAAGTACATTAGAACGAGTTCCTCTCTAGTTTTAACTTTAAAATCGCATATAGGCTAGAAGTATAAGGTACTAAGCCTAATAGCTTAATACGCCGTTTATAAGACCTTCCTTAGTTAGAAGATAACCCTTATAATTAATTCTAATAATAAACAATCCTAAAAGTATAAAACTTAGCCCTAGGTATACTACCTAAGATAGAAGCAACCGCCCCTTAGCTTTATACTATAGAACTAAAGTTACCCCCTAAAATTAACAAACTTATTACCGCAGTATATAATACCTTTATTAACCTATTACTGTATTAATTAATTACTATAAAGATCGCTAGCACCTATATACTGCCTACTAACCTCTAAAGCTTAGGCTAGATTAATATGGCAGCTTTAGAAGTAAAAGAGAATAGGCTCTATTATAGAGGCTATCTATTTATCCCTAACTTAAAAGACCTATAACGGCAACTAATCTAAATAGCCTACGACCTCTGATTAAGCGGCTACCTAGGTAAAAAAGGAACCTATAAGCTCCTTAGCCGATACTACTTCTAGCCTAAAATAATAGACTTAGTTAAACGCTTTATAAGTGTCTACTATAGCTATAAACGTGCTAAAGCATTTTATATAAAGTACTAAGGACTACTATACCCTCTACTAGTACCTATATAACGATGGGCAGATATCGCTATAGATTTCGTTATTAACCTACTACCTTATAAACGATATGGCCGAACCTATAAGAACATCCTTATAATAATATGCTAACTTATAAAAGAATGCCACTACGTTCTAACTAAAGGTATAGCTATAAGCGACGTTGCTAACGCCTTCCTTTACGAAGTTTACTAACTATATAGGTTACCTAACTCTATTACGTCTAACCAAGGCACGTAATTTAACTCTAATATATAGAGGCGGATCTGCTAACGCCTTAGTATCTCCGTTAAGATATCTATATTCTTTTACTATAAAACTACGGGATAACTAGAAAACGCTAACGCTAGTATAAAGGCGTACTTATAATAGGTAGTCGCCTATAGTTAGGATAACTGGGTAGACTACCTTCCGCTAGGTAAATTTATAGTAAATAACCATATCTTAGCCACTATAGGACTTACCCTATTCTTCGTAAATAAAGGTTATTACCTATAATTTAGTATAGAGCTACCGGAGCCTATTAATAAGAAACTACTATATAGAAAACGCCTTAAGATGCTACTTACTGATTAATATATAGACCATATAAAAGACCTACTTAACTACTATAAAGGAGAGATGGCCTAGGCCTAAGCGAAATAAGCTTACTTTACTAACTGTTATAGAACACTACCACCTAAGATACGTGTTGGTAACTGGGTATAGTTAGATATATATAATATCTCTATACCGAGACCTATAAAGTTACTTAATTATAAGAACTTTAGCCCCTACTAAATTAAATAAGTTATTAATAGAGGAGCTATATATAAACTAGAGCTCCCGCCTACCTTAGCTACCTATAGGATATAGCCCATATTTCACCTATAGCTACTATACCTTTACTAGCCTAACCCTCTACTAGGACAAATATAGCTTAAACCCCTACTAGTACTAATCCGAGATAAGAACGAAGACGAGAACTATAAGAAGTGGACCGTTAAATAAATTATTAACTCTAAATACTTTAGTAAAGGTAGAGGACGGCGGCTCTACTATAAAGCTACCTATATAGGATTTAATATAGATTAGCCGGAATAGTAACTATAGGAAGATTTTAAAAACGTAAAAGATCTAATTAGTAATTTTTACTATATAAACCTATAGAAACTAGGCCTAAGCAAAAATTTTATACCTAATCCCCTATGGGAGCCGTTACAGCTAAATTATTATATATTACCGTTACGTAACTACTCTAATAAGATATTAAGGAACTTTAACCGCTAGTTAAAGTTGTTTAATTAGTTAGATTCTAGACGCTAAAGAGAAGCTAGCTAATTAGGATTTTCTATCCCTAAGATAGAAAATCGCTATTGGCTCGCTTGCTACTAGCGCCTTAGTAATACCCTTATACCTTACTAAGTCCCTAATAGCCTCCTTCCCTTCTATAGCCTAGTACCTTTATATAGTAGCAACCTATAAGCTTTAAGTCAGAAGCACCTATACGAGCCCGTTATACTTATAACGATATTTCTTCTTCTAAATACCCTAAGTATTTCCCCTTATATATATATAGTAACCATAGCGTCGCTAGAGCTCCGCCTTAATAGGAGGGGGGGTAGTATTACGGAACCCGACCGCAGGGGCCTCTATAGGAGAACCCCGTGCTCTTGCATACACCTCGCGTATAGCTTATATCAGCTACGCGAGGGTATATCACCTCCTTACGCCCTTGACCCTTGCGATCGATTACGTAATATCTTGTAGACTCCCCGAATATATACGCTTTATAGCCATTACCCCCGTTCCGTAACAGTATATTAATTAAATTTGGGTTAAAACCTATTCTAGGCACAAACTACCTATTTACTAATAGACAACTTATTATCTTCTTCTACGTAGACAATATTGCCGTTCTATTTACTAAAAAGGACCTTTAAAGACTGGAAGAATTTATAGCTAAATTACTACACCAATACAAGATCCGTGTACTAGAATTCCTATAGTAGTTCCTAGAAATCTAAATTAAATAAAATTAACTAAGTTAAAAGCTCTAGCTCTACAAAGACTTCTATATTAAAAAGATAGCCAATTAAATTAATATTTAACTAGGTAGATTTCCTAAGTTACTACTTCCTACTAAAGAACCAATTTCGTCTAACTAGTAGACAAACCCTTAAGGAACGCTAGCCTACTAGTAATAAGTAGGGTCGCTTACACACCTTACTATATTTAGAAGGCCTAATATTACTAAGGCGCATTCTAAAATGGCCGAATTTCTTATTAATCTAAATTAAAAACACCTTAATGCAGTAAACTAAGCTATTGCCTATTACCTTAGAATAAAACCGACAGCTATTAAATACTTTAGTAAAGCATTTAGAGCATACGTCTACTTTAGAAACCCTAAAGGAGAAGACGTTACCTTTTACGGAGCATCTAATAGAGTATTTACAGACTATAAAAAAACCAGACGGAGCTTTTAAGGATATCTTTTTATGCTATTTGGAGGTCTAATTAATTAAAAAGCAACCCTATAGCGATCTGTTACTTATTTAACTACTAAAGTAAAGCTTCTTTCCCTATCTACTACTACTGTTAAAATCATCTAGTGGTAACAATTCTTTAAGGCAATTAGCTTCAATTTAAAACGTAAATTTACCCTACTATGCCATAATATATAGACCATACGCCTACTTAGACAGGAAGTCTAAGATAAAAAGATTAATATATAATAGGTTCCTATAGATAAAATGCTTATTAACAGCCTTACTAAAATCTTACCTCGTTAAAAGCACGAAGCATAGATAGAGCAGTTAAATTTAGTAGATATTTAACATTATATTAATTAATTCTATTCGCAATATCCACAATATCCGCGATATTTATAATATCCATCACAGTTACCCTATCCTTTTACTACTCCTAAATTATATTAAAGCTTCCTATTTTAGTATAGTTTTGACCTTTATTTTTTCTATAGCTTTAACTATACCGTTAAATCTAGG
>Ga0307515_10014959_pt1 | contig 14338 bp, 4 predicted proteins | sample 17_EM_MG_FD_194513 | JGI IMG/M metagenome (GOLD analysis project Ga0307515, IMG submission 194513) | Populus trichocarpa ectomycorrhiza microbial communities from riparian zone in the Pacific Northwest, United States - 17_EM | ecosystem: Host-associated > Plants > Roots > Unclassified | place...
ATTCACAATTAAAGCAAAACACATATTTACCATAGTGCATCACAAAAATAAACACAACATTTGAAATGTAGGTGGAAACACAAAAATAAAGATACCGTTTGGAGGAGCGATTGGACTGCACTTTTTCATATTTTTTTAAAAAAACTTCAAATTAATATTTTTATTATTTTTTATTATTTTAACATACTGATATTAAAAATAAATAAAAATATCACGACAGATCAAAAGTAAATACATTAAGGTGATTACTGCATTGTAAAATTAAATATATCAAATCATTTATTGGAATGTTCTAAAAATGTCTAATTGTTTGGTTACTTTGTTATTTGAATTAAATTATTATTAATAACATAATTTAAATTCAAAAGTTTCTAAAAACTAAAATAAATTATTTAAAAGCATGAATTCTTTCACTCATAGAACAAGAATTTTGAAATAACACGTCTGAAGAAACAAGAATCATACTACATAGGTTTTTTAAGAGTAAATATAAATATTATATATTTTTTTAATATGGATTTAACAAATAAGCAAAAGTAAGATATAGATCCCACAGGCTTCTGTTGCTTCCAAGCACAGTGAAAACTGAAAGTAGATATTCAACAACAAGGGCACATTCGAGAACCCTGCACCCACCATGAATTTCATTTACTAGCTCCAAGCAATACATTTCAATCACCATAGAAAGCTACCCGTGATTCATGAGAAAGGCATGTTTATTTTTTCGTTATAAAAGTGTTTTTAAAATAAATTGAATTTTATTTGTCTCAAATTAATATTTTTTAGTGTTTTTCATATTGTTTTGGTGTGCTATATCAAAAATATTAAAAAAAACATTATTTTAATATATTTTCTAGTAAAAAACACTTTAAAAATAATCATTACCACGTTTTCAAATACGTCATAAGAGGGTGTGGTAAAAATTGATTGTCAAAGTATTTTTCGCTCAGAAATATATCAAATAGTATTTTTATTTTATTTTTTAAAATTTATTTTTAACATCAGTACATCAAAACAATTAAAAAAATAATTTTAAATAAAAAAACTGAATTTTGATCGATTTTTAATTGGATCACACTCACGGAATTTATACAATATATTTATATTAGATAAATATTATATCGAAGAAATTTATCTAATATGTTTATATCGAATAAAAGAATTTTTAAAATAGTTGTCTTCTTATCTCAATTGCAATTCGGTGAGACCAGCAAACAATTCCACTTTATATTTACGTGTGTTTATAGATGATTTGATAATACAAGGTGACGCACCCTACCTAATAACTTGATCAGACCTTCTCCAATAAACTATAAAAGACAAATTACTAAAGTAATGATTCATTGTTTTTTAAGATAAACCTCCAACCATCCGCTATAAACCTAAAACTTAATATCTTAGTTGTATCTTGTAAATATTTAAGTTATAAGATATTTAATATAAATATCTTATAAATATCCTAAATATTTATAAAAATATATACACCATATAAAACACCATAAAAATAGTGAGAAAAAGAAACAAGTCAACTAGGTGAAGGTTGACTTGTCTGATGATGGTAGATCTGGCTGGGCCCACCTAGAGTAGATGATCCACATTTATTTAATATGAGCCATGTGGAGCCTATTTGGAGCCCGATTGGATCAGCCTAAGAATTAATATTATTGTATAGTTTTTTCATGTATCGTAAAAGCCTTGCAAACATGTAAGTTTGGAAGACTTGACCTAGCAGGAGTGGGGGATGAAATATTTATAAATGAGTAATGTTAGCTTTTGTGTGTACAAGCCGTCATAAAAGTTGTTTCTTGGTGTAGCCTTGGGGCATAGACGTGAATTATAGTTATGGGCATAGTCATCGACGTAACCGTGAGTGTCTTTGTGGGTGTAGCTGCACGTACCCATGTGGGGCGTAACCCCTAGCGTAGCTCATGTAAGGTGCATTCATAGGCATGACTGTTGGCTTAGGCGTTGACATAGTTATAAACATAGTTGTCGTTTCGTTGAGGTTTCGTTAACCATGAAAAAAGCTTTTGAGAGATCATAATGAACTGTATTTTTGTTCAATTTTCACAGACGACGCCGATAATGAGACTAGAAAAATTCTTAGGAGAAGGATTGAAGGCGCTTTTCGTGAGCTGGTAAAACTAGACTTAGAGGACTTGGTGAGCTCAACAACACCTCTAATACTTAAATCAGTATAGTGTTTTTACCGGTGACAGGAAAAGTAAGTTGTATTTGTGTGTAAAGAGAATAAAAGGTATTCTTCAAACTTAAATGTTCCTAAAACCTTGTTTAAGTATTGTATTAGACATGTGTTGTGCTAGAGCTCTAGAAAAATAAATTATAGATAAATTTGCTTATATATATTTTCTTAAAATAAATATCTTAAGAAATATCAAAGTTTTAATATATTTTATATTAACATCTCATAAATATATAAGTTATAAGATATTTAATACAAATATCATAGATATTTACAAAGATATACACATTGTGTAAAACATTGTAAAAATAATAAGAAAGAGGATCTGATCGACCAGACAAAGGCCAGGTTATTTGATGTTGGTGGACTCAACGGGAGTCGATAGTGCATGAGTATCTTATTCGGGCAAGGTGAAGTGTACCCGAAACCCAATTGAACTAGGTCCAAAAAATAATATTATTATATAGTTTTTTCATATATCATCATAATTAAAACAAAAGCAATTAATATCGGCAATCAAATTAATGCCCAAGAACTAAAACACTTCGACCACACTCGTAAAAGATGAAAGAAGTTTCAATTATGACATTCAAGTAGGACTCTTTGGAAACGAGGACGATAAAAGTATGATTTACATTCTTCAACAAGGAGTCCCGATGAAAATAAAAAAAAAAACCCCTCCAAACAAGAACGGAGAGAGGGGTGGTTGGCAGCGGCCTCGACCGTATAAAAATTAAAATTATTATTTTATTTTTTTGAATAATTATAAATTTAAGCCCTAAAATTATTAGATTTTAAGTTTTGCCCCTCTACTTTCGAAGCATCTTTACTAACAATATATCTAAGATTTCTATTTATTTTTACATTTTAAAAATACTTTTGAAAAATTTTAATTTTTTTTACTTCAAATTAATTTTTTTTAATATTTTTAAATCATTTTAATATACTAATATTAAAAATAAAATTTTAAAAATAAAAAATATTATTTTAATAAATTTTTAAATAAAAAATATTTTAAAAAATAATCACAATTAAACACTCATAAACCTATAATTTACCGAAGATTTTGGAAGGCTGAATTTGATCCTCAACAAACTTTATCTTACTATCACGAACATGAGACGTCAAACTTTGATTGGCTTGAAATGAAACACACCTCAACACAAATTTCAAGTTTAAGACAATAGAAGGAGGAAGTTCCGTGGTAAACGCGATCTAGGAATATTGTATAATTTAATAAATTCTTTTACTGATAAAACAAAATTATTTTTAATATATATAAGTTTTTTTTCCTATTTCACTTCTAAGCTTCTCTATTTTAATTAATTATTAATATGAATAAATCTTTTTTTATCCTTTAATAATTAACTCAGTTCAATTGTATGACTTGAACTAGCCAAAGTAGTGTTGGGTCAAGCTCTCTTAACATAATTAAATACTTGTTTGAATGGAACATAATTTACAGATACAGAGGTTGTTAGACATGTTGAGGTTTTTTTCATTAAATGGTGTCAATAATAAAATATAAAAATCAATGATAAAATAATAGAATATTATATGATCAAGACGAGATAAAATTATTCTTCTTAGATACGCCAGCGATACGGTAATATTGTGGTTCATTTTTATAAGGATAACGATTAATTTCTTAATCTTTTCTTAATCTTTATTATAATTAGATTAATAATATTATTAATTAATAAATAATAAAAATAATTAATAAAAAATAATAACAATATATATGTAAAAATAAAAAACATATTCTGAAAAAATATTGTGTCCAATAGGATTTGAACCTGTATCAAAGGTTTAGAAGACCTCTATCACGCTTTTCCATTCCAACTTTTTTTTCTTTCACATCTTTTGATTATAAAAACAAAATATAAAATATGTGAAATAGTTTTGGGAATTGTATTGCATCTTTAATTAAAAATGAAATTAATTAAAATTTACAAAATTAAATGGCAGGTCAATTATTATTTTATTTTTAAATATTTAATATTTAATATTTAATATTAATTATTAATTAAATATTTTTTATAGAGAAATAAGGTAGGAGTGAGGAGGGAGAATTATTAAAGGAGTTGAAGACTGTTCCCCGAATGTTAAGATTTATGATAAATAATTTTAAACCTTGGACAGTGTTTAGTATAAAGTAAAAAAATAAAATAGAGGAGAATTATTTCACGAGTAGTTATTATATAAATAATTTTAAAATATTGAAGTTAGTTTTGAATATTATTTTTAAATATTTTTAAATTATTTTAATGTATTGATATCAAAATAAATTTTAAAAATAAAAAAATATTTTTTTAATATATTTTTAAATGAAAAGTATTTTAAAATGCTATTTTTACCACACTTTTAAACAAATAGTTAATAAATTTAAAAATGATTTGTCAGTAAAAAAAAAAAAAAGAAAAAGTGCTTAAATTATTAAAAATATTTGATGAGGGAGATTAAAAAAATATTGTGTATTTTGATACAGAAAGTTAGAGAGAGAAAAAAAATACAAATAGTATTGTTTGGAGCATAGTTTTTAGACCCGGTCTGGTGGCTGGCCCGATCCAAGGCCCGGGTTCTGGGTTTTGATAGATCACCGGGTCGCCCGGGTCAAGTTTTTTTTTTAAAAAAATCAAAACGACGTCGTTTTAGTAAAAAAAACAAAAGTCAACGGGTTGCAACCGGGTTTTTGACCGGGTCTTGCCGGGTCAATCGAATTGCAACCATATTTATATAAGGTTTTTCATTTCCTTGTTTTTTCTTCAACTCGGCCTGGTTCCAGCCCCGGGTCGACCCGTCAGGCCGGGTTTTAAAACTATGGTTTGGAGAGGAAATTTTACATGGAGGGTAATTTTTTGTCCTTCAAAAACACCAATGCGGGTAGTATCCTTAACAATTAAACTTCTTAAAAAAAAATCAACCAAACATGATTAAATTGTGAAAGGGTAAATTTCAACCTCAATAACCCTTGTACCAAACATATTAGAAAGAAAAGGGTGGAATTTTTTTTAATAATATTAAATTTCATTTTTTTTTACAAGGAGTTAAAATGGTGTTTGAGTTTTACATTCAATGCTATTGATATTTTTATTTCATATTAGTTAAGAGTTGACGGTAGAAATTTTCCAGGGAGTCAAAATTCAAATTTTAAAAGTTTTAACCATAAATTTAAAATTGTTCTTTTTATAGAGGTATAATATTAATGATTTGTTTTTGCAGGCTCATGTCCATGCCAATCCATTGCCTCCACCCTTGAATAGTGTTATGACAAGAATTATTATTATTATAGAAAATACTAAAACAAGTGAGTTTTTACTGTAATAATATATATATATATATATATATATATATTAATTTATTCCTTAAACTTTGTTTTTTTATTCAATAATTATTTGATTTTGAATTTGTATTCATAGTTTATTTTAATTTGCTTTCTATAAAATTCTTATAATCTCAAACAAATGTCCTGACATTTGATTTGTACTCGATTTTGTGAGTATCTATTTTTTTATTGTATAATTAAGTAAAAAATATTTTTAAAAAACAAATTTATTAAATCTAGCGAAGTCTATAACCTAGATCATAGGTTTAATGTGTTAAGTTACGTAGTTTTAATTTTATCGAATGGCTTAAAATTTTAATAAACCTTTATTTTAATTATTTTTTCTTTTTATTAAAAAAGTGTGATCCTGATTAAACATTGATGTTGTTTTGACAAAAATTAAAAAAATATACGATGATATTATCAACTGCTTTATAAATAATTATGTATTAACATAATATGTAGATTTTTGCTAATAATGTGCTCAATAATATTAAATGAGAAAAATGCACATATTAATTCTTTTTTTTTTATCAAATTAAGAACCTATGAGAAAAAAATGATATATTTTTTTTGAAAAAGATATTAGTAAGAAAATCAGAAATTATATTAGAAATTATTGTCAATGGAGTTTAAATTATTCATGCTCTAAAAATAATAATTGAAGAGCTCTCACAATATGAAATCAGATATATTAATATGCATATTTATCTCAGCTTCCCGACTCAATTTTTTTTTATTGAAATTAACATATTTGTTATCATTTATTAGCACATAATTTTCAATTTATTTTCTGAACACACGTATCAATTTTTTAGTTTGTGGTTAAAATTTTTTTTAGTGGTAAAAAAAAATAACGACGCCTATGTATGTTTTGCGTTAAAAAATTACTCCACCTCATGGTATTGTGTGGGGGGATCAAACTAGTGATGTGTTCTTGGATAGGTTGGACCATTCCATCCCGTTTTGAAAAAGGAAGCCAATTACATTATTTTTTGTCGGTTTGATGATAGACTTAACTTTTACAATTGCCTCCCTAGCCGTTGCAAACATTAAGCAATAACAATAAGAGGTGCACAAATGTAATCGAGAGATAAATTCATAAACCTAGGTGGGATAAAAGAATTGATAAAAGGAATATAGATGATTATATAAATCTTACTAAGAAATAAAAGTTGATCATCCACCATGAATAATTTTCCAGTTTTAGCTTGATCATGTGACTAGAAGTGACATTGCCTCCTGTTGATCGGTGTTTATCATCCCATCCCACCACCCATGTATTTTTCTTATATAAAACAATTTAAGAAGTGTTTTAGAAAACTAGCACAAGCCAAAAAAAAGATTTTGGAAAATAGCATGGTTTGGTTAAAGTCAAGGGTTAAAACTGTGACTTTTTAAAAAGTTATAGTTAGGAATAAAATATTTTAAAGAAATAGTTAAAATGGACTGGTATAGATTCCAAAAAGAAGAGAAAGGAGAGAAAAGAAAGGGAATAAAAAAAAGAATAAGATCCTGAAGGCATATTGAAACTTCGTTGACGACATCCCCGACACCAATAAAAAGATATCGATAAGATGAATCTAACAATACCAAGAAAGGTCAACAATTATAGCTAGAATGGGTCACACACGTTGCTCAAAAGCAAATAAACAACCTGTTACCTTTGGACAGCGCGCATGACCCATTCTAGCCATCATTAATGACATTTTCTTGGTATCGTTGGATTCGTCTTGTCAATATCTTTTTGATAACATTAGAGCAGTCATCATGCTTTGTTGTGCTTATAGAGGGTCTTATTTTTTCTTCATTTTCTTTTCTTTTCTCTCTCCCCTCTTCTTCTTGAAATTTATGCCAACTCATTTTAACCATTTCTTCAAAATGTCACCATTTCTAATTGCAACTTTTAAAAAAGTCACGATTACTTTTTTTAATAAATAGAAAGACCAAATACCTTTTTTAATAACCTAGATAGGAATCATGTTAACTCGTCTTTAAATGCCAAAAGATAGGCCTTTGACAAAACCTTTTTGGGACATCTAAAATTGATTGATGCCCAATCCTAGTTTGATCGACTATGCTTGAAAGGTAAGGTGTTGTTCGTAGACCACTCATTCTCATAGAGATCTGTTTTCCCTTTATAGCAATTCACAGATCTTCCTTAAGGCAAGGGTAGCATCTTATTATTCGCAATAATCATTTTCTTTTTTTTTTTGTAGAAGAATGCTCTCATCTCCTCCCAATTCAAGTGGATGCACCAAGACATTAAAAGTGCAGACAAGACAAGTCATTTTCTTTTAGTGTGCTTACCTAAATGAATCTCTTGCGCACCTTGCGCTCTAATGTAGAGAAAGTCGTTTGTTCATGACAATAGACAAATTTGAAGATGAACCTTCGCCCAAACTAAGTTGCTTTTGGATTCAATCCTTAGTAAAGTGTTAAATCTCGTGGAGAGGTATGCCTCTAAAAGAAAAGAGAGTAGATATAGGCTTGAGAACAGGCTTTATGAACAAACTGTCGATACAGAATCTGAGCCTCAAAGCCAAGCCCTTGAACTTCACTCATAGGCCATTCAATTCAACAACATGAAAAGTCAATCCGATTTTGGTTAGATGCTAGCTTTAGGAGCTTCTTTTTACTTAGACATCTGATCGAAGGTTGAAATAATGATTCGGGGTCAAAGGAAGAAGACAACATTCAACCTTTCCTCCATCTATGATTGTGAATTCCTCCAATGAGTAGAAGTTCCTGAAAAGGTGATGGGATAAAGGATAAAGGTCTCACTCTACCAAATCAAAGATTCAAGATTACCCTTTTATCGATTGGGATCAAACAAAAGTAGAATCATTTAGAAAGACAATGATTTTCACGTAAAGCTGATTTCCAACTTATGATTAAGAAAACTAGATGACTCAAGGTTCGAGGATTGATCGAGCAATGAAGTCATCCCAGCCTTTCGGGTTTAAGGAGATTGGATGAATTACTAATTTATGCCTAGCCACAAGAAGAGCCAACTGATCTCTCGATCCATAACAACTAGGAGGCGAACGACCTCTTTCTCTTAATTTGGCACATAATCGTCAGCTACTATGGATTTCAGGGTTTCCTTTATGGATTGACTCAAATAAGAAGAAAGAGGCGCACCCTTATATAAATAAAAAGAAGAGATATGAACAAAGCAAGGTGACTAAATGAGTTCAATCAAAGAGCAAGAGGGACATGCATAATCTAAGGTAGAAAACGAAAAGAGAAGACAATTTATCATTTTGTAATTCTTCCTTGAAAGTGGAGTTCCCATTCTAGTTATTCTCCATTACTATATATGGACTTAAAACATTGCATCAAAATTAGACCCTTCGCATTTCCTTGAGCATCCACATTAATCAAACCACACTGATTCACTTTCCACACCTTTTTTATTGTAGCATCATCCACCGAAAAAAGCTTTTATTCCTGATTAAGAACAATATTGGCCTTTAGTTTCCTTAACACCCATTTAACCCCCATTTTTTTCTTAATTGGGTTATCCTTTTATGTTCCATGACAAGATCTTCATGACAAATGAACACCCGTCTTGGGGATAAAGTTATAGTAGAAGAAAGCCTTTAGAGTTACCTTGTACTTCTCTTTTATTTAGCCTAGCTCAAGAGAAAGAGGTCTTAGAGAGAGATCTCCATTAGGGTAGACGGACAAGAAAACTACCTTATACAACTGGAAGACCAGGGAAGGTATGCCGCTTTTAGGTAATAAAAAATGGCGACTGAGGAAGCAACATGGGCGTGGAACTGAGGATTTCACCTATTTTTCTCCATGTAAAAAGAAAGACCAAATACCTTTCTTCATAAGCAATGTTGACATTTTCCATAAGAAAAAAGGACTCCAATAGCTGCAATGAAATGACCAATAGATTCTATCTTGACTTTGACTGCTTTTTTTGATCCATATAATGTGAAGCGATGAGTTGGTTATAAATTCTAAATTTATACTTATTAATTAATAATATGCATTGGTTTGCTTTTTTTTTTTGTTTGACCAAATGATCTGTTTTTCGAGACCGCCCATTCTTATTCATCATTCGACACTAGAAAGAAAAAATGAATATCACAAGTAAAGTGAAAAGCATAATCTAACATAGATGGGAATCCGAAGATAAAAATTGGAATCTAAATCCATTGAAGTACATATGATGTTCGTGTTTAATGAAATGGATTGAAAAATATAAAAATTGATAAATTGAATAAGAATTGTTAACGCTGATTACAGATCTAAACGGGATGCTGGTCTTCTTTGTAAAAAGTAAAAGATAGATGCACATGTAAATGTTTTATCTTATCCTTTTTATTTTTTACATTTTATTTTATTTATTTTTGAGGTTAGTTCTACTCGCTAAGTACATGTGATTTTCGTTTTTCTAAATTAATTGTGAAAATACAACTTATCCATTTAAAATTTAAGATGCGAAAAAAATAAAAAATAAATTAAAATAACATCTTTGAAGCACTATAAAAATAATTTAAAAGATCAATTAATATTTTTTTAAATAATTAAACTAACAAGCTTTTAAAATGAGAGAGATGACGGTAATTAAAAATTAATGGGAAAACTATCTTTAGTATTTTATAGTTTGGTTTATTAATCACTTATCTACTGTATTTTAAAAAATCATAGCTTACATTCGGGTTTGATAAAAATATTAATTACATGAAAAAACCAAACTACTTATATATAATATATCAAAAACTAGATAAGAAATTATTTATCTTCAAGATAATTTCTCTCTTTCCAAATATCATTTTCTCTCTAGTGATTTTTTAAACTCAAATCAAAATCTAATGTTTATAATCAATTTTTCTTAAATATTCTCAAATCAATTTTTTTTAAAATAAAAATCTAGTATTTATATTAATACGTTAAAATAATAAAAAACATTTTTAAAAATAGAATGAAAAAAAAAAATGACGTATCATAATAGAACGTACCCAAACCAAAAGTGGCAATACGTTGGGCCTGAAGAATGGGTTCCGATAATATCAAGAAGTAACACTGCTCATAAAACACCAGATCACCTCTCCCTTCTATATATATATATATTCCCGTTCTCACTCTCCCAAAAAAACCCTAGACCTCTTAACGCTGCGCCTTACCTCTGTCTCCTTTCTTGCCGTGGTCATTATTACCTTCTCTCTTCCAAAGTACGAACGAATCCACCCAACAGATTTTCTTACATATTCGTAGTTTCGTACCTTGGCGATTTCTCTTACTTGTTATCATATTTGAATTTAATCACCATCTGTTTCATGTTTTTTATTTCAGCTTTTAAGCAATGGCAGTCACTTTCTACGATCTCACCTCAGCTGCTGGCCTCAAGAAACTCGATGACTTTCTCCTTTCCCGCAGCTACATTTCTGGGTATCCTTTTCTTTTTATCTGGGATTTTTCTGTGGTATATCGGCTGGGATTTGGCACGTCCGGTGATTATGTCCACCTTTTTGGTCAAGTAAAAAACAAGCTGTCCATGCCGGGACTAAGGATCTCTCTTTAGTAACTGTTTTTTTTTGGTCTTCTCAGATACCAAGCTTCCAAAGATGATCTGGCTGTGTACTCAGCTCTTTCAAGTGCCCCATCAGCTGAACATGTTAACGTGTATCGGTGGTACACTCATATTGATGCTCTCTTGAGGATCTCGTAAGTTTTCGTGACTTTCTTTATCTTTTGTTTATGTAAATTCAATAGTTTTGATAGTGGGGTATTCAATTTTGTATTGGGTCTGCTGTAGTGGTGTCGAAGCTGAAGGATGTGGAGTTGTTGTCAAGGGATCTGCTCCCATCACAGAGGAGGCAATTGCCACTCCTCCATCTGCTGAGACAAAGGCAAGCATTGATTTTTCTTGTGAATTGGCGATTGGTTTGTCGTTTTTATCAAGTAATTTAGGCGGGAGATGTGCTCTCTATTGTTGCTTTGAATTTATTAAATTTGCTTTGTAAAACCTGTATGTGTTGTTACTTATCGGTGGGATTTGTATGTTGGTTTTTAGGCTGCCGAGGATGACGATGACGATGATGTGGATCTCTTTGGTGAGGAGACCGAGGAGGAAAAGAAGGCTGCCGAAGAACGTGCAGCTACTGTTAAGGCAGCCTCGAAGAAGAAAGAGTGTAAGCTTCTTTTCATTCACTGATTGGGAAGGTGGCCAAAGTGGTTTTTTTTTGTTTAAACGAGGCATTGATAAGAAATTTCTTGGAATTCTGTCGATAAATTTTATTCATGTGGGAATAGTTTGACGTGTTTCTTTCATGTTGATTTGGGTTCTCTACTACTGTGTTTGTAAAGTTCCACGAACTTGATTTTCTGTTTTCTTTGTATTCTGTTCTCAGCTGGCAAGTCATCTGTTTTGTTGGATGTTAAGCCATGGGATGATGAGACTGACATGAAGAAGCTTGAGGAAGCAGTTAGAAGTGTTGAGATGGAAGGACTTCTTTGGGGAGCATGTAAGTTCTTTGGAGAGCCACTTAATGCTACCTTACTGTTTAGATTATTAAGGCAGATACAACTCTTCTTTAGGCTTGTATTTTTTGAACTGTTCATACATCTCTAGGATATTCATCAATCCCCCATTCCCCATGAATTCTAAGAGAATAGAGAAGGGTTGATTATTTTAAACATAACTGGTCTGCGCTATTAAATCCACTTTATCCATAACTAATGTGCATAAGCTGTTCTCCTGGCACCTTTAAGGAAAAAATGATAATTTTTAACGACAGAATAAGATGGTCTGTGCTGTGCCTGTAATTTTCTTCAAAGTTGTGTTTGAGCTCCTCTTTGCCTCTTTTTTTTCGTTTAGAGTGTTACTTGTATCTTTTTATTGATTCTTCTAAGCTAGCACGCTTTTGCCTGGTCTTTTAATTTGTTTTTTTTTTTTACTGTAAGGGGGGATGTATAGTTTTATTATTCGTCTTGAAAGGAGTACTGTTGATTTTGGCATATTTTTCTGATGCTTACCTTTGGTTTTCTATGGCAGCCAAGCTTGTACCTGTAGGATATGGCATTAAGAAATTGACAATTATGCTAACAATTGTTGATGACTTGGTCTCTGTGGACACTCTCATCGAGGAACGTTTGACAACTGAACCCATCAACGAGTATGTCCAGAGCTGTGACATCGTGGCCTTCAACAAAATCTGTAAGTGTAGATGATTATTTTGCTATAATATGCGACAACATAATGGAACCTTCCAGAGCCTGTGTATTCGAAAGTGTGTTGACTCATGCTTACATGCTGTTTATTCTTTTTATTGCAGAATCGAAGGATCACGGTGACAATGGGCGCAGGCGAGGTTTCTAGGAGTGTGAAGGAGTTATAAATTTTATTTCGTTCTTAACGGAGCAATAATATTATATTTCCTATTCCCATTTTTGTTGCTCAAAACTGAGTTTACTGTAGTCCTTTCCCATTCGTTTGCGGTCCTAGTAAAATGAGTGTCAACTTCTTGTTTTTTTGGATGTTAATCATTTTCTCGTTTGCTGTGAAAATGGTTTTTTCATTTTCAGTTAACCAGGGCAGCCTTTACGTTGTTTGCTTGGTTCAAGCGATTGATGTCCCAACGTCGTATCATTCTGTTAAGATTTGAGAGTTTTGTTAAATGGGACGACAGTTAAAAGTTGATGATGACAGTGAACAGGTTCTTACAAAAGTACTTGCCAAACTGAGCCTAAAAACTTCTGAAAAATTGATAAAGCAATATGAGAAACTTGTAACTTCGCCAGGCTCAGATTTGTGCGGTTTGTGCTCTGCTGACTAGCAAATTTGCGGAATTTCGAATCTGCCCTTTGTTGAGAATCCTTGACTGCTCGGACCCCATTCATGTAATCAGACCACTAAAATCATATTAAAAGTTGCATTTCGGTTTGTATAGAATTCAGCTAATACCAAATTTTTGTTTAGAATTTTTTTTTTTTTCCTTTGTTGCAAAAATGTTTGAAGGTTTAAATCGTCCTGTTTTCCTAAATTTTGACGGTATATTCCAGGGAAACCAAAACAATATTGATGTTTTACAATGCCAAAGCTAAAAATGATATGGGATTTTGTGCCCGCAAAAGCACGAACACAGCCATAACTAAAGCCAAGCGCTAGACAAACCATACCAAATTCCGAGGACTGTATGCCAAGATTTGGGACAATTTTGTAGCAGGTCTTAAATGGGTTATTGGAGATGGCAAGTCAATCTCATTCTGGTATGATATAGGTCCCCATGCTCAGTGTTGCTCAATGCATTGCCGTGATTTGGCTTCCATGTGGATTAAACGGCGAAGACAGTCATATGGAGCATATTAAGATTTTCTATTTCAGATGCCACAATATTCTTTGAGTGCAATTGACAAGACTATCCTTTAGTTTATATCAAGCTTTCTTCAGAATATGCAGATAAATTTGTTTTGTTTCTCCTTTTGTTACAAAGTCGTCTTGTAGTTTGATATAAAAAGAGGACACCGTGTTGGAGCCTTAAAGGTAAAGGTTCTACTTTCTTTCTGTCTTTTGCTTCTCTCCGCGCTCTGAATTTGATTACTGTAGGGAGGATTCCTGGTTGTCCTCGACCTAGACCTAGATTTGGAGTAAGAGAGAGAAAGAGAGATGCCGAAGAGAACAACGCACACGTACTCAAGCGAGAACGCAGTTCCCGAAGGACCAGACTCCGAACTCTTCGTCTACTACTGCAAGCATTGTGGCTCTCACCTCCTCATCACTGGTTCCTCCCTCTCTCCCAATCACTTTATTATTATTATTATTGTTATATTAACCTTCAAATTTCCATGTT
>Ga0307515_10014960_pt1 | contig 14337 bp, 9 predicted proteins | sample 17_EM_MG_FD_194513 | JGI IMG/M metagenome (GOLD analysis project Ga0307515, IMG submission 194513) | Populus trichocarpa ectomycorrhiza microbial communities from riparian zone in the Pacific Northwest, United States - 17_EM | ecosystem: Host-associated > Plants > Roots > Unclassified | place...
CAGAAATAATAATACATCAAAGTTCATCAAATATTATATTTGATCCTTAGTTATTTTTATATATATAATTTTAGCTATTATCTCATGCTACTTTTAACTCCTTTCCATAAAATAATTGAAATTTCTATTATTATTTTTATCAAAATATGATAATATTGAGAGAGAGGGAGGGAGGGAGAGAGAGAATTTATTTAAAAAATGGATTCATACAATTTTCATTTATTGTTAATTTATAGTCATGCCACATACAATAATAAAAAACTTTAAAATAAAAATATATGTAAATAATATTATGCTAATGTTATTGTTATCATTATATAAGTTAATGAGTTCAAATTAAACTTTTGTTCACTTCATGCACCCCATATGCTTATATAATATAAATAGATTTTATATGAAAAAAAAACTCATTTAGACAAAAGAATTCAAAAAATATTGTAAAAAAATAGCAATCATGATTAACAAATTAATTAATTTGTAAACTTAGTTTGCCATCCAATGATTTATCAATTTTTGTTTTCTGTCAAACTTTTACTAGAGTTTTAACCATAGATAATTGCTAAATATTTGTAATCAAAATTGAACTTGAAAATTATTAATTCACTTTCGTTGCATATATAATAAACTAAAAGTGATAAATAAAATTATAAGAATAAATTTGAATACAAAATAGATGAAAACTCTCTTTGTATGCTCGTATCAAAATTGTTAGATTTGAATTTTGAATTCTTCAAGGGTTTATCTTTAATTTTGCTTTGAAGGAAAAGATTTTCATACAAATTTAAAAGTTTTAATCATACCAGATTAATGTTTGATTTGATTTGACAAGAAAAGAATTTTAATATTTTCCTTCATTTGTGGACTTAACTAATATTTGAGAGGATGTTTCAAGTATTTGTGTATGATTTTTATTTTTGCTTCTCTCTTCTTTTACAGTAGAGCTTCTAATATTAGTAGCTTCTTTTATTTATAATTATGCCAAGTATAATTCATTTTGAATGTCCTTTATTTAAAGGCTATTTAACAAAAAAAACAATACAGAAATTACTAAAAGCACCCTTATTCAAAAGGATATTAAAGCAAAATCATAAATTTAGTTGAATTGGGCTTCTAATTTATCTTGAAACCATATCCAACATGTTATGTAATAAATTATTTAGACCTTGAGATGGCCTAATAAAATCTTGATATCTTTAAATGCCCTTTTTAATTTAATTTCAATAATAGTCAGAGATGAGTTGGCTACCTTTCTTCAGAGTGTTTTATTTGAAGATGTATTTGAATAATATGTGTTTAAGAGTGTGTAACAAATCTTTATTGAAGAGAGTACCATAAGGCATGTGAAGAGTCAATGTCAACGATAGTAGGAGTGGTGGATTCATGATAGGAGGAAATGAAGGTGCTAAGGATGAGCTGATCATAGCAAACTATTAAAGATATGATTGATTATGAGAAGATTCAAAAGAGTTTTATGATGTTGTGAGAAGTGTTTTGAGAGGTGGATGAATATGATCTTCAACATAATCTAGATAGACAATGACATAAATAAAGTTTTTCAGGAAAGATAGTTGTATTTGGTGAATTGAATTTTAAGAAGATTGATTGTGGGAAGATGTGAGGAAGGGGGAGGGTTATGATTTAGAGCAAAGATTACATAATTGGGTGAAGACATTACTAAAAGATAAGATATGTAGATTACTTTGATACTATATATGAGAAGAGACAATATTTGAAAATAATTTCAATACTCTCAATCATGCATGAAGTGTTGCAATATTTATATATACAATATGATATATTTGTGAATATTATCTTTAGTTTTCAAAATCATCTCCTATATATTTGTTCTCATTTTTATCTCAATAATTTGTTGTTAGTATGAATATAAATGGAGAGAGATTACAACTCATCGGATACTGTTTCAATGAAATTGATATAAATCAATCCTAAAATCAAATAAGGTATTGATGAAGACAGTTAAGCTGCTTACGTGTATATTAAATTAAATAAGTTATATCAAGTTATTTTTCATCAAATTTAATTTAAAACCTATATCTATACCTATACCTATACCTATACCGAGTCAAAAGTTATATATCTATATTGACCTACGAGGCCAAGACAGTTTTTGATCTCGTTTATCTGGATAATAATACCCGCACTTGAAATTATGATTTTTAATACTTTTTCACTGCAATCATATTTTGACAAACGGGCCCTTGACAACAAAGTTCCCGCTTTAGCTCGCTGTAACTAACCAGTCTCAAGTCTCAACTACACGAAAACAAAACAGAGAACACAACTTTCTGACGTACGGTTTTAGGCTGCCCTGCACGCGATCCGTCTCTCGTATCCCCTAAATCCTCGTCCTCGCATTGCGATCCAACAACAACAATCGAATCATCACCAACAAAGCACAAAAACTGTCAAAGGTCTGCGTTTTTTATTTGTTTCAATTTCAGCTCAGCTGATAATAACTTCTCTTTACTTCTCTCCACCAAAACCCAACTTTAAAAGATGGTTTCTTTTTTACTTTCTGGGTTTGCTTTGGTATCCTTTTTCAATTTGAATTCTTTGAGTTCCCTTGACTTGCATTTTTTTCTTGTTTTGTAGGTCAAAGTTCAGTCCTTGAGCCGTTGGATCAAGATGCATTATTTCTCACCACCAATATCTTAGCTTAGCTTCTTCTTTATTCAATTCAATGTGGACCTAATCATTTTGTCTGTTTTCTCAAGTCTTAGTTTCGTAAAATGAATTATTGACTAGTCCTTGAGGACTTTTCAATCACATGGGCATTAAGAATTATCTATATTTTAATCCATTTTGATCGAGTTTTTCTATATACCAATCTTTGTCTTGATTAATTTGATTGGATTTTATATAAAACAAAGTTTTTTTTTTTTATTCCTTTCTTTTTGGAGCATAGGACAAGGGGAAAAAACTACAAGTCTGACCAAAACAGTTGTTGGATACGTGTAGGTTAAGGAGCAGGTGACAAATTTCTTTTTTATTTTTGGGATTAATGGCAAGTTTAAAAGAGGACCCAATTCTTGGAATTGACGGTATAATTATAAAGGAGGAGTTTGAGATTGCCAAGCCTGTGATTGACAAGCTGAGGGAGGACCGCCCAGCTCTTGAAACTGAAGGCACAGTAATAAAAGGGGAGTCTGTGATTGACAAGGTAATAGAGGAGGGGAGCGGTGGTCAAGGTGAGAGAGACATGGTTCCTCCCACTAGCACTTCTATCCACAGGTCTGGTTCCAGACCACAGCTGGACCTTAGCAAGGCTGCAATTGAAGGGAATTTTGAGGAGAGGGATCCTACAATTCTGTTGCCTAATCAATCTGATGATATATCCCATTTGGCTCTTGATATTGGAGGTAGAAGTTATTCATTATTCGAATCTGGAATTCTCTCTGTTTTTTTTTTTTTGATGGCTTAATTAGATTTCTGATTCTTATTCTTTCATGGAAGTTGTATTTTGTTTGAATTGTTATGAATTATCTCTCATTCATTCATTGTGAATTGTCTTTCTGTCTGGCTCTTTGGGAGAATGGAGACGAAATAAAAGTCTGGATTTTGGCGTGCTCCATGTACTTGCTTGCATGTTTTTTCCTTTTTTTTCTGCCAATTCTGTTTAAGACCATGTTTTCTCAAACACTTCCGTTCATTCATTTCATTAACTGCACTGAAGAAGGATTTGCTTCCACACCTACATTTTGATGGTTTGCTTGCTGGAATTAGAAATATATTTTCTAAAATTCAAACGGATATACATTATATTGCTTTTTAGTAGTGATAGTTACAACAATTCTATCACTAACTGACAACTGGTTTTACCTTTTTCTGTTTTCCTTCAGTGGGAAATTCTTCATTACGTATTGTTCTAGATTTTCATGTTGACAAGCTGAACGTTGATAGATTGATCACCAGTGGTATGCATGAAAGATCAGTTAATGGTGTTTGTCTGCAGGTTCTCTAATCAAGTTGGTGTATTTTTCAAGACACCAAGACCGGCCAACTAATGATAAGAGGAAGAAGACAGTGAAGGAGAGATTGGGAATTTCCAATGGTAATAGGAGAAGCTACCCCATTCTTGGAGGAAGACTTCATTTTGTTAAGTTTGAGACAAGCAAGATCAATGAGTGCTTGGACTTTATTTCTTCCAAGCAGCTTCATCGTGGTGGTATGCTTTCTATAACTTACTAATCATTCTTCAACGAGCATCTTTTGTCATTGGAATCAGACCATGTCACTTTGATGTTTAACGAGCTTGTTTGACTAGTTGCAAGTTACCGATTTCATTTTCATTTCCTTTTTTTTTAATAACTCTGGTGATTTTCCTGCAAATAGGAGTGGATTCACATAGCTGGCATTCTGATACCTCATCCAATGGCAATGCTGTAATTAAGGTAAACTTTGTTTTTATGTTTTCTCAGTTCTGCAGGGGGTACTTTTGCATTACTTGTGGTTTATTTACGACCTTTACTGAAATTAGGAGGTAATATATGTGTAATGCAAACAGGATATGTTAGTATCTAAGAAAAAGGAATTTTAGAAATTATTGTTCATCTTTTCATCAAGATATAGTTTAACCTAGTTTTAGCAATTCCTTGCATTGGCATCAAAATATGTTGGAGAATCTGTTACTGCTACACATGACAATGTTGTTCCTCTGGTTATGCAATCGGACTCTGCATAAAACCCACATTCTGTATACCATGTTTCCAATTTATGAGCAGCTTTTCAACCCTCAAATATGATTGAGGTAGAAAAAAGTATGTGTTAAATCCAACATCCCTACTTATTCTTTACTAATGTTCAAATTACAAGTTCCTTGCTTCTTAAGTCATGATTTTAATAGTACAGCTGGTCATCAATATAGAATATGAAGGAGAAAACTGTGCAATAAAGACTAAAATAATCTTGTTTACACTAGTCAAAGTCTATTTTTACTCATTTGTCCCTAACAGATTTTCATATTAACATGTTGATTTTCTGAGAAGGCCACAGGTGGCGGGGCATACAAGTATGCAGACCTCTTAAAGGAAAGGCTTGGGGTTAGTCTTGACAAAGAAGATGAAATGGATTGTCTTGTGGCAGGAGCGAACTTTTTGCTTAAGGTGGAACCTTGAATTACTCTTACCACTTTCTTTCCAATTCTTATTTATTACTTTAATTGACTATTGTTTTTGAAAACAGGATTATTGTTTGATAAGTAATTTGTGTTTGTGCATCTTTTTAAACATAAAAACATTTGAACTTATGTTTTTCCTTTTCTTTTATGGTGAGTAGTGGAGTATGTTTCTTACTGGAAAAATGCCATCACCATTGAGTTTAAGTCATGCTCTTAACTCTTATTGGGTAGTAGACTTATCCTATATCTGTATTTGATTACTGAAATAATTAGATTATGATGACACTGCCTTCTTGTTACAATAGGAATGATGGGACTGCTCTTAGTTTTCTGGCCAATATTATCATCAAATTTGTCACCGCTATCACATTATTTTCACTTGCTAGCTTAAGCATGTTTGACATCCATTTGTATGATCCATAATTTATTTTAGACTTGCTGTTTTCAAATCTATATTAACCACATAGCTCTCTGCACCAAATTTTGAGTAGGCTATTCGCCATGAAGCTTTCACACACATGGAGGGTCAGAAAGAGTTTGTGCAGATTGATCAGAATGATATGTTCCCTTATCTTCTCGTTAACATTGGATCTGGTGTTAGTATGATCAAGGTAAACTAATCTTTCTTCTCAGTTTATTATTTTCACTTTGAGTATGGTAAAAACTCACAAAGGATAAAATATGCCTTCAATTTTTATAAGGTTGATGGGGATGGGAAGTTTGAACGAGTCAGTGGGACAAATGTTGGTGGTGGTACTTACTGGGGCTTGGGAAGGCTGTTAACCAAGTGCAAGAGGTCGTTATGATATCTAATCTTCCTATATTTTCACTATTCATAAATATTGTTAAGGTCTCATTTTATTGATTTCCTTTGCAGTTTTGATGAGTTGCTAGAGCTGAGTCAAAAGGGTGATAATGGAACAATTGACATGCTGGTTGGTGATATTTATGGTGGTATGGATTATAACAAGGTATACTTTTATTTTGTTCACTCCTTTCAGCATAGCAATAGGTAACACGTGAAACTAAAAGGCACAAACTACGAAGTGTCATCAAGATTCATATTTGGAATATAGTTAGTTTTTTAAAAAATAAAAAATAAAAAATTTCAATATGTTATGGTGATCATGTTTCCTCTTATCATATCTTTATAGATTGGTCTGTCAGCATCAACCATCGCTTCTAGTTTTGGCAAGGCTATCTCTGAAAAGAAGGAACTTACAAACTACAGACCTGAAGATATTTCCCTGTCCCTCTTGCGAATGATTTCATATAACATTGGGCAGGTGAGTGACATAAATGATTCCTTATAAAGAATGCCTTAGAGTGATGATGAAGCCATGTATGCTATAGATTGATATTTATTTTTTATTTTAACTTTAGTATCTTAGTACCTTATCCTCTAGATTATTATTGTTTTTTACTTCACCATATTATAGGTAATACTACAACCTGTTCTAAATTTTGAGAAGAGTTACACGTATGAAGTCCTTGACACATAGGAATATTTTCTTTTTTCAATTTCAAGTGAAGGAAAGGACCCAATTGGTGAATAAAAACCTGCAGGCTCTTGGGGAAACAATGTGTTTTCCCCTTTAGTTGTAGAACGTGGCTGTTGTCAAATCTTGGCATAGATGATAATTGTTTAAAGACTGAATTATCTTTCAACCAAAACTTTCGCTATGAGTATAATTATTATTGGAACTGTCTTCTAATATGAAAATTGGAGCATTTACCAATGCCTAGCCATCTTCTAGTGGAAATTAAAATCTACAGATTGAGATGGTTTTACTTACAAGACCCTGCTAGTTATGAATTCGATGGACTTGCTTTTAGATATCAGGTATTATGTCATATTTGTTGGTGTGGTGAAGTGCTATCTGCAATTTGATTTCTGAGATGATTTTGTGGTATTATCATGTTGGACAACTGACTGACTAATTAACATGAATGCGGTGGCTGTCTTTTCTTGTATGCAGATTTCATACCTGAATGCACTTCGATTTGGGCTTAAGAGAATCTTCTTTGGAGGGTTTTTCATTAGGGGTCATGCATATACAATGGATACAATTTCCTTTGCTGTTCACTTCTGGTGAGGATTGTTTTCTTTTTTTTTGTCCAAGGTTTAAACTTTTGTCTGATCCAAGTAAGGTTGATAATAGATATATTGTTTGCATGAACACTACTGCTTCTTGGCTATTTTTTGTTTTCATGATCTACCTCTCTCTATATTCACCATTTAAGGAAAAAAGATTTTTTGGTTTTCACATTGGTTGTCTAGGTCAAAAGGAGAGGCACAAGCAATGTTTTTGCGGCATGAAGGATTTCTGGGAGCTTTAGGTGCATTTATGAGCTATGAAAAGCATGGTCTTGATGACTTGATGGTTCATCAGTTAGTTGAAAGGTTCCCTATGGGTGCACCATATACTGGAGGAAAGATTCACGGTCCACCACTCGGGGATTTGAATGAGAAGGCAAGTGCAGTTTGGTTTTGAAACATATGACCTAGACTGCCAACTATCTTGAAATAATTGGGCTGGGTCATGGTTTTTTTCTAAGTTCAAAATGTGGGGAAGTCTTGTAGTACCATAATGGTAGCTGGTGGCCCTGACCTATTTTTCTAAAGCTGGTATTTATATATTAACATCTCACAATTTGGTCCTACAGCACCAAAATTACATTTGATAACTCAGGAGAACCCCACTATCTGTGAAATCTTTTGTTGCTCTAGGGATGCCACACATAATAGTTGCCAAAAGCAACTCCATTATGTTGATTCCTTGCAAACCTTTTTTTCCCACTATACTAGACACAGATGAGATATCATGTAGGAATAGATTCTTGAAGCAGCTATTTAGGACTTTATCCTGTGAAAAGGAAAAGGAAGAGGAAAAGGAAGAGGAAGAGGGTAAGTAAAGAAAAAGAATCTATAATGGATCAACTTGATAGCCATGAGAGGTAAAAAGGTTGGAATCTATATATTCTTCTCAATAACCTTTCAAATTAAATAATGTGATCAAATAATTGGCAACAAGAAAGAATGTCTCACCTAATTATCTTCATGGAAAACTATTTTATATTTTCAACTTTATTATGCAAATCACTCCTGTACATACTATCTTAATATAGACAATTCATAGAGATGCAGATGTCTATTTTTGAGGTTATGGTTAAGCCATCATGAGCTTTCTTCCTCCTATATGTGAGTGACAACTAGCTACTTCTCATCAGTGAGTATAGTCTGGATATGTAAACTTCCTGGCTGAAAATCTTATTTATCAATTTCACAATGTCTTCCATCGAGAAATAAAAACCTTTGATGGTGGCTCAGATGATAGAAGAAGTTTGCTTAAAGCCTTTTTGGTTTAAGCACCAGATTCCCATGTTCTTGCAGGAGCGTGCACACACACATCCTGTTTGAATTGGACCTTACACATTATTTATTGTTGATTCGAATGCAGATTTCATGGATGGAAAAGTTTGTGCAGAAGGGAACTGAGATTACTGCTCCTGTACCAATGGCTTCATCTGGAACCACTGGGCTTGGTGGCTTTGAAGTTCCTTCATCCAAAGGTGGTACTCTACGTTCTGATGCCAGTGCATTAAATGTTGGTGTTCTGCATCTTGTACCCACACTGGAGGTGTTTCCACAATTGGCAGACCCAAAAATGTATGCAAAATTGTACACTGGTATTGCTAAACACTCCATTAGATAATCTCTCTAAACATAAATGCTTTCACTGTTCTGAGTGGTTTGATTCAATTATTAAATTAGTATCCTAGACTAATAAAATCTTATTCTATTGTGGCATTAACTTGTCCCATGAACATAATGTTGCCAACATATTGAGGAGCAAAAATATTGTATAGAGAATTTGGCTTTTTTTTCTCTCCATTCTCAAAGAATTCAATTAATATAACAAGTGTAAAGCTTGAATTTGCAAAAGAAAAAAAAAACAATTATTGCCTTTTTTTCTGTTATGCCATAAATATGTGATTCATCAGTCACCCCTCCATCTAACTTTGTGAAGCAAACTGATTTCATTCCAACAGGTATGAGCCTAACACTATCGACCTCGCAGATCACAGTGAATTAGAGTGAGTAAACTCTGGGAATATGCTACATATTTTGATAATCCATGATTGAAACTATTTCAATACAGTTTATCCTCTGCTTTCACATATGCATGATACGAAGGTTTCCCAGCTGATTTTGTATGTCAATGTAGGTACTGGTTCACTGTGCTGTCTGACCATTTGCCAGATCTTGTTGATAAGGTAACCATCAATATTGTCATAAATCTCTCTCACTTACTCTTGCACACACACACATAACCCCCACGCTTGCACTTGTGCGCGCACAGAGTCATCATGCATCAACTTGTGTGCGCAGAGTCAACATACATCAGCCTGTGAAATTTTTGTACTCTGGTATTAAATATAAAATTAAGAATATGTACCCCCATTAAATGTAATTAGCACTGTTCTTGAAATTGAAGAATCTCGTGTACAGAAGATGCAAATTTTGATTGTCGAGGTAATAATTTAGTCTCTTGGTTGATTGAAAAGCTAATCCTACTTGAGGTCATGGGTTGGAAATATGTGGACACTCCTATCCCACAATACTTTTGGGTTATGAGCCCAGGACTGTTACCATCCTGACACACAATGCCAGTTAATTTATTTTTTGAATAATTAGAAAAATAAGAAGTTTGATTGTCCATAATGTCATAAGAAATATATTAAGAGCTTAATGTGAAATTTTGTAGGCAGTGGCTAGTGAAGGTGGAACGGATGATTCTAAAAGAAGAGGTGATGCTTTCGCTCATGCATTTTCTGCTCACTTGGCAAGGTAATTAGAATAGTGGTAAACATTCTATTACGTTATTTTTATACATTTATTGAAGAGTTTCTTTATTCTAAAGTTGGAACTTCAAGTATGTTGTTTAGATTACTTGTACATTGTAATGCTTTTTAATATGGGACTGAAGTGCTGGTCCCATCTTTGCATCTTCTACGGTTTTGTTAATATTGATGATTTACTGATGAATAACCCATTCCCTCAATTTTCTGGTCACTCTTTGTTTTGGTTCCTGCTGGATGCAAAATCGTTTTGTTTCAAATCATCACTGCACAATAAGAATTTTGCAGTGTCATTCTTTTTCATTGTTTTGTTTTGCTGTTCAGTTGGATATCTTCTTTCTTGACATTATCTTCATGTTATGAAGGCCATTTTTCTTCATTTACCAATTTCCAACACTAAATAGGTTGATGGAGGAGCCTGCAGCATATGGGAAGTTAGGATTGGCCAATCTCTTGGAACTAAGGGAAGAGTGCTTGAGAGAATTCCAATTTGTGGACGCATATAGAAGCATAAAACAGAGGTAACCACATTCTTTCTTAAACAGCCTCTGGAAATTATTTGAACTTAGTTTCTCTATCAATTCCTTCACAACTTTGTTTATGATCTACACTTATTAATCTGATCAGAGTATGTATAAAAAGAGGCATATCCATGCCAGAGTGGAAAATGTTAAGACGCCTATTATTGTTATCATACAAACTGAACAATGATTTTCTGTAATTGAAAAAAAAATTATATTCCTAGGGCTTCTGAGAGTACCCTGCCTGATCACTTGTATTATCCAACTTGTTAATGGTAATTTTTTTATGCAATTTACTTAACATCTGAAAGCTATATGTATGAGGATGAAGAGGATGTAGCAACACAGTTATAGTGTGTTGCACACACTTTTTTTCTTCCTGTTCATTTATTGATTCTTGGTTTTGAATGCAAACAGAGAAAATGAGGCATCACTCGCTGTGTTACCTGACCTGTTGGTGGAGCTTGATAGCATGACAGAGGTATGTCTAATTATGATCCTAACCTTCTTCCTTTCCCCTTTCTTCTTTTCCCAATTGGAACCAAGAGTTAATTTGACAGTTATGACAGAAATTTTGTGCTGTCATTCTAGCATGATAATGCTGATTCACCTAGTAACTTTCTATCACCTAAAATCCTCTTTATCTTGCAGGAGACACGATTGCTTACATTAATTGAGGGTGTTCTAGCTGCGAACATATTTGACTGGGGATCTCGTGCTTGTGTGGAACTCTATCACAAAGGAACAATCATAGAAATCTATAGAATGAGTCGCAATAAAATGCAAAGACCTTGGCGGGTAAATGGAGAAATAAATATATATTTTTTAATGGGAATACATGATTTGCATTGCATGTTGAATCAATTATTTGCTCGTATTGGTATCCAGGTGGATGACTTTGATGCATTCAAAGAAAGAATGTTGGGGTCTGGAGATAAGAAGCCTTGCCCTCATAAGCGAGCTTTACTTTTTGTGGACAACTCAGGTGCTGATGTTATTTTAGGGATGCTTCCCCTAGCACGGGAACTCCTCCGTCATGGAACTGAGGTAAGTCTGCCTTTCCGTGATGCTAGTGAAAGAAGACTTTTCAATAATTTGTGCACTACCCACCATTTTGTTTATGCAGGTTGTTTTGGTTGCAAACTCCCTTCCAGCACTAAATGATGTAACAGCTATGGAGCTTCCTGACATTGTCGCTGAGGCTGCAAAGGTTTGGCCACATGCTTGATGCTTTGCAAACTTCTTATCTCTCTCTTTTTTAAAATTATTTGTCCGAGTGTCTTTGTTTTTCTCTTCTTCATGTTCACACGAATTGTGTGGTCGCATGTCTTTTTTTTTCATACTGATAAATGTCTAGGCATTTGTTAACTTTCTTTCTGCACATGGATTCATAAGAACTCACCATGACAAAGTGGAAAATTTTTAATTTATGTCAATGCTCCTACGTTATGCAGTCTGGTAAATAAAAACTGTAAATATTTTAAGTCAACTAAAGAACAGCACAGTTACGACCATGGTTCAAGAAATTGATTGGAGAATTTTCAGGGGGGTAATTCAGGAAGCAGAAAAGATGTAATTCATAGTCTATGTTAGTGTTGGAGTTGCAGAACTCGTTGTTGGGTAGCATTTACTTGAACAATGCCATGAATTATGCCAGTAAACAAAAGTGAGGAAACTGATTTTCCTATTCCACAGCATTGTGACATTCTTCGCAGAGCTGCTGAAGCAGGTGGCCTACTTGTTGATGCAATGATAAACACTTCAGATGGTTCTAAAGATAATTCCTCCTCAGTTCCCTTGATGGTTGTTGAGAATGGGTGTGGGAGTCCGTGCATTGATTTGAGGCAGGTCAGCTCTGAGCTTGCTGCCGCTGCAAAGGATGCTGATTTGGTATGGCTCTGGATCCTATTATCAAAATCTTTATCAGTGCTTAACTTTGTTAAAGTCCCCATGTTCAAGTATATCGGTTTGCCTTAACTTCTTTTTTTCCTCTCTTTATTTTGAGAAAAAACTGCTCCAAGCATAAAATAAAGGACAAATGAGTGCAACTGTAATCACATGTTGGAGTTTGTGCTGCGCAGATTGTATTGGAAGGGATGGGTAGAGCTCTTCACACGAATTTCAATGCTCGGTTTAAATGTGAGGCTTTGAAGGTAACACTCTATGGAGAGTTAAAATGGTGCTTTTCTTTTACCATTGAAGTGCTTCATGCGTGGCCTTGTGGTAGTTTATCTTCTGACATTCTAAAATGTTCGAGGAAATGGCATTCAAGACGCCAACTCAGGCATCTATTGAAGTCGTGTCATCCATATTTTGACTTTCGAGTATTTCTATTGACACCATCTAATATGTGGACGTATCTCATTAATGCAGCTTGCAATGGTGAAGAATCAGAGGCTGGCAGAAAAATTGATCGAAGGAAATATATACGACTGTGTCTGCAGATATGAACCAGCCAGTTGAAATCTTCTCAAGCTCATATTTATCAGTCAGGACGTCATCTTTTGAAACCAGGGGGGGGTGGTGTTGTAACCCCATTGGAGAGGTTGGGGAGAAGAAAAAGGAAATAAACAAAAGGGAAAAGAACACTTCAGTTCTATTGTCTACGCTTTCTCCTGTTTATCTTGCACTGATCATTCAAGTGTCAATGTTATGTGGTAGATAATCATTCGGTGTTGATGTTGCCTTTATTCTAAACTAGGAAATGCATGTAACTCTATCTCTACAGCGTTGCAGGAGGAACTCCAATCTAAGAAACGAGGGTCATATTCCTAGGCTCGAACTGAAAATCTATTCCCTCCCTGTGGTTTACAATTCCTAAAGCCTCGAGTAAAGCAGTTCACTTCCTGCGAGAGGCCAAGGCATGCAAAGCTCTATAAAGCCAGTCGTTTCTTTTAACAAGTTGGCAAGTCAGTTGTCATTGATAGATAATCTATGCGCTGCCAAGCTCGACCAGATACCTTTGTTTAAACTTTTCATGGATGAAAAAAATACGTTCCTGGAGTTGATAAGGTTCTGATGCGGAGGGACTGCTTGCCCTGTTCATCCGATTCACCATCCTCTCTTCAAAACAAAAACAAAAACGCAAAATGCCGTGATTCGATTAGTCAATTCAGTTAATAAAGAAAGTGCCACCATCCAAGTCAGGATTTCTAGTTATATCAGCACAATTCTTGAATTGTGTAGGATGTTTTTTTTAATGCATGATGGCGGTTAGACAAAGTGGCAAAAAAAAGTAAAAAAACAATTATTGAGAGTATCCACGTACCACTTATCCTTTTTGTTATACTTATAACACAAAACCAGGTGGATTTTTGTTGATTTTTCCTTCTTCTGAAGTTCTTAATGCCCTATCATTTCTTCAAATTCCATTTTATTTTTTATTTTTATTTTTGATAACCCGAGGTGTCCGGGCTAGCTTACGCGCACCACGACTAATTCTCGGACCCACTGAACACCCTGCAAGCCCAGTAGGCATGTAAGGCACCGCGGGGGTGACAGACATGCACATAAAGGGTCGAACCTGGGTGTAGAGGCAAGGAATTCCCTGCCACGACCTCAAGTGCCAAATTCCATTTTATTGAATGCACACTCTTATGTGCTAACGTAGTAATTAATGAATGTTACTCATTTCCATCATTGTTTTTAATTGCCTAAACAAAGAAAGGAAAAAACCTGGTTCGATGAGATGTAATGGAATATGGTCTGTTGAGTTAATTCTTGTTTTTGGTTACGAGTGCTAGAGAAAAATATTTTTAGTTACGACTTAAAAAAAAAGTATTTAATTAAACCTGTTATAAGATGAATTTTTACATA
>Ga0307515_10014961_pt1 | contig 14337 bp, 11 predicted proteins | sample 17_EM_MG_FD_194513 | JGI IMG/M metagenome (GOLD analysis project Ga0307515, IMG submission 194513) | Populus trichocarpa ectomycorrhiza microbial communities from riparian zone in the Pacific Northwest, United States - 17_EM | ecosystem: Host-associated > Plants > Roots > Unclassified | place...
CTTATTGACGGTGGGGAAGGCTACGACGTCATCACCGTCAACAGCGCGGACGGGGTGACGCTCAATCTGAATACAGCCAATGCCGAAGCGTTCTTCGGCAATGCTGGCAATGACATCATCACGGCAGCCGGTGATCTGCTGGGTGTCATCATGATCGGTGGAATGGGGAACGACCGGTTGAGCGGTGGCTCAGGCGGTGACATTCTGGCAGGTGGCGACGGCGACGACATGGTGTCCGGCGGCGCGGGTGACGATATTGTCACGGGGGGCGACGGTCGGGACCACGTCTACGGCGGCGAAGGCGATGATCTCGTCTATGCCGACGAAAAGGACAATTTTACCTATGTGACGGGCGGTGCGGGCTTCGACGTGCTTGTGATCGACGACTCCGTCGACAGGACAGCGGTGTTCGCAACGGCTCTGGATCTCGCCGACATGGGCTTTGAAGCCGCCGTCGGCGGTGACGGCAATGACAGTTTCACGGTCACGACCACCGAGGATACCTTCCTTTACGGTGCGGGCGGCAACGACACTCTGCGCACGGACGAAGGCAATGACCTTCTGGCGGGCGGCAAGGGCAATGACTTTCTCGACGGTAATGGCGGGGGCGACCTGTACCTCTTCAATCGGGAAGAGGGCGATGACACAATTTCGGAGGCGATTTCCGTCGCCACGCAGGGTAACGGCGGATTGGATGTTATTGCCTTTGGCGCAGATATCGACGTCGATGACCTGCAGTTCCAAAGGGTCGATACCAATCTGGTCATATCCCTGCGAACGGAAAACAAGGCGACCCTGTCGGGCGAGACGATCAAGATCAATGGTTGGTCGTCTGCGGCAAGCCAGATTGAGGTTCTTGCTTTCAGCGATGGAACGGTTCTCGACATTAATGGCGCTCGCTTCACAACGCTCGACGAATCCGACGACAGCAATGCCAGCGTTGACGCGGGAAGCTTAACGGCGGACGTGGCGGGAGCGACCACCGGTGCGAACGTCATCGATGCAGGCTATGGTGATGACACGATCCATGCCTGGGCTGGAAACGACATCGTGCTCGGACGCTGGGGCGATGACAAGCTCTATGGTGGCGATGGCCATGATTATCTGAACGGCGGCTACGGCAACGACACGCTCTATGGGGAGAAGGGCGACGACACGTTGATCGGCGGCAAGGACAGCGCTGCGGCGGACAGCCTCTACGGTGGCGATGGCAATGATACCCTCGAGGGCAACGGCGGAAACGACACGCTTCGCGGCGAAAACGGCGAGGATGTGGTTATCGGCGGCGAAGGTAACGACACCGTCGATGGCGGAGCGGGCGACGATCAGCTGTTTGGCGGTGAAGGCAACGATCAGCTCAAGGGCGGAGCTGGCGACGACAGCTACTTCATCCAAAGAGGCGGCGGTGCAGACACCATCACCGATGCTGGGTCCGACGACGATAGCGGCGGTATCAACTACGTCCCCAACACCGCTGGCGTTGACAAGACCGGTGACTGGATCGTGTTTGGTAGCGGCATCACCCTGGATGACCTGACATTCGATGTTTCCGGGGGCGACCTGATCATCGGCGTCGGCGAAAATGGCGATCTTTCCAAGCGCCCGATCGAACTTGACGACCACATCGTCATCAACGACTGGTCAGCCGGCGTCAACCGAATGGAGCGCTTCCTGTTTTCCGACGGGTTCAGCCTCGACGTTGTCGACGGCATAGGTGGAGCCTGGGCGGGGGATAACTCAACCGAAAGCCACCGGGATGGTGACGGCAGTCGCTTCCTGAGCGGCGGCGGTGGCAATGACAGCATCGTTGGAGACCATGGCACCGATGTCATTATTGGCGGTGCAGGAAACGACTATATTTCCGGCTGGTATGAGGACGACTACATCTTCGGCGGCAGCGGCAACGACCACCTCACCGGCAACGAAGGTGACGATCGCCTCTATGGTGGCTCCGGTGACGACGTTATCCAAGGTTTTGGCGACGGGGACGGTGGTTCGACGAGCAACGACTTCATCGTCGGTGGCGGGGGAGACGACATCCTCGAGGGCGGCTTCGGCAACTCCGTCTATGCCTTCGACTACGCCGAGGGTACAGACACCATTGTCGAGGCGGTAGCCGATACGACCGTCGATACGATCCAGCTTTCCGCCGGCATCTGGTTCTCGGACCTCAGCTTCGATTGGGACGAGACCGAAGGCAAAATGCGCCTGGACCTGAAAGCGCTCAATCGTCCGGACATTGGCGTCACCACAATCTTCTTCACGAAATACAGTGTGGAGCAGGTCCAGTTCGCGAATGGCTACTTCCTGCACATCGACCATCTGGGCGGCGGAACGATCGGCAATGAAAATGACAACACGATCGACAACTCGACCTACATTGCCGGCCGTTGGATCGAAGGCAATGATGGAGCAGATAAGATCTATGCCGGAAGCGGCGACGACTTCCTTTACGGTGGCCGGCATGATGACGTCCTGAAGGGCGGCGCGGGTGATGATGTCTACATCATCAATGCCAATGACGGGCGCGATGTAATCACCGATACCTCGGGCAAGGATTCGATCGCCTTTGGCCCCGGCATTGCTCTCACGGACCTCGCCATGGTTCTCGATGACGGGGATATGTATATCGCTCTGCGCGACAGCCGCATCGCCAATTTCGATCCCCGGACGGCAGAGAACTACGTCAAGGTCGTCAACTGGTCGACCTCGGACGACCGTATCGACTGGTTTGATTTCGCCGACGGCACGGCGTTTAAAGCCGGGTCCCTGACACGGGCACGGCATTACGGGTCTGGAGACGATACGATTGAGGCGACAAGCGACGCGTCTGAGTGGATTGATGCCGGTACGGGGAACGATCTTATCGAGGCGGACGGCGGCAACGACTATGTCTTCGGGCGCGACGGAAATGACAATCTGAAAGGCGGGGATGGCAACGACATTCTCTACGGTGAAAAGGGTGAAGACAGGCTCTACGGCGAAGATGGAAACGACACGCTGATCGGCGGCGAAGGCGACGACTACCTGAAGGGCAGCGGCGGCAACAACCGTGCCTATGGTGGGGAAGGCGACGACACAATCATCGCTGGGTCTGGCAGCAATCTTGTCGCCGGCGGCAAAGGCGACGACATCATTTATCGTGGCGGGTACGCGCAAAGTATCGATATCAGCTATTCGGAAAACATTGGTCGCGGCGATCACGAAAATTGGGTCTTCCGGGAAAAGTGGGACAACACGCCTATAGAGGATGGAGCCCGGCTTGACGGTAAACACGCTGCCTTGACCGTGGTCCAGTTTGCGGCCGGCGATGGCAAGGACCACCTGATCACGAACTCGGACAAAAATCAGGGTCCGGGGACCAAGGACCAGATCGACCTCCTGGGAATTGCCAGGGACCAGCTCTGGTTCCAGAAGTCGGGCGATGACCTGGTCCTGAAGATCTTGGGCACGGAAGACCAACTGACCTTCGATGATTATTACCTGGGTGCCGCCTATGGCTTCGGGCGGATCAATGCGGATGGCCAGTTTTTGACCTCCGACCGCATCGACGAACTCGTCAATGTCATGAAAAACTACACCGATATCAACGATGGTACGGATGGAACCGGCGTTACTGTATCGGAGCTGCCGAGCTCTGTGGTCACCCAGATCAACGCACAGTGGCAGTGGATTACCGCATAGCCGAGCTTATTATGCTTGCACGGAGGGACGGCCATATTTGAGCCGCTCCCTCCAATTTTTTTGGGTTTAGCTGAGGGAATGTAATGAAACGGTGGCTTTTAATACCGGTCTTGGCTTTGGCCGGGTGCACGACCCCGCAGATATACGGGCTTGCTCCACAATCGATCGAGGCCGGAAAGACGACAAACGTCTATCATGCCTCGGAGCTTCACAGGGACTGCTCTGTCCTGAGTATTCCTGACATTGAGGTCACGTCGCATCCAAAGCATGGGACGCTCAGGGTTTTCCGGACGAAACTCAGACCGAGTGGCTATAAGCCCGACAATCTCCGCTACAAATGCCGGACGCGCCTGGTCGACGGTATCGCGGTTGAATATACGCCAGACCCTGGATTCACGGGCACAGATAAGATGGCGCTGACCACAACGTTTCACCACGTGACAGGTGAAGTGCCCCGCGACTTCAGGGAAAGCAATACTATCTCCGTGGATGTCCAGTAATGGTAGCGACCCGCAGGGCAAGGGGTGGGGGCTCCGCTCAGCCTGCGGCTCGGCGACCACGGACAGGCAGTGTGGTGCTGCACTTAGGAAATTTAATGGACCAGTCTGATATCAAGTACATCGCACCCGATTTTGCAGCGATCCTCAACGCAAGAGGTGAACTGCATCAGCTTCTCGGTCAGGTCATCATGATTATCAGCGCAGTGCCGCGCTACCGCCTTCATCCCATCGCGGATCTAACCGCGATGGTGATTGACCCGCTCCTCCGCGGAAGGCTTTCCACGGCCACTCCTCAGTCGTCGCAGGAGCGTGCAAGCGCTCCTGGCGGGCTAAACGGCCTTGTTATCTGGGCAACAGTCTCTGATGCTGTGGACACCAAGATTCGAACTCAGATTGAAGCAGACGTGTTTCCCATTCGCCTTATCGGCGATGAATGGAATTCCGGTCAGCATTTCTGGATCCTGGACGTCATCGCGCCAACGCCGCAACTCGCGAAAACGATATTGGTACAGTTTCGGGCATCCATGGCGGCCACGCTTGTTTCGCTCCATCCCCACATGACGCGTCTGTTCGACAACGACTTCCTGGCGACGCTTGCCCTCTTGCATACTGAGGCGCCAGATACAAAAAGAGTCCTCAATTAAGGCAAGCTCGCTGAATGTCCCGATGCGACAAGGGACGTGTGTGCCGTTCCCCCGTGCCTTTTCAGGGCGGCAGCAACTGCCGAACTTGGGTGGGAGGGGAGTTTCGAGGGGAGGGGACTGGGCTCACCTCGGCCGGCCACCACCGCAACCGCTGTACTTAAACAAAAAACACCCCGGAATGGCGCCATTCCGGGGTGTTGTCTGGATGTCGGACCGTCACTCGGCGGCGATGGCAGTCTCCGCCTCGGCCGGAACGTCTCCGCAGCCCGGACCGCGCAACAGCACAGGCAGCCAATGCTTGCCCTGCAACGCCTGTTCGGCCAGCGTTACCGCTTCCCCCTTGGGACTACGCAGGACAGCATTCAGCACGGTTTCCGAACCACCTGCACCTCGAACCACCTCGGTAATCCCCGACTTCGACAGGCGCGACAGGAAGGGTGCCTGCGGTGCCCACCACGTGCGCATATCCAAGGCCACGGCCTCGGCAACCCTGTCGGCCTGCGCCACACGCTTGCCGTTGCTGTCGTGGGCTCCCTTGACCGCATTGAGATTGGCGGCAGTCACCAAAGCCAGCAGTTCGGACAGGGTATCTGCGGGTTGCGCCAGCAGCCAGTCCCACAGGTCATCGGGACTACCGGGGATGCGGTCACCCCAACTTTCCAGCATGTTCTGCCATTCGGTGAGAGCGCGGCACGCCTCTGGCTCCTTGATGGATGGGGCAAGGTCACGCCGCTGGCCGCTCACTTCCACCGCCGCTTCGGGACGATCAAAACGGATGCCAGAATAGAACACGCCGCTCACCAAGGGATAGAGCAGGGCAGCCATGGCAATCTCGGGCCGGTGCGCCAGCTCCACCCGCAGGGCAGCGGTGCGGATAGCCGTCAGTTCCTCCACCAATGCCGCCGAATACGCGTTGGCCTTGGTGGTGGCGTTGCCGTCGGCGGAGGCGGCATCCCCGTTGTCCGTCTCGCCACGCCGCAGCGCGTCCAGCGTTTTACGGTCTTCCGCCGTCACCAACCCCTGCGTCAACTGCATCTGGCCGTCATGGGCGACGGAGACCATGCACCCGGCTTGGCCCATCTCCTGCGGGTCGTAGGCGAGGGCGGCCTGCTTGATTGCCCTGATACGGCTGTCGAGGTCACGTTGACGGGCCGCGTCCTCCTCATTGGCCGGGTCGCCTTCGGCGTAACCCTCAGTCCGCTCGGCCAACAGGTCGAACGCTTCGCTGAGGGCTTGCAACTCCGCGTCCTCGGCCTCGGTCAACGCCCGCTCCACCGGCTGGATGCGGCTGTAGCCGCTGCTGTAGGGGCTGAACGGCTCCACACTGACGTCCACCCACTTCCACCCCCGCAGGCGAAGCTCGTCTACCGGAGCCAGCAACCGTTCCCGCGCCAGTTCGACCAGCAAGGGTCGGTCGGTCAGGAACACGCCGCCCTCGTCGGCGAACAGGTCGCGCATCACGCCACCACCCGCCGCCTCATAGGCCTCCATGCCGACAAACACCGCCAGTCGGTCTGTCGCCCGCACATGCTCCTGCGTCAGTGCTGCCCGCAGATTGCCCGCACTGCGGTTCCAGTCCTGCCGCTCAAACCACGCCGTTTCCTGCGCCGCATGGTCATCCGATACGGCCATTGCCTTGGCTTGCTCCAACGACATGCCGTCTTCGCGCAGCACGTCGAGGATGCGCGGCGACAGGCTGGCGAGTTTCAGGCGCTTGCGGACGGTGACGATCGATTGCCCGAACCGCGCCGCCACGTCTTCGACCGCCTTACCTTCATCGATCAACGCCTTGTAGGCCAGCACTTCGTCCACCACGTGCATGGCCTCGCGCTGGACGTTCTCGGCAAGCGAGATTTCAGTGTCGAGCTGGTCGTCCGGCACGGTGATGCTGCGGACCAGAAAGCCCTTGGTGACGGGTTCTCCCTGCACGGTTCGGCCTTCCTTGAACAGCAGGCGCAACGCCGCCAGCCGCCGCGCGCCTGCGACCACCTCGAACTTGGTGCCTTTCTCGGCCTTGCGGACCGCGATGTTCTGAATGAGCCCGTGGGCCTCGATGCTGTCGGCCAGTTCATCGATGCCGACCATCGAATTGACGCGCCGCACGTTAGCTTTGCTCGGAACCAGTTGTCCGAGCGCAATGGCCTGCTCGATGCCTCGGTTATCCGTTGCTCTGATGTCTGTGTGTGTCATGGGTTCTCTCCTGTTGGGTTTTCTCAGGAAAACCAGTCCCGTCATGGGGTTCTGGCTCGCCTGAACCCCCTGCCACGTGGCGAGCAGCGGGGAGAGAGGGGGCAAGCTGCGGGCTCGGAGGGGTATCCCCGGTCTGCAGTGAGTGTAGCGAGGGAAGATGGGGGAGGCCGTGGCCGTGGCTTGCTGGGAGAGAGGGCCGCGCACCTCTTTCCCTCCAACGCCAAATGCGCGCCATCGGCGCACCAAATCCCGGTGCTCAAGCCCGGTAGCGGTTTTCAAATGGTGCTGGCTGGTCTATCACCAGCTCTTCGCTATTTTACGGAGTGCCCATGCCAATCCCAACAGATCCGTCCCACGATACGCTCGTGGCCCTGACCGCTGGCATCGTCGCGGCCTATGTGCGCAACCATGTCCTTCCCAGCGCAGATGTCGGGAGGGTGATTGCCGATGTGCACCAGGCGCTGGCGACGATCGGCACTGGGAGCGCGCAAGCCACTCCGGCCGTCGAGAGGTTGAAACCACCGGTCTCTATCAGGAAATCAATCCACGATGACTATCTGATCTGCTTGGAGGACGGCCAAAAGTTCAAATCTCTCAAGCGCCACTTGACGAGCAAATACGGGCTTACACCCGACGAGTACCGGGAAAAATGGGGCCTGCCGGATGACTATCCGATGGTTGCGCCCGCTTATGCCATCAGGCGGTCCCAGCTCGCCAAAGACAGCGGCCTCGGCCGCAAACTTGACAACGCTTAGGTTAGGTTTGCGTGATGGGATTTTCGCCCCAACAAGCAGTCCCATGGCAGAACAAGAGATGGCTGTATAGATCACTGATCGGTTTGATATAGCCCACTAAACGCCGCCGCTGCCATCTGGAAAGTCAGACATATCTCCAGGATCTCTTCGGGGAAGAAGTTCAACATTGCGCCGGACGAAATGCGCCTCTCCTTGTCATCGACCTCAAATCGGACTGCTCCACCATGTACGTGGTATGCTTCAACAAGCGCTCGCATCGGTCCGATAGCTTCAACAGTAGATTTGACCGGCTCACTGCTCGCTTCTGCTTTGGCAACAAGCCAACGAACCACAAGGTCATTTCCGTCTGTGACGTCTCGAGGTCCAACTATGCCTTGTCGGTGGGCGAGACAGTTTCGCGCCCTATTGTAGCCAGTCAGCCTCGAAATCCATGCTGCATCGATTGGGAAATCAGCAGAAAGGATAGCGAGTTGGTCTTCGATGCCTTTCCGCTCGAATTGCTCAAATGTCGCAGAGTAAGGTACATTTAGGGGTGCTCGAATGGCATTTCTGTATACTTCTGTAAGGAAAAAAGAAAAGTCCTCGATCAAATCCCGTAGAACCGTCTTGGCCGCCCAGCGTTGAAATTCGCCATGTAACTCTGTACTGTCAGCTGTCCGGATACTCTCGAAACTGTACCGCTTTTTTTCGATCGAGATCCAATAATCTGCGTTGGTCGGAACCGCCTTCAGGCAAACAATGTAATGAAAGCCCGCCAACTGAATAGCGTTCTGAATTCTTTGAAACGGTTTGAGGTATTGTTCGGTCATAATACGGCTCATTAGCTGGATGCGCGACCTTCCGATTTGGCCTTCCCGTTGCGCCCACGTGGCTGCGGTTGCGTTCCCGCAACCGTCGTACCCGGAAACGCCACGGGAACACTGAAGGAAACACGGCTGACTTCCCGATTCTGTATCTTGTCTTTCGAGTTACCTCCAAAATCAAAAACACCGAGCACTTTAATTTGCCCCTTTAAGTTGCTTTGTGCCGTCTCCGTAGCGGTAACTGCGATGTCGAATTTAATAGCTTGCTCATGGTTGGATACGTGTTCAATCCCACCCCATATTGGTGCGATAGCCCCGGTTCTATTTTGATCTCCGGCGATTTCGGTTCCGGCTTCCTGCACCGCGGCGAAAACGTCCAAAAGCGTCTGTTTTACAAAGTCCTTCAACTCCATAAGGTGCTCCGCATTTAATGAGGTTCCCGGTCCGTCGCTGCATCATGCTTAATCGGCCTTCGATGACCGTATACCAGTGATAGCAGTTTCTTGCGTTGCCCACGCGGTCCACTCGCGTATCTTGGTAAAATAGATGGAGTACGACGATGCCGAACGATGAAATCATGGTGTTGGAAAGAGTATCGCACATTATAGCAGCACTTGGAAAACCCATAAAACTCCCGAAAGGTATCGTCTTGCCGAAACCGATTGCCTTGCCCAAATTCACCATTTCGGACGGTGTGCTTGAGGGAATAAATCGTTTCGTCCAAACACTGGAGAACATCAAGCTTGTGGTGAGCGTGCCACTGACGATGCTGCTGACGGAGATCAACCGTCAGCGCACGAAGGGCAATCTGCTCGAAGCGGCAGGGTGGTTGCCCCATTATACAATGCCTCTCGACCAAATTAGCGAGGCGTACGGCCCTGATGAGATCAACGCAATTATCACAGCCCATTACCGCAACGAATTCGATACCGTTGAAGCGAGCTTCCTAGCACGTGTTGCGCAATACAAGCTTGATGATGAGCTTACGGCGGCTTTCAGAGAGGCGTTGGCATGTCATCGTGCCGGAGCCTATAGAGCTACCGTCCGGCTGCTATTTCCGGAAATTGAAAGAGTGGCTTGCAAGGAGCTTTACGACGGCAAGCGGAAATATATTTTCGAGGCTGGCCCAACACGCGCAAAACAGAGGGAAGCGGGTATCACCAGTTTGCCAGATTTCTTTGAACACGGAATGCGCCTCCCCCTGGGACATATCTTGGATTTTGAATACGGCTATCAACTCCTGCTAAAATTCGGAAACCATCTCTATTCGAAGGTGCCCGACAACGTCGATGCAATCGCGTTGATTGCAGCAGATCCTGTCCCTAATCGTCATGCCGCTGTCCACGGGATCGTTGTTTATTCGACGATGCAAAATAGCCTCAACATGTTGATCATGGCCGATTTCATATTTCATCTTATCAGTGCGATGAAAGAACATATGTCAGATGAGTAAACTTCACCCCGGCCACAATAAGCTCTTAAAACAGTGTTTTTTGCGTTACATGAAAGTTAGATGAACTGGAATTTGTGAAATTGCACTCATGTAACTAATTGAAAACATTGATGTGCCCGACGCGATTCGAGCTGATGCCCCCATTCTTCGGAGCGCCACCGGCCAATTGATGGATCGAGATTTCAGGCTGCGTGGGAGCAATCTGCAACGAAGGAAACGCCGGTTACACGAATGTTACATGAGGTAGGTGTTGTCTCACTGGACGTCATGTAACCGATTGAAAATATTGGTGGGCGATACAAGATTCGAACTTGTGACCACTACAATGTGAAGCCGACTTGGCGATATTTCGGAAATATCGTAATTTGTATAACTAACTATTATTTCGTCATTTTTTTAAATTTGTGAACGTCATTACTTTAATTTTCATGTAACATTTGCTGTAAATTCGTTACATGGAAGTTACATGAAATGCCACAATTATATTTGACCGATTCTATTGTCTTGACTGCCCGATGTCCTGAGAACAAAGACCAGGAAATCTTCTGGGACCACCCCGTGGGATCAGACGGGCATATTCGGAATGGCTCGGTTTCAGGGCTTGGCCTTCGTGTCACCGAACTCGGCAACAAAAGCTTCGTCCACGCATACCAGTTCAATGGCAAACGCTGTCGCAAGGTCCTTGGCACAACGATCGTCCTCAACGTGGCATCCGCGAGGTTGGCCGTCGGCCAGAGGCAGCGGCAACTTGATGCCGGAGAGAATCCGGACATCGACCGTACCGACACGCGTCGAGCGCATCTTCTGACTGTACGCGAGGCCATAGACCGGTATTGGGAAAGTCATGTGCGGAGCCTGTCTCAGGGGTATCAGGATACCTTCGGCATGTTCATGGCCCGATGGCTGAAGCGCGCGCCCAAAATTGACAGCCGCCGCGGACGCAATATCCGGAGAAGTTACGTCGATTTCGGTACGATGTTCGCGGATTATCCCTTTGCGTCCATCAAGCCGTTGGATATCGAGCGGTTTGCCAAGCAATTTGTCTCGCCACACAGCCACAACGGCGCGCTGTGCCGGGTATCGGCGCTGTTCAGCTGGGCTATCCGTATGCAATTGGTGGACATGCGCAATCCCTGCCATCCGATCCGCGCCCGCAAAGTCGTGCGCCGCCGCCGTGATTATTCAACGGAACAGATCCGGAAGATCGCGACCTATATCTTCTACCCGGTGATGGAAGTCCCGCCGGAAACCGACGGCCTCGAGGGGGTTGCCAAGCGCGACATGGCCCTGGTCAAGGGCAGGGTCCTGACCGCGAACGACCAGATGCAGGAACTCTGCAACTACATGGGCATCCTGTTCCTGACCATGGCCCGCCCGAGCGATCTCACCAACGCGGAATTCGACCATTTCGACCTTGAGAAGCTTGTCTGGCACAAGCACAATACCAAGGGCATCAAGCTGTCGCGTTCGCTCTATGAATACGCCTACCGTTCGGTCCCTATCCATCCCAAGGTCGCCGCGATGGTGCTGGCCCAACGCCTGCGCTGGCCTGACAGCAAGCTGCTGTTTCCGTCGCACACGGATCCGACGCAGCCGCGTGACAATTTCCGCAAAGGGCTGGACCGGTTCAAGGCCATGCCGGACGTACCGGCGTATTTCCAGCTCTACGACCTGAAGCGGATTGCAATTTCGCTGATGCTGACCGGGCAGGGCGTGTCCCATGAGGCCATCTCCCATTATGTCGATCACAAGGGCAACTTGGAAACCACGGCGATCTACGACCTTGGCCTCGTAGACCCAATGCGTCCGGTCACGGAAAAGCTCGGCAGCCTGCTCGGGTTATGACGCTTGACGTCATTTTTTGGCTGTGACGCAATAGTGCTGCGGCGACCTCGACCGCCAAATCCCACCAATGAAAGTCGTTGCCCATGGAAGCCCTGCAAGCCGTTGTGCTCACGCATGCCCAACTGCGTGACATGTTGTCGGAAGCTGCCAGCCAGGGGGCCGCACTGGCGGTTTCTGCCCTGCGTGCGGAACTTCAGCAATCGCCGGATGATGCCACCCTGCAAAAACTCCGAACCTACCTGACCGACCCGGCTTCCGTCGCTGACCCGCAAGAGCAGTGGGCGCATGCCGGACTCATCCGTCAGATTGAGAGCACGTCACGCGGCAAGCCGAAATCGACGGCGTGGTTCATGAAGTTTCAACGTGAAACCGGTCTTGGCGAGTGCTTCAATCGCCCTAGCCCCGCCTACGGGCGCCGTCGGGAATGGACGTTTGCCGATATCAGACTGGCTTGGAATGCTTATTATCGGAAGGCATAGTGCTGGATGCCTAAACCTGCGAAGTTGCCCTGTCTCAGCCAAATAGGGGTCGGTTCCGGTAGAGGGCGAAATGACACTCTAACGGAGATGGTCAGCTATTGGCCGATACCGTTGAAAAACTCGAGAGAGTATCTGCTCGTCCGTCAGTTTGGGCCTTTTTCGGCAGCGGGCTACGCGTTGTCGTTCCCCGCGCCTCGGCGCAGGGTATCATCTACGCCGCCGTCAGGCGGCGATAGCGCCTTGCGGCGTATGCGGTGGTCGCAACTTTGCGAGCCTCCTCAGATTTTGGGCGGTCGCCGCAAGCAGGAATTCATCGCGGGCACCGCATGGACCTCGCAGTCTTAGCCGTGCCATTCGCAGAATACGCTTGAGATGAGCGAAGAGCATCTCAACCTTCTTGCGGCGATGGCGTGACCGCTCGTATTCGGGTGTGGTTGCAATTGTTCGTGCGACATCGCGGGCATCCTCATGGATGTCCCGCGGCACCTTGCGCATCGGCATGTTTGGACAGCAGCGCGGCTTGAGTTCGCACGCATCGCAATCCTTCTTTCTTGCCCTATAAAGTCGCGTGCCTTCAGCGGTAATGCCCGATCTCGGCGTGTCGTATGTCCGGTGGAATTGCTTCAATTCCTTGCCGGCCGGGCAGATGTAGCGCTCGTTCTCGGCCTCCCAGGTGAAGTCGGATCGTGAGAAAGTCCCGTCGGTCCGCTGCGACTTGTCGAAGACAGGGATATGCGGCGCGATCTTCTTCTCCTTGACGAGCCAGGCAAGGTTGTCGGCAGAGCCATAGGCGCTGTCGGCGACGACGTATTCCGGCTTCAGCCCGAACCGATCTTCCGTTCTCTGGATCATCTTCCGGGACGCACCGACCTCGGCCTGGCGAATAGCGCGTGTGGCCTCCACATCGAGGATGACACCGTGGTCCGTATCAATCAGGTAGTTTGTGGCATAGGCGAAGAACGCATGGCCTTTATGTGCTCCGGTCCACTGAGCCGCCGGATCGGAGGGAGAGATAAACTTCGGCGTCACAGGCGATGCTGCGCCGAACGCTGCATCATCGAGCACCGACAGATACTCCCGAACCGAGCGACTGGCTTGGTCCTTGACCTCCCACTCCGCGCCGGGGACCGAACGTTGCTTGTTGGCGTCGGCGGCGATCAGGCTGGCATCGACGGCGAACCCTTCTGATCCGACCAAGCCCTGAGCCAGGCACCGCTCCACCACCGTTTCGAACATATGACGCAGGATGTCGCTTTGCCGGAAGCGACCATGTCGGTTCTTCGAGAAGCTGGAATGGTCTGGCACCTTCCCGTCCAGACCGAGCCGGCAGAACCAGCGATAGGCAAGATTTAAATGGACCTCTTCGCACAACCGTCGCTCGGAACGGATGCCCATGCAGTAGCCGATGATCAGCATCCGCATCATCAGTTCTGGATCGACGGACGGTCGTCCAGTGCCACTGTAGAACGGCTTCAGCCGCGCCCGCACACCATCAAGATCAAGATGGCGGTCAATCCCGCGGAGCAGATGGTCAGCAGGAACGTGATCATCGAGGCAGAAGTCGTAGAAGAGCTGCGCCGGAGCCGTCTGACATCCCATCATCGCTCAATCCTCCGCAAATCAATGGGAGGATTGAATCAGGGAGGCTCAACAAAAGCAACCCTGAATTGAGAACTCAGCAGTTTAACCACTGGGAGAGCTTGCACAAACAATCTGTTGGTAGATACCAATGAAACACAGACAACGACATGCAGCGGGAAACAAAATGCGCCCAGCTTTTAGATATATTGCAGCAGCAATTGGATTTGGCGTCCTCATCAGCGTTGGCGTGGTCGTGAAGGGACTGCTTGATGCCAACGACTACATTGACCGCTGCGCTGACGAAACCTCCGGACGATACATTTTTGACAAGGAGGCGCGAGTCACCGCCTGCAAATGATCGAATAACCGCCAGACGAACGAATACGAGTTTTTCAACAGTATC
>Ga0307515_10014962_pt1 | contig 14336 bp, 8 predicted proteins | sample 17_EM_MG_FD_194513 | JGI IMG/M metagenome (GOLD analysis project Ga0307515, IMG submission 194513) | Populus trichocarpa ectomycorrhiza microbial communities from riparian zone in the Pacific Northwest, United States - 17_EM | ecosystem: Host-associated > Plants > Roots > Unclassified | place...
CCCTCTAACCAGTCCCTGTTACAGTCCTGCATTTACAGGACTGTTAATCAATCCACGAGCGGGATCGTGGGCAAAAGAAGTGGTCCATGATCGGATCGAATTGCTGCCGTTTTCCCTGTTGAATAGGTTTTCTCCGCGCGAAATGGAAGGGATAATGAACAGCTCTTCAAAACGGCGCCATTTGTGTCCTTGGGAATGACTATTTTTCACTTTGGTCCCTGAACTTCCGACATTTATCAATTAGGTCCCTGATTCCATTAATTAAATAATTCCAAGTCCAATTAAGTCCCCAAACTTCTAAATTAAAAATTAATTCATTAATAAATTATTTTCCAATTCATTTTCCATAACATAACCAAACACTGGAAAGTATTTTCCAGTTCATTTTCCATAACACTACCAAATATCGGAAAATACTTTCCCGGAATTCACTTTCCAGGAATTCACTTTCCAAAAAGAAACAACTTTCCTGCAAACAAACGGAGCCTTAGATTAACCTGCCTGCCTAACTTGTAATCTTTCAAGTTTCAACCCAACTGAGTTTAACTTTTATCAATACCGTCAAATTTTTTGCCTCATCACTTCCACTCATCGACTGTTGTTACTCAGGAGTGCAACACAACAACTACAAGACAGAAGAGAAGACCACTGCTCTCCTACTGTATTGGCCATTGAACTGAGTGATTATAGATTGGTCCTAACTAGTCTATCCACATGCATGGAGCTGATCTGTTAAGAAGGTCTTTGGCCCTTGGTTAAAGGGTGCTTAAGCTACCAAGGTAATCTAACCAACTTTACTGGTATGGCAAGCACGTTGAAACATGAAAAATCTGGTATAATCTTTACCATATGTGATACATGCTCATGAAGGAGTTGAATCGGAGAAACCAAGCTACTTCATCAAAGCACAAGGAGAAAGAAGAATATTTACTAACAATTAACAGAAAGTTAGGTAGAAGAAAATCATAGGTGAAACCCTGTTAATCGACCTGGAAAGAAAAACAAGGAACGCAAGTATAAAAGTAAATGAAACTAACGGGCCACAAGCATAGACTTTGACCGGAGATTTATCTAGTGTGGATGGGAATAATTCCTCATTGACAAAAAGATCTATAAAGCAAAAGTATATTCATGGTAGCCATCTCAATTCTCAATCTGGAACAAAACCATATATACTGACTGCGTCAATAGGACAAAGCCTCAAGGTTCCTTGCATGTAGATTACATCTGTGCAAGCTTAGAATATAAAATAGATATATACATTAAAGGTGATTCAAAGGTATTATCTCCCCACCTATAATTATTTCCCGCGAGCACAAAAAATAATTGATCATCTCCGGGGCACCAGTTATCCAACCTTGGTAATAAAACACTTGCTGAAAAATGGAGCTAAAGCATAAACAAACCCAGGGAGTGTCTAGAATTCGCAGCTAAATACTGAAAAAAGGAATCTCACCTTTGCTAACACTCCACAGGAAGACCTTGGTTGCATTTACTTCTTAAGACCTATCAACCTTCCACCCTAGACTCATTTGGTTTCTTCAAGCTAACTAATATGCCATCAACTAGCGGCTCTGTTTTGTTCTCTACAGGATCTGCAACAAAAGAATAGCTCTTTTGAGGTCTTTGTGAAGTTTTGATCTTCGTGCCTAGTCTGGATGAATAAGATGACCTCAAACCATTTGTGAAAGAATCAAGCACGCTTTCCAGATTTTCTGGCTGATTCTTATCGTCACCTTCTTTACTGTCATCCCATGAATCAAGCATTTGCAGTAGTGAGCTGTTTTCATCAATAAATCCAGGCTTTGCCTGCCCTCCAGGACGAGTTACTACACCAGACTCTTCTGAATCTGAATATTCATCATCTGAGAGAGGAGATTCATATTCAGGATATGGTTGCCTCATTCTTTCACCTCTTCTTTTCATCCCTATTGCTGATTGCATTGCCATTTTTCCAGAACCCATGTTGTCAACAGGACCAAGTTCTTCCCATGTAGAGTCCAATTCATCATCCTTCTTTGATGCATCAAACAACTCACTTTCTGAACTTGTATTATGAAGAACAGCTCTGCCTGTGCTTGAACGTTTAGCCATTTCATTGCAAGGAATGATAAGATTGGATTCTATTTTCACCCCAGGCATTATCTGAAGGAAGGATGCCAACTTGGGGTAACCGAGCTTTTTGGCATCAAGGTTATAGCCATACCTCTCAAGGAACAGCTTTCTAAATGCGTCCATATTATATCCTCCAGGAAATTCCTTCAATATCTCTTTGACAAGCTTTTGACAGTCACCTAGTATCTCACTCCTAGACCTTTCAGAAGGGTTTTTAACAGAGACAGGTGAGGACACTCCAGTGTGAGAAATGCTCTGACTCTTTTTATCTCCATGTCCTGGTTGTCTCCGCAAGTTAGACTCTGACAGGGCGCTCATAAATATAGAACTCAGTCCATTTGAAGCACGAGAATCACCCACAGTACTCTGTGCAGCAAACCAAGAGAGCTTGAAAGGGAAAGCTTCAGATGGACATTCTTCTACCCATTTCTTCTCCGATATTATCATATCCACCAGTTGAAGGACATCACTTTCACTCAGAGATCTAAGAACCAAAGGTCCTTCCTTTTGCAGATTTTGCGCTAACTGTTCCCTGACAAATCACAGACAACATAAGTATTAACATATGACACTGGCTGCAACTGCAGTTTTTCTTTTTCTACATGTTCTAGAAATAAAAATCAATATTAGCATACTACTGTACCAAGCTCACGAGAGTTCAAAGAATAAAAAATTGAAGCTGCCAAATGAAAAGGAAAATTGATAAATTTCAGGGAAAATGCAGAATGCATCATGTGGTTTGGAATTTTTGCACTTGATGACTATTTTAGAACGTGTTGCTCCAATGTCCTTAGAGTTTTGTCTATAATCAAAGTATGATTAACTCTTCTGAAAAAAATATGCAACAAATGAAAACGAGCTAACTCAAATCCTCATCATTAAAATTTAAAATTTAAAACTTAAAGTTATGAAAGGAACACAGATACATTTCCAATAATATTACAAAAGTGAATAGCGAACACTGAAAATATTATGTGCAATTGTTCGTTATTTAGGTTTGATACACCTGTTTGAACTTGCCAATATCCTATATAAATGAAAAAAACTGTGCAAAGAAAAGCTTGTCATGTTCTTTAATACTTTTCAAGTCAATGCAGAAAGTTTTTGAACATGTGGTACTGAAGTGGCTAATGTGGTATTGATGCATCTCTGATGTGGCTCTGACATGGCATATCAGCCACATAGATGCCACCTTAGCAACCCACCAACACCAGCAAGCAAAAGGAAGTGCAGGATACTGAAATGCTTGCAAAATAAGTCTCTCACTGAGGTGCAAAAGCATCAGATCAAGAGATGTAATTTTGCAACTTTTTTTTTTCTTCCTTTTTAAGATTATTCACGTATTAAGATTAAAACATTTCATCAACCTCTACAAATCAACCCTTTCTAGAAAAGTGAAAGAAAGAAAAAACCTAACCTGTTTAAGGATTTCAACTTCTATAAGAAGAACAGGACCTGACAAAAACAAAGTAGATTTCACGAGATAACCTAGCAAGTTTTCTGAGTCTTATAAAGATGGAAAGTTTTGCTGGATGAATAAAAAAAAGTCAAAATAGCAAGCAACAAGAATAATTATTTTGCAAAAAGTAATTTTTGGAGAAGAGGGATATAAGGAGTTTGATATGCTTTTCCTGATGCCTTTCAGGTCTTACTGTATGTTGGTTTCTGGTTTTATATTTAACCTCCTCACTTTGGTAAAGAAAGAAATTGAACCACTGGATGACAAAAAAACTAAAGTAGTTAACTAGCTACTATTACTAGAACTGTAAAAATAGAACAATAAAACAAGTAAAATTCATAAACCTGGTCCTGGATTGTGAGATAACAAGTGATCCTCTCTTCATGACAATAAAAGATTCCATTTCTCTCCAAAACAAATCCTCAGAAAAAACCTCAGGTTTCCCCGCATCACTCTTCATGTGCCCATGTATTACAGTAGGTTGATCATTTGATGCAACTGCACTATCTCCCCCAAATTTACACCAATCCAATATCTGGTTAAACAAACCTGGACTTTTCCTCAATATTTCAGCATGTGGTTCAGAACTTGTAGCAGTTTTATTCTCCCGAGTTGTTTCCACAGTGGGATCCACTGGATCATCACCCTGAGATGTAGAATCCACGCTTTTTTTCTCAAAATTCTTTTGTGGGCTCTCACCAGAACGATCATGTTCTGCCAAAGTGTTCTCATTTTTCTTCACCAAGTTTTCTCCAAAAGATTCCACCAGAACATTCTCGCTTTTCAATTCTGAATCATCAACCTTGCCACCAAACAATCTTCTCCAGAATTTCCTAAAAAAGCCCACTTCAGTTGAAGAAACATGTTCTTTCACAGCAGGCAGATGATCCTCAATCATCTTTGCATTAACCGTTTCTGCCTTTTCAGCAACTGCAGGGGGTTGTTCCATTTGTTTTAAAGGCTGGGGCTGTACCATTTGTTTTGGAGGTTGTTGAATATTCATTTTGACAGACTTCTCAGCAAGAGAGGGTTGGTGCATAATTGTTGGGGGCGCTTTTAAATTTGGCTTAGGAGAAGAAGGCAATGACAACTTCCCATCCACAGACCCAGAAGCAGAAACGTCCTCACCATTTGACTTTGAAGACCTGGTAATGTGTTGCCTTCCATTGTCAACAGCAGTAGGTGTAGACTTGCATGGATTGAGCTGAAATGGTTCAGGAGCTTTTGTAGTGGCACAATGTACAACAAATCGACCATCACCATCACTCTTGAGCCTCAATATATGTGGCATGGATAAAAGAAAGCGGGAGAACTCTTTATATCCATACAAGTCTTTATCAACAGGCACACTACTTTTTGCCAACTCGCTTTGAAGGTCAGTAATTGACATTCCTTTTGGACATGAACTCAAAATGTGACAAAGCTGCTTCATAACTGCTTTCGGAATTGGACGAACTGCAGACTCTGAACTAGCCTCAGGTTTATCCTCGACCTTCAAACATGTTGGTTGCTCAACAACTGCAAAGGGGTCTTCTAGTGGTCCCTTATAATGGACATACCAAGAGGCAAAGGGACCATCAGGGGGTTGGTTAAAATGCTTTCCAGATAGGTTTTCCCCTTTGACCAAAGAATCCCACTGCCACATGATGCTTGCAGCACTGCAGAGAACACTAGGGGCAGTATCTTTAGCAGCAAGCAATATATTGTAGTTGTTCATCCTCAAACGGTGTAGAACATTTGCAAAGTCCCTATCACCAGAAATCAGAAAAAGATGGGCAGGTGGCGGATTTTGGGAAACCCAACACATAAGATCAACGAGAAGAGACCTGTCAGCACTGTTCTTTCCACCTGCATAACCAGAAATTTTGCAAAAGCGGTAGAGCCATTAGAAAACTGAGTAAATTTCAGGCCATCAAGGTATTTTCTCGAAGATCAAACAATCCTACACTCTCAGCCATTCTAACAATTCTAATGAACCTGCAATTTCCTCAACGCAAACGGCATTAGCTTTTCCACAACACACCATATAGCATTTTTCTTTGTCGGTATTTGCAGAAACTCATAAAATCATATCCCAGTAACACATTCAGCAACATAATACCAATTAATTTTTTCCCTTTTGATTTAGGACACACTTTTCATCAAATAAAAACAGGCATAACTCTAATACTCAACCCAAACTTTTCACTTGAAAGAAAAAGAAATCCACTTGCCAAAAACTCACAAAAAGCTTGAAACTTTGTTTAATAAAAGGCCAAAATTAAACAAGAATATTCACTATCAGTTTCACCAAACACAAATATCCATTAACGTTTCCATCGATTCACCAACTTAATCAATACCCAATTCCAATTCTTTTCACATACCCCACAAGAAAACTACCACCAGTTATGAAAAAAATACACAAAAGCCAGAAAAATTAATAAAAAAAGATCCAAGATGATCAAAGAAAAAACCATTAGGAATGTGCGCCAAGTTGATCCCAGTCGAAGAAAGTGCTTCCTGGTTAGCCCTTGAAAGTTGCGAAACATCACCAAAAGCTGTAATTTGAACAGGCCCTTTAATCCCATTACCCCTAAGAGCTGCAGTAATAGCTTGAGCCACTCTAAAAACATTAACCCCACTTGGCACATTGCAGTTCTCAATATCCCACCACACTGAAACCCTAACATTTTTCGAGTCGGAAAGCGAATGAGAGTAGGAGTGATGAGGTGCTAGTGATGATGTTGAGAAGTGCGAGATGAAAATTGAATATGGCAATAATGGTGAAGAAGATGGGTTTTTTGAAGTGAGTGAAAGGAGGGTTTTTGAAGAAAAGGGCTTGGAGATGATCATGGTTTAGGATTAGGTTTAGGTTTAGGGTTCTTTTAGGGTTTTGATTCATTCCATGATAGGGTTTTTGGTGATGATAGTGGTGAGGGTTTTTCAACTTTGTCGAAAGGAAAACACTCTCACATGGTGATAGAAGAAGAAAGGATAGAAGTGTTAAACTTAAACCCATTGCAAAACCCTAACTCACGTGATTTGCATGTGGTTTGGTGTTATTGGATTATCGGCAAAATGAAAATTGGTCCATAGTTTTGGGCTTAATGGATTGATTTTTCTATATGTTTTAGACCTATTAGGCTATAGTCTCCTAGCCTGTTTTTGGGCCCAAAGTTCATAAGTTCATACTCCAAAGCAAGCCTGATGATAAAATATGAAGAAATCTTCCTGGTGAAATTTATATATGAGGAATTGTATTTTGCAAGTGCTACTTGATCTTTGACATGGTGCTGACTCTTAGAAAACTCTTATAGCCTCCTTGACCTAACTTACTTTTTTGTTTTGGCAAAATTTCTTGCTCAAATTTTAATTTTTATTAGGCCATTTATTTCTCACATTTTCAATCTATTTCTTTGACAACTAAGTGTTTCTAATTAACAGGCTTTTCACATTCTTACTAGTTGTAAATAAGTAAAAATACAAAATAAAAAAAGGATACAAAATACTCAACAATACTTCAACAATATTACAAGAACTTTATCCCATTTTTTTATTAACTCGAAAGATATACGTAATCCTGATTATATATACTAGAAAAAAGTCTACTTATTCACAAAACTTGCATACTACACAACTTATTTTCAGCTAGAGAATAAACATGGAAGTTGCAAAGAAAACTTCTTCTCAATTTCTAGCAAATGCTTGGGCAGTTTTCTCCCATGTTTCCCATTAACATAAATAAGGCTGACAATGGCCCCAACCCTTGTAAAGTTTTTTTTTTCCATATCACTCCCTTGAATAATATTAACTTTTAACTCTAAAACTAGCAAATTTTAACCTTTTCTCCCCTAGAATATTGTTTTTAAATTCCCCCTCAAACAAAATTTCTTAGCTCTACTCTTGAACATAGTGACCCTCTCTTCCAACAAGTTAGTGGGTAGTTTGCTTTCATGTTCCCATAAACTTGGTGGCATTAAGAGTACTTCCAGCCATGCCCCAAGTTTTTCCATCCATGCTTCCATGATCTTGCTATATTCTCTCACAATTAGTCATTGCTCGTAATCATCATAATCACCCATTATTCTTTTGTAATTTTCGTTCACAATTCTACTATATCTTCATCATTCTTTTGTAATTTTCGTTCACAATTCTACTATATCTTCATCAGCCAATTGTCAACCCCATTTCTTTCAGGTTAGTTGTGTATCTGCTTGGTTTGGATTGTCCATCGTCTCACCCTATATTCGTTCCAACATGAACTTGTTACTCACACAAATTATTGCACAATTTATACTCATTTGGAATACAAAACTGGAAAAAATGAATGATTATGCTTATTTTTAAATGTCCAGGCTTCATATTTATGAAAATTTGTTAAATTGCTAATCCATAAATCATCGAATCATGTGCCTATATTTAGTAATACAGCTCAAATACGAGATCATTTTCACTGAGTTTTTTTGTCCCCGACCTTGATTGTTATTGTAATTTAATCTTTAATGTTTAAAAATATATAATTTTATTCTTTAAATTGACTATTGTATTGTTAGAATAAAATGTTTTAGTTTCTCTCTAGATACTCTCTCTCTCTCTCTCTATAAATTTGAATTGTTAAAGGACATTTTTGGAACTTAAAAGAACCGACATGTTTTAATAAAAGAAAGATTGATAAGATTCTAGGGACTAATTTATCAATATTTCAAACATGAAAGATTAAATTATAATCACGTTTTCTTTTTTCAAGACATAGCAATTTTCTATATCACATCCCTTGTTTTTATGAAACACACAATACTTTTTCGTCGTACGTGTATTTGGAGGAGACTTCATGGGTGAAGGATACCTGACAAATTCTGCCTTGTATGACCGCCAAGACTTCGGTGAGGGAGGTGTTTAGAGGATAAGCATGTACTTCATGATAATTTGAAAGTTCCCTGGTTGGTTTCCTCTGATCCTTCCTAGAGTTATCTCTTTTAAGAGAGTAGTCTCACTTGAGTGATCGACCTTGTCTAGGGAAGCTTTCTTCTTGTTTGTATCTAGTAAAACATGAAGGACCATGGTGTAGTATACTCACCTCTTCAACCCGTATGTGTTTTTTCATGGTTATTTTACTGTCAATAATCTTTTATCTAGCATAGCGTATAACTCTCTCCATAAAATTTTATCCTTTACTCCGCTGATGAGGGTTTTCGAAGCTACTGGTTCCATCAAGTCTTCAACTTTAAGCATTTCTTCATTGAATCATTTAAGATATGCCATGGTAGATTCATTCTCTACTTGGGTGATTCCAAAGAGTTTAGTGGAATTTTTTTTGACCGGGATGCTTATAATGGAACGTGCCACCAGTTTAGTGTAGAGATCATTAAAGTTGATGATTGAAGCTGGTTCTAGGTTGTTGTACCATACTCTTACTAAACCTTTGAAACTTGTAGGGAGGATTTTACACATGGTATGATTGTCTTGAACGACTAGTTCTAGATTGTCGTGTATATTTTGTATATGTTCTCTAGGGTCTATAAGTCCATCATAATTGTTCAGGGCCATTTTGGTGGTAAGGTAGTCTCTAGGTATGTGCGTGTTTAGCACCCGCATGGACAGGGGGAATCTCTGATATGATAGAGTGTAAACACCTTCGTGTATGAGTTCTTCTTCTGGTTTTTTACCATGTCTATCTCTATCGGGTTCATGGGAACTTTATGCCATGTATGTGTGTTGTGTAGAAGACATGATGGGTGAACTGCCTTATTCTCACATTGTCCAGATGGAAGCCTAGAATAACCACTTCGTGCCCTAGCGATTTGAGGACATGAATGCTTCCTAGCATGGTTTGATAACTTCTGAAGTTGAGTGTCTTTTTTAGGATCATTTTGCCGACACTCCTCTATATATAGTAGTTATCTATGGACATTGGGTGGGGCTTTTTGTCGTGGAGGTGAGCGTTGAGATGCGATAATTTGTTGAGGAGGAGCTGTAAGTTGTGGTGGTGGATTCTCTCTCACTTGTTGGCTTGCCATGACTGTTTAGGTAAGGAGTTGTATTTGTTCCACTAGTTGTTAAGGAATCAGTTGTATGGGAGCTGGGATATTTGTTGTAGTAGGAAGATTAGTAATTCATCTCATTCATAAGGTGTTTAGATTTCTTGTCATTAATAATTGTACTTAGGGAAAAATGTTTTTATGGCTTTTTGTAGAGTTTTCCATAGACGACGCCACTAGTAATGTTCAAAAATTTAGGAACATAAAAAGAAAAGGTTTTTTGGTGTTTGAGATAGTAGCTGATTTTGGTGTTTGAGATAGTAGCTGATTTATACGTTAAGTATTTAGATTTCTTCTCAATCTAAAGAACTCCAAATCTACTAAGGTGGTCTTGGATACCTGCAAGAAAAAACAATCCCAATTAGGGGAACTTTTTATCCTCCGATAATAAAGTCAATATCTTATCAAATATCAAGGTTGTATAGAGTTTAAAATTGTGAAATTTTTTCATGAAGCTCTCATAGTGTATTTATAGCCCATAAAATAAGGGTTTGCAGGGTAATTACCTTAAAACATTGAATGAGGAATAAATATATCTTGCCTGATAAGAATATGGTGGGTTCATGAAGGAATTTGATAAACTTAAGAAGATGTAGAAAGACTAGAGTTTAAGACGTCAATTAATTGATAAAGACACTAAAGTTCTTTTATGAGGTTTGACCTAAAAGAGGTTGGTTACTATCTTGGACTTGGCTGACTGCCAAGTCCAATTGCCTGTGGACTTGGCTAATTGCCAAGTCCAAGCGTATTGGGTCTGGCATGCGTGTCGGACCCATGCCACCTTGGACTTGTATGATCTTATTATGTTGATTAGTGAATTTTTATACATGGATGCTTAGTTGTTGTTATGTGTGATTATGGAACTCTTAGATAAATAGAAATGGTTGATGTAATTTGTAAAGTTATGCTAGAATATTGTTTGACTGAAAATTTTACTATGAGAAGAAGTTTTAAGTAAATTATTGGATGATGAAGTATTAAAATCATGAGATCTTTTAAATGAAACAGGAGAGGTTGGAGACTCCAGACAGCACTAGAGAGCTATTAGTCAAGCATCGCTAGTAGTTAGGTGCCCAACACCTTGAATATTTATAGAGAGATTGATTAAAAGCATGTGTTAATTTTAATTAGAAATTTTGCAATTCATATTTTGATATCGATTGATGAACTAGTGTCCGATAATTGGACGGATAAACAAGTGCTCAGTAATTGGGTGGATAAACAAGTGCCCGATATTTGGGTGAATGAGTTAGTGTCCCTAATGAGGGAGTAGTACCCCAGTGAAATGGCCAAGATTGAAATTAATTAGAAGAATATAGATGTGTAAGATATTAATGATTCATCATAAAATATATAAGATAAATATTTTTATATGGGTGTAGTGAAGTAATGCATTGTATTTATTAATAATTGTGTTGATAAAATGTTAATCTTATTTTTAGGACCCTCGCAGCAACAGAGTAGATCCTGCTTAAATATATAACACTTTTTGTATATTTATGTTGATCAATATGTATCATTAGATTAATGAATGATGTAAAAGGTTGAATGAATCTTTTTTATTTGTAGAACAAAATTTTTATATGTAATTAATGTGAATGTCATTCTTAAGAATATCTTTGTGTTAGATTAAGTATTTGCATTCTATCATGTTTGTTCATATGATTAAAAATGTTAGAGTTATAAAAACAATACCCTAAATTTTCATATTTAACTGAGAAATTGCCCTAGATAAAATAATAGGGGTGTTATAATAACTATAAGGAGATACGATCCTAAGTAACTACAATTGTATATCTGTAAGAGTTTGAATTGTTCAAGTAAAGTACGAAACCTGTTGTAATCACATTAGAATATATTTTTATATGTTATATAAAATATAATATAGAAATATTTAGCCTATCAATCCTTCTATAGACATATCCATTTAAATAATTGATTACCATAATTAAGAGTTGAAATGCTTACTTAAAAAGAAGGTAATTATAGTAAACATTCTTGATTAAAAAAAAGGTAATCTATATTTTTACCATTTTATTCATTAAGTGCTAACAAAAACTATTGAAAAGCTCATATTTTCATAATTTTCTTTTATGTTTTTCTCCATCTCAAAACTAAAAAAACAAAATTTAATAAGAAGATATGTCATCAAATGCTGCTAGTTATTTTGTTGTGGTGATCTATAAAGTCGTTTGTGCTCTTCATATGAATTCATTTAGAGAGACTTAATGTGTTTAAGAAGACTGTAAAACATAGTTGTTAGATGTGATCTGATGACTAATCTAAAAAATAACATAAATGATCAAGTCATAATATTAACTCGTGAATTTTAAGTTAATTTAGGTAAATTGTTTGTATTAAAATATTAACATTTTATTTTTTTTCTAATAGGGCTTGGCAAGGTCATTTAAATTATTAAAAACTTGACGAGACAATATCTTGTCTAATTCAACTAAAAATCTTAGCCAGTTTAATTTTCAAGTTTGGTAAACTCGACAGGAAGAGTCAAGTTAAACAATTATGCTTTTAAAAGGACTTATTCTGCTGTGTTTAAGGAGGAACTTTACACCATTACCACTCTCTCTCAAGTGCTTATGCTCACGTGGCTAAAAATAAAAAAGCTCAGCAGATGATTGATTGAATCAGTGGTTAGTGTCATAATCTAATTTTTTAATTTTAAAAAATAAATAAAAATAATGATAAATAAATAAATAAATAATGAATGAATGAGAAATAATTTGAGAATTGGATCAAAACAACAAAAAATAAAAGTTTAAGGACTAATAAGGATGAAACTATAAATTTAAAAGTCAATTTTGGTAGAAATTGAAATAATTGATAGGTTTGGGGACTTAATTAAACTTTGGATTAGTTTAATTAATAAAATCAAGAGCTTAATTGAAGAATTGATAAGTTTGAAGATTTAATTGCACTTGGAATTAGTTTAATTAATGAAATTAGGGGCTTAATTGAAGAAATACCAAAGTTTGGGGCTGAGTTGGGGTAAAATTGCAAGAAATTAAAGTTAAAGGACCAAAGTGAAATGACAGGGTGCTATAGGGGATTTAATTGATTTTTTCAGGGGTAATTTTAAAAGAATTAAAAGTTAAAGAGTCAATTAAGGACTAAATTGAATAATTCAGAAACCAAGGATTGTTTTGTAAATAAGGCTAAAATCTAGGGGTCCAATTGCAATTGATCCAGGGGCAAAATTAAAAAAAAAGATTTTCCATGAATAAGGGTCCAATTGTTAAATGTCAAAACTTCAGAAGGCAAATTGAAATTCACCATATCAGTTTAGGAACGAAATGACGTCGTTTCAAAGAACATTATTCACCTTCTTCATCTCACCAGACCAGAAAAAAAAAATGAACGCCTGCCAGCTCGTCCCCACGATGCCTTGCCGACCGTTACCATTACTCCTGCAATAACAATGGTCGGTTGCCTCATTATCTGAAGGCGACTGCATGGCATTTTCTGGCTTTATAAAAGCCAGAGAAAGGCCACGAAAAAAAGGGGTGAAAGGAACACAAAGACGAGGAGAGAACCAAGAACGAACGAATGAAAAGGCAAGAAAACCAAAGAGGAAAGAAAAACCGAAGAGGACAGAGGAACGAAAGAAAAAAGAAAAGACAGAGAGAGACCAGAGAACAGAGAAAAAAAAAAGAAAAGGAGAAAGAAAACAGAGAAAAAAAAACACACACACACACAGCATAGGAGAAGCAGAAAAGGAAGGAAACAAGAAAAAAAAGTGAGGCACAAGAAGAGAAGACTAGGGAACATAGGAGAGGGGAAGCCAAGAGTAGAAAGACGAGTACCAATCTTCCTCCAGAACTCTAGCAACAAAGCACCAGCTCTAGGTAAGCTCCTTTCGATTCCCTCCCCTTTAATTTACTTACCTTCCTACTATGCGTGCACGCGTGAGTTAATTCATGCGTGCCTGCCAACCATGGTCAGCCGGGTCATTGGTTTAGGCAAGTGTTAAAAAAAAACAGGCCAGTACGAGCTTGGGTCTCAGGCCTAACCGGCCCAATTTGTATATTGGAGCAAGGATGTGTTTGGCAGAACACACCCTTATACCTTATCCCTTTTATTTTACTCTCTTTTGTTTTGATATCTAGCCAAACATGCTTTCTTATATGCTAGAAAATTTCAAAAAAAATTTGTGGACTTTTTTGAATTTATTTGTAGGTCCCTCGCATTTTTTTTATTTCACTGTATAATTGATATGTGAATTTTTTCTGTAAAATACGAATATGATATGCGATACATACCTGTCTTTTTATATATATATAAACAAATAACAAAAAAATATAAAAATATGTATGCTTTGTTTTAACTTCAAATTTTACTGGTTTATTCACTAGCACTAGAGTTATGAATATCATGTTTTTTTTTTGTTACGTAATATTTACTAACACTAGAGTTGGAAGTATTCGTAAATATTTACTAACACTAGAATTATAAATATTACAAGCAGACTATCGGTAGCATAATCCAACAAACTCTTATCAATTTAAAACAAAATCAACAATGTAATCTATCTCAGATAGGATGCTTAAGGGATGATAATATCTTTTTTTTTTATGCAATCAGTCCCGTATCATAGAATCTTTATTAACTAATTAGGATTTTTAATAACCATGATACTAAATGATCACTTTTAAATAAGATTTTTTTTATTTAAAAATAAAATTCTAGAAATTTGTTTTTTTCATGAATATTAATTTTTAAAGATTACC
>Ga0307515_10014963_pt1 | contig 14336 bp, 2 predicted proteins | sample 17_EM_MG_FD_194513 | JGI IMG/M metagenome (GOLD analysis project Ga0307515, IMG submission 194513) | Populus trichocarpa ectomycorrhiza microbial communities from riparian zone in the Pacific Northwest, United States - 17_EM | ecosystem: Host-associated > Plants > Roots > Unclassified | place...
CTTCGTGCAGAGCTTCGTGCAGAGCTTCGTGCAGAGCTTCGTGCAGAGCTTCGTGCAGAGCTTCGTGCAGAGCTTCGTGCAGAGCCTCTGTACGCAGAGCTTCATGCAGAGCCTCTGTACGCAGAGCTTCGTGTAGAGCTTCGTGTAGAGCTTCGTGTAGAGCTTCGTGTAGAGCCTCGTGCAGAGCCTCGTGTAGAGCTTCGTGTAGAGCCTCGTGCAGAGCCTCGTGTAGAGCTTCGTGTAGAGCCTCGTGCAGAGCTTCGCGTAGAGCTTCGTGTAGAGCCTCGTGCAGAGCCTCGTGCAGAGCCTCCAAGTAATAAGACTATATAAGATTGTATAAAATTATATTAGATAATATATAATAGTTAAATATATAGCATACAACTTTACCTTAATTGCATGTCAAGAAATATACAGTTACCTTTTAAAGTTGCCAAATAGGTTAACTGCGTGTCAAGAAATATGCAGTTAGCTTTTAAAGTTGTCAAATAGGTCAACTGCGTGTCATTTAACTTTTGAATGTGTCAATTTGGTCAATTGCGTGTCAAGTTGGTCAATTGCGTGTCGAGTTGGTCAAATTGCATGTCAATTACGCGAAACGCGAAAATCAAAGTCTACTTGAATCTCATCCTGCGAATATTTTCCCGATGAAGCTAAGGGAGGGAAGGAATATAGAGATTATTCCTTATAAATGCAGGTAGATCTTAGCGATAATTATATAGTCTAGGTAAATCTTATAATACCCCCAAAATTATATATATAAAACACTAACAAATTATAGGGGAGAAGAGAACGGAGAAAAATGCGAGGACTATAAGGGGGGCAAAGGGCCGTTTGCAAAGTATATCTCAATAGATAGTAAATTTAGAGGAGGGTATTGCGGGAATTGCACCTAGGAGAAGCTCTACAATTGCGATCATTCCTACTAGTTACAATCAATAGTAGATAAAAGAAATATAAAATATTTCTTTTTATATATATATATATATATTTTAAAGTATAAGATACAGTCATTTACAAAATATTGGTAAAAATTCGCTAAGCTAAAAAAATCGCATCGTACCTCACCAAAATTTTGCGGAGGGAGTATAATTTCAATTTTACTACCTATAATACGCTAAGTCTTAATTATAACTGCCTAAAATTGAAGTTAGTAACTTACCCAATTAAGCCAATTATATACAGTTCTTAGTATTGCCCTCTATATCCTAGCAGCAGCCACCACTACCTACGTTAGTTATCTTTTACTCTAAAACAATCTAGACAAAAGCGAGCTTAGTTTATACCTATTCTTACTACTTTCTAGCCGTCTAAAAAGGTTAAAAGGAAGCTAAAGCTAAAGCCGCAGCCAAAGCTGTATATAGTAAGGAAGGTAAAGAGGCCAAATCACCGTCGCCGCTGTCACTGGCGCCGCCCCCGCCATTAGCTCAACCTATATTTGTAGATTTAGATTTAGGTAAGGGTGAGGATAAGAATAAGGATAAGGAGGATAAGGATGAGGACGAGGATAAGGAGCCAGTAGAGACTAAGCACAAGGATTTAGACATGTCGTGGCCGTTGCCGCCACCGTATATACGCTTTATAAGTGTTTAGAAGGCTTCTATATACTCCTATTCCAATCCCTATATAATCCTCACAGATATAATATAGATTTTAACGTTCCTTAAAACCCAATGGCAAGTATTAACGACCCCTTACAATTGACAAATAAACGAACGAGCAAATAATTAAGCCCCTTCTTAACCCCTAGGGCGATCGCCCGCAGAGTATACGGTTACTTACTGTCTACTAAATACTGCCTAGTAGCCTAGATTACCCCTATAGTTAACCTCGTCTCCTCTTTATACTAGTTACCCTAAAGAGGGCCTAGTAACTAGGGCCTAGGTATAAAAGATACCTAGAGTATATATATATATATATATATATAGTAATAGTCTATAAAAGATAGTATATAGGAGACGTATATAAGATACGGAAAACTATAAGTATATAATAAGTTAATAGCAGGGCCTAGGATATAGTAAATCCTAGCTATAGATAAGCTAAGAGAGTTATACTAAAATTTTTTTTTAACTAATTACCCTAGTCTAATATATACTGAGTTTGGGTTAAACCTAAGGTTCTAATTAGTTAAAAATTGGTTTGGGTCACATAATAAGGGGACGTGCTACCTTACGTACTACCCTATTAAATTTGCAACCTTATAACCTCTTTCTACCCCTTACTGCTCGAATATCTTCTGTATATTACTACCCTACCTACTATACTCCCTACCTATTACCTAAATGCCTTCTGATTATATATTTTGCAACGCCTATAAACAGAATCGCCCTTTCGCTAACTTTATATTAACCCGCTAAAGAGCTCCGTATAAGACCTGTAAATCTTATAGGGTTAATTCTTTTTATTCTCTTTTTTTACTTACTACCTTTTTAACTCTATATATAGGAGAAAAGAAAGGGATAGTCCTAACGACGACCTTTAGCGGACCCTCCGCAGCCTATAAACTAAACTATAGCTACTACTACAGCTGCTACTATAGCCGCTACTACCTCCGCTACTACCTCCGCCGTTACTTCTCCCTCTACTTCCCACCTCCTTATACCGCCCGTATTAATTTAGCCGCGACCTACTATAGTCCGCCCTATTACGGGCCAGTTAGATATTAGGCCTATTACTATAATCCGCCCTATCGCGGAGCAGCTAGATTATGGTCCTATTACTATAGTCCGCTATATTACGGAGCAGCTAGATCTTAGTCCTATAAATATTACCTACAACTTCTACGCGGCCCTACATTAGGTTAATAAACGTGTTAGTATATTACCGCCTAGTAATCTATGCTTTAAAGCCTACTATAAACACGGCGATATAAACCTCCCTCTATTTTAGCCTCCACCAGAATATCTACGCGATTTTTTGGAGTCCTATAGTACTTCTACTAGGCAGTTTAAGGAGCGGCTCCGCGCATATAATGCAGCATTAGCTTTTATATCCGTAAACTATACCGTTACTAACTATAGTATAGCCTGTGGCGGCCCAAATTGCTTCTAGATATATAGTAAGCTTTACCATCTATAGGGCCCGCTAGAGCCTCCTACTAATACTACTCCGCGGTATGCCTAGCTATACTTTTACAACCCCAGTTATGCTATAGATGTCCAGCTACGGGCCCGTTCTAATACCCAGCTAAATGCAACTATTCTATAGTATCTTACTATTATACTATCTAAGGAACGGAACCCTTTTATTACCCTTTATTAAACCGCAAGGGAACGGCTTTAGGCTTAGCCCGTAACGGCCCCGTCGCGGATTATCTTAAACCTATAGATACGGCTTATCTTAGAGGCTAGTGCCAATTGGCGCTATAAGAACCTCCTAATAAGTAATAAGGTGGCCATTATTATACCAGATAAGTACGGTAATACCAGCTTCCGCGATATTATACTTATGGAGCGTTATGCGCCTAATAAGCAGCTATAGTACTGCCGTATTAACCTAACACATGCCGCATATATGCCGCTCCACTACGTACTACTCTTCCCTTATAGTAATACTAGCTAGCACTAGGGTCTCTAGCTACGCAACTCTAATTAAGCCTATTAGCGAGACCATTTAACCTAGTAGGTATACTTTTGGTTCTACCTACACGTCCGTAATAACTTTAGGTTAGTCCCTTTTACCTACTACTAGCTATTTTAGCAGTATGTTATGGATATATAGGCGCTATATAATTAGAATAAGCTTACCTAAATCCACTCTAATTAAACAACCCTCCGCGTGGACCTATATAATAGCGTTATAGATGCTCTTATACGCTATAATCTAGACCCTAAATTATTAGGCCACCGTATAGTCCTTCCATCTAGTTTTCTTAGCGAAGATCGCTTTATCGGCCAGTGCTATTAGGATATAATAGCTATTATCCGTAAATACGGCCGTCTTAGCATATTTCTTACGTTTACTACTAACCCTAAGTAGAATAAGATTACCCGCGAGCTACTACCTAGCTAGACTGCTATAAATAGGCCCGATTTAGTTATACGCGTCTTCTGTATAAAGCTTACCTACCTCTTTTACAACCTAAAATAGAAGTAGATCTTCGGCCAGTACCGCGGCTCCATCTAGACTATTAAGTACTAAAAACAGGGCCTGCCCCATCTATATCTACTGCTCTTCCTACATCCGTATAACCGCAATAGGCTGTTAAACCTAGCTATTATTGACCATTTTATATCTGCGGAGCTTCCGCAGCTAGAGGATAATCTTACTAGCCATCTTACTAAGATTATAAAGTTGATAATAGTTTACGGTCCTTACGGCTCTTAGAATCCGCAAGCTCCTTATATAGTTGCGCTAGGGCCAGGCCTTCCGCTAACCTACTTAAAGCGGTACCCTAAGCGTTTTAACCCTACTACTATTATACGTAAGGACGGCTATCTAAAATACCGCCGTTATAATAATCTACGGTTGTAGTCTATCCGCTTACTAGGGGGAGCTATATTTAAAATAGACAACCGCTAGATTATTCCATACTGCCTATATCTAACCGCAAAGTATCGTACCTATATAAATGTTAAGGTCTACGCCTCTATGCGGTCCGTTAAGTATATCTATAAGTATATATATAAGGGGAGCAACCGCACTACTTTACGGCTTATAGATGGTGATAAAGTAAGCTAGTATTTACAGGGCCGTTATATTAGCCCCTCTAAGGCTATCTAGCGGCTATTTAAGTTTCCCGTTTATAATAAGTTCTTCCCTATAATCTAGCTTACGGTGCACCTTCTAGGCGAGCAGCCTATATACTTTTAGCCAGACTAGTCCATAGAGAAGATCTAGCAGCGCCTTAAGCTCTCCTACTCTATATTAACGGCCTTCTTTAAGTATAACGCGGAGTATAATAGTAGCCGTAACTACCTATATTAAGACTTTCCTAAGCGGTACGTCTTTTATATAAAGCAGCGGGAGTAGTGTCCTCACCAGCGAGGCACCGTAATAGGCCGTATATATTACTACAACCCTATTACGGGTGAGAGGTTCTACTTATAGCTACTACTAACGTCTATTCCCGGCCCTACCTCCTTTAAGAACCTCCGTACTATTACTAGTATAGTCTATCTAACCTTCTAGGCCGCCTATATAGCCCTAGGGCTACTAGAGTATAACTATAAGTAAATTAATTACTTAACGGAGGCCGCTGTTTTTGCCGTTAGCGCCTAGCTACGCTCCTTATTTATAACCGCTTTACTTTACGGCCCTATTACGGAGCTAGTTACTTTATAGAACCGCTTTAAACAGTCTATCTACGATAATCTACCTTACTTTCTGGCCCGCTAACCTAATACTCCTCCTATAGTTACTGAGGACAATAACGCTTATCTTAATTACGGCCTATATCTTATTTATTAGATACTTATAGATTAGTAAAAGACACTTACGGACTATAGCCTGCCCCAGTTTTAGCACTAGTAGGGCGTTATTACGGAGAGAAGTAACCCGCTTCTTACAGTAGAGCTATAGCAATACGACTGTATAGAGGAAGAACGCCAGTTTACTAAGCTACGCTAGCTGTTACGGACGCTCTAAGTACAATATTACGACTACTCGGAGAGGAGTCGGAAGAAGCTAGTTAGTTAATACAGGCATGGTCCAGGATGGATCCGGTAGAACCATATAATAAAGAATGGTAAGCGAGTTACATAATATGCTACGTATTAAACGAGAGGAACGAGAGGAACTTACGTACCTTACGTATAACACGTATATTACGTACAAGAAGGATTTTATAGGAGTACGGTTGTATATTTAAGGACCCTTAGTCCCTACCTAGATAGTTCCTTCCTTATAGTAATTCTTAGAATACAATTAGAGTTAATCTATTAGGCAACCACTCCACCAGTTATTATTACGTTGTTAACTTTTATACTTACATTTCCTACACACCTAGCCTAATAATAGGACCTACCGTAGTTTTTGCTACAAGGTTCCGTTATATAATTACTACCTAGTTATAGTATTAATATAAAAAGTCGAATAATATGCCACCAAAAGTAGCCACCATAACGCTATTAACGGCGGCAACTATATCGAGGTTAGGTAATAATACTAGTATAGCAGACACTAACTTATAGTAACCTATAACGGTCGGACAACTATAAGAGATAGTTGACTAGTTAACAGAAAATAACGTAGTATTGAAAAATAGGGTTAATGGGATAGGCGTAGCAAAGGTTAAGTTACTATTAATTAAAAGATACTTAGGAGAGAGATTAAAGCTTAAAGGATTCCTTATATAGATGCACTTTAAGGTCGCGCAAGAAGGAGCTAAGCTGGCAATACCTATAGATTAAATAGTATATATAGGATTGTTCTTAATAGGAAGGGCACTTAAATGGTTCGAACCTTACCTTACGGAAATCTAAGTAAATGGAATAACGACTATAAACCAAGAGGTGCGGTTTATATTCTTAAGCTAGAATAGATTTAAGGAGCGACTTATACAAATATTTGGAGACCTAGAGGCAGTAACTATAGCGGAAAAAAAACTCTAAAACATTACGCAATAAACCTTAGTAATTAAGTATATAATATAGTTCCAGACGCTAGCAATATAAGTTAAGTAGAATAATAGGGCGCTTATAGCACAGTATAAATAGGGACTTAAGGCTAAAGTCTAGGATATAATTATCCTAATAGAAGATGTGAACACCCTAAGGGAACTAATAGATTAAGCAATTAAGATTAATAATTGGATCTACTAAAGGGAACAGGCTAAAAAAGGCTAGGATAGAGTTCTATAGTTATATAAGGCGTAAAGTACGCAATAACTAAAGCTAAGTTAGAAATTATAGTATAGCGTAGAGCTAATAGACCTAAGTGGTACTAGAGAAGCCTATAAGAGATAAAGTAAGAAACTATAGAAACCTAGGGGATAAGGATTAAGTAATTAAAGGTCTAAGGAGCAGAGGCTAAATTAGGGATCTTAATAGCAGAAGATATTTAGGCGGACTCTATAGCAAGAAAGATGGTTTAAAAAAGGAGCTTATATAAATTGCAGAAAATAGGGTTACTTTATAAGGGATTATAAAGATAGTTAGAAGTATTATATAATAAAGGGAACCAGACTAATAGCAGACGATATATACGTATAGAGGGATAATAATATACTGCGAGGAACAAAAGAGTGTTTAATTAGAAGTTTTGCGTTTTGTTATAATAATGCATACCAAATTTATAAGGACGCTAAGTATAGTATAAGCTATTAGCTATAAGAGCCAGTACCTATAGAATATAGAGGAACTAATAAACTAGTTTATAGATTAGATATTAAGGACAATAAATTTAACATAGGCGAAACATTCCGTAATAATAAGGTAATAAGAGCGGTTTACTAGGAACATATAGCTATTAGAGATATTACACTAGAGGTAGAGGATAATTCCACTATAGAATAGGGAATATTAGTAGGGATTAAGACCCTACTAGACACGATGTTTATCGCTTTATAAGATATAAGAGAAGTAGGATAGTAAATTACTTCGGCACTTAATAAAGGCAAAGGGCCACAGGCTTAAGATTCTTATAGCGAGATAAAAAACGACTAAGATTCTTAAGACAAGATAAGGCAAGCTTAAGGACCTATAATAGATAATAACTAATAGAGTAGAGCAGTAGCTTAGTTCAGTAATATACGAATAAGCTTAGGACGAAGTTTCCTAAAGGTATAAGATTCTTAAGACGAGATGAGTGAGATTTAAGACTCTTAAGACGAGATAAGAATACTAAGTAAGCCTAGTTAAACTAAGGCTGGAGCTAAGCTTAAGTTAGAAGCAAGCTTAGGATTAAAGAATCTAAGGGGTTAAGAATTCGGAGAATAAATTAGGACGCCTATAGATAAGAAGCGAGGAGCTTTATTATAGATTAGAGAATCTACAATATAAATAGTAACTAGATTAGGAGACAGATATATAGACCTAGAGGATTTACTAATAGGATAAAGTATTCGGACTAAAGATTGAAAAGCTAATACTAAGATTAAGAAGTAAGAAGACTTTAAGGATCCGTTAGTAAGACGCAAACTAAAGGAAACCATAGAAGAATTTAGGTAAAGAATTATTATATAGCAAGAATAGAAACTAAATAAGAGATCTAGTATATTAGGATGTATAAAGGATAAAGCGCTAGTATAAAAAATCACTAATAGGCCTAGGGTAGGCATACTAAGAGCTAAGTGGCTTACTAAACTAGAAGACGAAGAGGATCTAGGAATTCCTACTAGGTTTAAAGAACGCTATACAAAGGGCTGTTACAACGTAGTAATAAGAAGATACTTCCTTATGGACAAGCCGTATACACTCTAGTAGCTATACTAAAAGTGGTATAGGCAGCGACATAATGACGAGTAGAAAGATTTCTATATATAGTTAGACGAAAAAGTTATTTAAGACTACCCGATTATAGAGAAGGCTATAACTCGCATTAAGGGAGCCTTAATTATAACGTTAAAGGATCTAAAGAAACGATTAGAGGACTAGAGAAGTAAAAGACGTATCTTAGTACTTACGAATAAAGTTATAACGTTTAGATTAGCATAATAAAGGTTTAAACTATAAGGTAAGGATATAGATAGGGAGTCCAATGATAGAATAATAGGTATATTATATAGATAGAGATAAATCCTTAAGGGAAAAGGAGGAGTCTGTATGCGAGGTAGGAAGGGTTTTCCCTAGGTATGTGCAGAGCACGTGCCTTACGGGCGAGTTACCCCTAGGTTGCCCTAGGGTCGCCCGTACCTTGCGGCTATATAACTATCTACTTAGGTTTTACCTAATAATGCCCCCCTCTTTAAAAAGTGTCGTCCCCGATCCTTTATATACTTAAGCCTTAATAAAACCCTATAAAAAACCTTAGTAAGAAAAAAATTTAGAGGGAAAAGAGCGTCTTAATTTTGCGTATAGAGAGACAGGTGGTATACGTGCGCGGCGCGAAGATATTAAGGAACTTTAACTAGCGGTTAAAGTTATCTAATTGGTTAGATTTGCCTTGCTAAGACTCCCCTATATTTAACCAAGCTAATAGCGATTTTATATACCCGGTATAGAAAATCCTAATTAGTCTATTTAATAGGTAGAGCTAGTAGAGCTTAATACCGTTGCCTAAATTTGGTAGACTAGAAATATTCTAAAAGTTTGCTTATATAAGTAGGTCGCTAGTACCTCGCGGGTTAGTTATAGGTTATTCGTATATAGCCAGATTTATAAACGGTAAGGCTATATACCTATTAAATCCGCCGCTAACCCTGCTTTGGCCTTACGCTATACCGGCGTAGCGCCGTATATACTTTGTAGGTAGGTTGTAGGTTATTTACATACAGCCAGATTAGGACGGTAAGGCTATATGCCTATTAGGCCCGCCGCTAACCTATATTTTAGCCTTATGCGTTATCTATGTAGCATATATATAGAATAATATAAGTTGTTAGTATAGGTTACTACTAGTGGGTTACCAGTAGGTTATAAACCCTAGTTAAATAGACCTTGGTTATAAACGGGCCTATTCTCTAATATATAAACAATCTACTTAGCTAGTATAAAGTAATAAACTAGGTCTAGGAAGGGTGCTTTCTAAATTAAGGCTGCAGTTCTTATAATAATTGTTACTTATTCTTTAATCCCTTAGGATATCCTCTGCTCCGCTTTAATACAGGTTATATTTTAATAGCGGCGCTTACTTTTCGCCTGTGCTTCGGCTGTAAGGCTAGGGTATCCCGCTTACGGTACTTATCTAGCAGTTATTAACAATTCTTAAGTTCTATCTTGTATTTCTATTTATTATACTTATTTAGCTATCCTAGCCATTTAATAAGGTACTGTAGTTATCTAGCACGATCCTAGTAGGCGACAATTGCTTTTACTTCCTAGCTGCCTTCCTTAAGCTCTTCTACTACCGGGGGCTAAAACCTAGGGCGTGACCTGTAAGGCTCTAGTAGGGAGATATAGAAGACTAGGTAGAGCCGTGCCATAGTAGGTAGAAGCTCTAGCTTATATGCTTGCTGCCCTACGCGCTCTAGGATCTAAAACGGTCCTATAAACTTATAGTTAAGCTTTTTATAAGGGCGTTTCGTGTAGATGTTCTTGGAGGAGAGTAGGACTTATTTACTAATGGCGAAATACTTGGCCAGATGGTAACGATTATAGTATTTTACCTAAAGCTTTTAGGCGTGCATTATTAACGCCGCCGCTACCTTATATATAAGGCGCAGGCGTTATAGATGCGTCTTTATAAGTTGGACGTTTGTTAACTTGGACCCCTCCCTACCTTACTAGGCGTCTTAAACGCTGTCTAGGACTTTGTCCGGGACGTTTAGTAGCTAGCTATAGGTAAGCTTAATAGGGGAACGCTTTATTATAGTATGGACCTTAGAGTTATAGGTAAAGGCTACTTCTTTAAGTAGGGAGGCCTAATTAGACTGTTCCCAGTTTGTAAATATATATAGGTATACCTTAAGCTCCTAGTTCTGACGCTCTATCTAACTATCTGTCTATAGGTGGAATGTAGTGCTAAGTTTACGTTAAACGCGGAGATAGTAGCATATAGTGCTCTAGTACTCGCTTATAAATACACTACCCCTATTAGAGACGATATTATCTAGAGGCCCTATTTATGTAAAGACTCTAAATAAGAGTTCTACGAGTTGCGTAGCATTAATTGTCTTACGCACTAGATAGTAGCGTACTAGCTTTATAAAACGGTCTATAAGAATAAGGACGGAGTTATACTCTACGCTATTAGGAGTCTTAGACTCTGGGAAATCTATAATAAAGTTAAGTAAATAATACCGCTAGGCTTAGGTGGGGGCCTAAAGAGGCTGTAGCTCACTATAGGGTTTATAGCGGCGCGATTTAGAGTGTTAGTAGGTATTATAATTATCTAGGTATTTACGGAGGTCCTAGGTAAGGCCGTTCTAAGTATACTTCCATGCGATTACCTTAAAGGTACGGTTAAAACCATAGTGGCCGCCTATAGGATTATTATAATTTCGCTTAAGGATCTCCTATTATAGTAGTATATAATTTGGCACCTAGACCTTATTATTTTACCTTAGAAGTCCTTAATTATTAAGGGTGTAGTCCTTATTACTAGCGGGAACTCGTTCCTAGGTTAACTGATTATATATAGAGTGTGTAAAGGCATCCCTTTTTTATACTCCACGAATAAAATTAACTAGTGACTTAGGGGGGTGTTCCGTGAACGCCGTTTTAGCTAAGGCAGCTACTACTACCTCTTACTATGGTATAAGACTTTATATAAAGTTGGTGCTAGCGAAGTAACGTATAATATATAGGTAACTCGCTAGGTTATTACGGGGGACCGTAGCCTAGGCTAAGGGGTCTTCCCTAGGGTTAAGCGCTATTAGGCCAGTTGAGGTAGTCTTAAAGAGAATAGTAGGACGCTCTGGTCCGCCGGCGCCAAGTTCGCGAGGGTCGCTTGTATACTACACGCATACTACTTACTAGTTTAGTATAGTAGCACTAGGGCCGCCTACAAGGCCTATAACCCGTAACTTTTGCTGCAATATAGGCAGTATAGTATTAAGGATTATCCTCTTACTGCTATCTTTAAAGTCTTTGGTATAATCTAGGCGCCGGGATAGTACGTTAGTAGGATTTATCTTGCCTAGCTTATATTTAATCTTAAAATTAAACTTAGCCAGTTTCTTAGCATACCGGGCCTAGTAAGTAGATAAGCTCTTAGTGGTTATAAAGTACCTAAGATTATTATAATCGCAGAGCACGCGCGTTACATGCGCGGCGTATTTAAGGTAATGGCGCTACGTCTTAAAATATTGCACTATAGCGAGTAGTTCTTTATTATACGTATTATACCGTACTTTTAGGCTAGTAAGCTTTTAACTATAATAAGTAATTGGGTGCTAATAGAGTTAATCTTCCTACCCTAAAGGCTGTAGAAGTATACCGCTATAGGCATAGTCGGAAGCGTTAGTAATTACTATTAGGGGTAAATTAGGGTTAAAGTGGCGAAGTAGAGGAGCCTGTATAAACGCAGCGCGTAGCTTATAGAACGCCTACTACGCGTTATTAGGCCAGGACTAGGGTTAATACTATTTAGTGGGCCCTTTTAACTTATGCTTCTTCTTCTTCTCCCTATCTAATATTGGGTTGTAATATACCTATATAAAATATACGTGTAGGGGGTATATAGTATCCGAGTAGTTCCAGATAAATCGCCTATAGAAGTTAGTAAAGCTAAGGAAGACCTAAATATCTCTATAGGACTTAGGCTTAGGCTATTCCTTAATAGCTTTTACGCGGTTAGGGTCTATTATAATACCCCTAGGGGTAATAATAAAGCCTAGGAACTTAACGTTCTTAGTATAAAAGATGCATTTTAATAGTTTGGCGTATAGGCCCCAAGCGCAGAGCTGTTGCAGTACCTGCTTGACGTGCTTAACGTACTTATCCTTATTATTTAAGTAGATAAGAATATCATCTAGGTAAACTATATAGATGGTATCTACTAGGGTTCCTAGAGCTTTATAAATATAGCTCTAGAAAGTTATAGGGGCGTTAGTAAGACTAAAGGGTATTACTAGGTACTTAAAGTGACCGTAGTATATCTTAAATATGGTCTTTTATTTGTCTCCCTTTTTGATACAAATCCTATAGTACGCATTACGAAGATCTAGCTTTATAAATATCTTCGCATAGCTAAGCCTATTAAAGAGCTCGCCGACCAGCGGTAGGGGGTACCGATTTTTAATCGTGATCTTGTTTAGGCGTCTATAGTTAACGCATAGCCGCATTATACTATCTGCTTTTGGCACGAAGAGAATAGGCGCTTTAGTAGGCGACTTGCTAGGCCTAATCCAGCCCTTTTTAAGAGCACTGTCTAGGTACTCTTATAAGATCTGCAACTCTTTCTATAAGAGGTTATAGAGGGGTATTTACGGTAGCGTTTTGCCTTCTTCTAAGTCGATCGCATAGTTATACTTAGAGTTCTGCGGTAGTATGCTTGCTAGCTTATTAAAGAAGATATTAATTTCCTCCTTATATATATCTAGTAGGCTAGGGGCTATGGAGGTTAAAGCGACTATTATATAGTAGTATGCTTCTAGGAGCTAGTAAAGAAAAGGGTATAGCCAATATATGTTTCGTAGGTATGCTTGTATAGAGAGTGTATATAGCTCTGCTGTAGTATACTTAATAGTTTTAGGGTTTCGATTACCTCCCCCTTACGTATAGATAATCTATGCTAGCACCGGAGGGTCTCTATAGGTACTTACTGCCAGTGACGGTAGGTCCTCTACTATGTTTATAACTAGTGTCTCTACATTTAGAGGGTCTGCATGGGTACTCGCTACCAGTAATAACAGGTCCTCTATTATGTTCACAACCGGCGTAAAGAAGGAATCTTCTAGCTATAGCAAATAGACTGTTTTGTTAGCCTTAATATCTACTAGGAGAGCGTTAAGGGTGACTATCTGGAGGCGTCTAGGGTCCGAAGTACCCTAAATAAACTATCTAGAATAGAAGCTAATTAATAAATCTGCTTCCGCGAGCTAATCCCATCTAAGAACTATATTATAACTATTAAATAAGCCGCCCTAAAAGGTCTGCGGGCTAATAGTGCGAGAAGTACCCTAGGAGTCGCTAGTGGTAACCGTTAGATTATAAGCATCCTAGATTGTTATCTGGTTACTATTAAGGAAATATACAATAGGTTTACGTAAATATAGCGCGTAGCGTATAGGCAGGTTAAATCTATGGACGATATCTTAATTAATAAGGTTAATTTAGTACTTATTATTATATAAAGCACGTAGGCGGACTTCGCCCTAGGGCGTATCTATTATAACGTATACTATAATGCGTTTCTTCTCTCCCTCTATATTAGGCCCTAGTTATAGTTAAGAGAGATACGCTACTAGGGCTTTAGGTTTTCCAAAGCCTAAGCTAATTTCTCTTTAGCCTGCTTCTAGTATTCCTTATAGTGGCCGCCTATGATCCTTTAACTCGCCTACGTAGTACTAGCGTCCGGGGGGTCCCCTAAGCTATCTAGCTTTTAGGTAGTCTCCCTAGGAGTTTACTTAGAAAAGCGTCGCCCTTTTTAGGTTCTGTTCCCTAAGCCTAAGTCTATAGAGCCTATACTGCGACCGCGCTTTATACGCGATAATTTACCGCTGCTACTTACGCAATCTTCCGCGAGCTTTGTGGTATCGAGCAATTGCTCTACACGGCGGATTTTGTTAAAGAGGTCTTTAGCGGTTCTTACCCGTTGGGCGAAGTTCTGGCGGAAAAGCTCTACTTATAGGT
>Ga0307515_10014964_pt1 | contig 14334 bp, 5 predicted proteins | sample 17_EM_MG_FD_194513 | JGI IMG/M metagenome (GOLD analysis project Ga0307515, IMG submission 194513) | Populus trichocarpa ectomycorrhiza microbial communities from riparian zone in the Pacific Northwest, United States - 17_EM | ecosystem: Host-associated > Plants > Roots > Unclassified | place...
ATTGACTTTTTTTTTTCAAATAAAAAAGAGCAGATAACATGTCATCCATCTAAGCTTTTTTTTTTTTTTTAAGAACAGCCTTGTTTTTTATGTTAATTTTGGTCCATGTTATTTCAATCTTTTAACTATAATGTAAAATTCTACTTTGTAATATCGATCTATAATTTGATATTGAAATATTCTTTTATAGTCTACATTTGCAAGATCATGTAAAGCGTAAAAACTATCAACATATAAGACTATGCTAATACAACTTGTGAGGATTAAATTAAGATGAAATAAAGTTTCATAATTGAATTGAAAAAAAAAAATCCAAGGACCTAAAAGAAAAAAATGTTATGAACAGTGATGTGAGCAATTAAATAAGTGTTGATAAACAATGTTTATCATAATATTTTCTTAACAATAAAACACCGATGTGTTTTAGTTCATTAGTAATGAGTCAAACTAGATGTATTTTCTATATATCCTCATTTAATCAGATTCATCCATAATCATTATCTTTTTTTAATTGAATCTAATTGGATAATGTTTTACACTCATTAGGTACACAATAAAAAAACTTTTTAATCTTTGTTTGAATTTTATACATAACATTATAAATGACATGTCATCTTTTTCTTTTTTCTCCTATGAGAAAGATAATTACATATCACTTAATACTTGATAGAGACATTATATGTATAATACCAATAGACACCAATATACTAATTTTTACTTTTTAATTCAAAATCATTAATTAAAATTTCCTTATTATTAGATTCGTAATCATAGAGTAAATAAATTTAGATTGATTTGTATAGAGTTTGCAATTTAATAAAAATATGATGATAAGGATCATACATTCTTAAAGTTTAATAAAATAAAATTTGTTATTTATGAAGTAACATTTAAATAAAAAAGTAAATGTTGAATACTCAAATTTGTTTGGTAGGATTAATAGTAATTATATCTTAAGAAAAGAAACTTAAGAAAATGTTAAGATTATCAAGTTAAGAAATGGTACAAATAATTCTTATTTTCCCCCAATAACATTCCTAGTTAAACACTAATAAAATTAAGCCAAAATTTAATCTCACTTATTAGTCAATTTGCATGATAATCAAACTTGGTTGGATTCCTTAACTCTAAGTAACAATTGATAGCATGAAATTGCTATCCATTAAAAAAAATTAAAACATACTAATTTCATTCTCATTTTAATATTAGGAGTAGTGTTATTTCTAATTTGATCAATAATTCAGTGACTCAAGAACTAATTGGCCTAGATTATATTAAGGACTACATATATGTTAACATTAAAAATAAATATCCATGTGCTAACCAATTAATAATAGTTATGTTTACCATCGTATAAAGAAGAAAAGGTTGAAATCGACTATGAGCAATGAAATCGATCAATCTTAAAAGTCCTAATTGACCAAGAGAATTAAGTAGCAATCGAACAAATAACTAGGAGTCATAATCAACCATATGAGTTTGAGTATGTATAAGTAAGTACAAGATTAAGTCTTACTCAGAATAAGGATCCTTAATAAATTAAAATGATCAAAATTGTAGATTAGTAAGGATTCACATGGTTATTGGTAAGATAGAGTTTAGCTTGTATTAGAATTTATAATGTAACATGTGAGAGATACAATTTGTATATGATTAAAATTGGATATTTAGATGAAACACTAATACTATAACATTATAAATAAATTATACTAGCTCCAAGGAATGATAATAAGCCCTACTCATTCAATTTTCTACAAACTTATTCATCTTTGTTTTCATTGGAGAGTTTTCTATTGCTTTTATTTAGTGTTTTTCTTTATTTTCTATAATTTAATTTCTATAATCTTCTTCTCTTTTGAGACTCTTGTCTTTTCTTTACACACTAATCCTTTAAGAATATGTTACCTTATCGAGAGTCTGAAACTCAAAGTATAATGTGATAATATTTACATATGAACAAAATAATAACAAGTAGTAAAACCTTTAAAGAAAATAGTGTCAAGCCCACAAGGACTAATTATGTTATTAAGTACTGAAATTTATCAAATTATTTACTATTTAGAAATAAAACTAAATGTTTAAAGAATTTACCACATATATTAAACTAATTTTTTTTTACAAAAGTAAATTAAAAGAATATATAATAAAATGTAAGGTTGTAAAGATAATAAAACTAAATCTAAAACTTTTGACTTCATCTAACTAATGTTATACAATTTATTATTTCTTGTTATAAAATTCTAATTTTTCAAGTTGATGAAAAATAAATCCCTTAAGTATTCCATATTTTATCTGAATAACATTAGAAATATCTCCACATTATAAAACAATATATCTCTTTATAAATTAAATTGTTTTAAGATTCATTAATTTTTTGGATTTTTATTAATATAAAATCACACTAATTATGGTAAGATATCTTTATTTTTCACTTAACTAATGATATTTAATTTTAAAAACATTTAATCATAAATTACATCTTGGTTTCATTATGATTCAATAGGTCAAATAATAATTGGCAAAAAATTTATAAACAATAAGATCATGTATAAACACTAACATGAAAAAATATAGAAATAAAAAACTTGAAATTTAAATTATATAATCAAAACTAAACTGCATCAAAAACCTATAAAAATAAAATTTAGTTCATAATGAATATGAGATTAACCGTATGTTATTGGATTACATAAAAATAAAATTAAGGAGAAGAATCAAATTCTTTGTCTTGGAATCAATTGATGAAGTGATTTGCTGCAATGTGACTTCCTTCTGCAATATGACTTCCTTCTTGTTCTCCTTTTCTACTTGTTTATTTTCTCCTCCTTGTTTTCTTCCTTTTTCTATTTCCTTTCTTCTTATATAATAACTAGTCCTTTTTTTTCTTCCCTTCTTTGGTCCAAAATCTTTTTTTTTTATTTCCTGATTTTATTTTCAAAACTGGCATATTCTAACCCTTGACTTCTAACCCTATTTTACCCAATTGGTAAATTCTAACTCCTGACTTTTAGCCTTATTTTATCTATCAAATTAACTTATTTTGAGAAAGTTATAAACATCACAATTGTATATCTCCCTCTTATCTTTCTTTTTCCATTAGAATCGCTTAAATTATATATTTCTAAGGAACATTATGCCTGATTTATAGAGACATATTTCTCAGATTTATAGTAAGTAAATTTTCTTAGTCTTCAATAGGAAATTTCACTTTCACACTTCCTTTATTTTTCAAAACATGTATACAAGTCAACCAGACCTCTCCAAGGTGAATTTTTATCATTTACTTTGCTTTTAAATGGCTTCCTTAATATCATATGTCCAAATCCAATTAAGGCTAATTTTTAGTTAGAATTCAAGGATTGAATGCTAAATTTCCACTCTAAAGCCCATGATTTCACGAATTTATTTCTTCCTGCATGTAAATAAAAATAAATAAATAAAACTATATGAAATAGAGATATTAAAGATAAACTAGTATAAAATTACAAGTAAGAGTTCAATAAAAATTATATAAAAATTAAGCACATCAAAGTCTTCATTTTTTTTTTATTAGAGGTAGTTGTCATTTGTTATAGGTTATGTCCTAGAATATACAATTAGAAAAAAAATAGATTGGCATGCTTAATAGGACAAAGATTAAATATTTTTTTCTTGAATCTACTAAAAATATGTCTTTAAAAAAAATATTGGTAAACTCATCTATATTGTACTAGATGAACAATTAGTATAAGCTATGGAGAGAGGCCAATTTCTTGGTTCTGAAGAGCTTGAAGACTAACCATCTTCTTAGATTATAGTGGATCAATCAGTGTAGATATGCCTAGAAAAAGGCCCTCATTGTCTAATTTACCATTATAACACAAATCTACATCTAAACACACCATTAGTGTCAATGTAAATCTCGTATGTTCTTATAAATTCCAATAAGTGTATTAATACTACATAAACAACCATACGTGTATCCATTATACGGATAAAAGTGCATGGTATGATGGTCACAACTAGTTATATAGAACCCCAGCTATTATGGCATGCACGGTGTCAAATGGTAGATCTTCCACCTGGATCGAAGGGTTTTAGATGTGTTGGGATCAATTATGAAATTATTATTTGAAGGGTTTAGGAGTCGCCACCTAGTATTATAATCACTGGAAAACCTATTTGTCTGCAAGAGTCTTCGGTAAGGAGACTAGTTGTGCATGAGGAAGACACATCACCCCTAGTGCACTTATGGTAAGCTGCATTATTGATTGTTTTTTTTTTCAAGTCATATTTCTATTTGTTGGTCTAACTAAGGTTCAAGAAATGTCTTCTTCAGTAAGGAAATCTTTATCTTATGGATTTGAGGTAAATCCTTCTCACTAAGGAGGTCTTTATCTATGTAGGCTCAAGATAGATCCCCCTTAGTAAAAAGGTCTCTTTGCCTTATCAAGTTAAAATCAAATAATTCTAAGATCTAGATTTTAATGGTGTATTTATTTCTATTTTGTATCTTTAATACCCAGAGATTTACTTTACAATGTAATTTTATACCCTTAAATATTAAAGTCTATAATTAATTCCTAACAATTTATTTTTGTCATTTCATTTAATTTAATATCTGGAATATGCATTTCATTGTAAAATTCATACCCTAAATATTCATTAAAAATTTGACTTTTGTGGTGTTTTTGAAATTTTGGCCAAATCCCAATGGATAATCACAAACTTGTTATGATATTCATTAATTGATGTTTATATTTAATTAAAGTATGATAAAAATAAAATTTTTATTTTTATATATAAAATATGCACAAAAAATTCAAGAATTTACCCATTTGCAATTTAAAATAAAGTTGTATTTAAACACAAAAACAAAAGATGCTTGTTTTTTATGGGAAGAAACAAGTTTATTCAATACCGAAAAGACACCTAACATATAGGTCACAATCTTAAATATTAAATATAATGGGGTAAAAATAAATGTGGGGAACCTAAAATTAATTGCAAAATAGTCCCTTGAGAAATATGGAATTAAATTGAAAAGATAAGGTTATGTTTGAAAAATCACAAAAAAAAAGAAAAAAGAATAAGGCTGTCAAAGATTCATTAGGGAATATTTTCCAAACATGTTATAAGGACCGAAACAAGCATTTTTTCCTTTGTAAAATTTCGCACAACCAAACACAGTTTTAGGCCTGGAATTATATAATTGGTTGACATGTTCGATACATTTAAAAGCATGAGAATAGTGTTGGGTTAATAATATCTTATTTGGTCTATTCGATCGATAAATTTTAATACTAATATAATATGAGTAATATTTCTTTATTTAGTCTATAAAAAAAGAAATATGGAGGGCATTATTTACACTCAAAATAAACATTAAAATGACAAAAAAAAAATAAGAACAATTATTATTTATTGTCAAATAGAGGAGGAAAAGTCGAAATTGATCATGAGCAGTGAAATCAACCAAGCTTAAAAAGTATTGATCAAGTAACGAAACTAAAAAGTAGTCGACCATATGGTTAGGAGTCATGATAAACCAAAAGAAGTTCATAGATCATAAGAGTTTGAGTGTGTGAGAGTAACCAAAAGATGTAGTCCTATTTAGAACGAGAGTATGTTTTAGATTAAGCTTATTAGAATGGTAGATTAGTTAGGATTTAGATAATTATCAATAAGATAAAGTTTAACTTGTATTAGGATTTATCATATAATCTATGACATATACAATGTGTATGGGATTGGGATTAGATATTTGGATGAAATTCTAATATTGTAACAATATAAATAGGCTACACCGCTACACCAACTATGGAAAAGCTGGCTAGCCCCATATATGCAATTTATTGCAAACTCATTTGTCTTTCATCCCTCTTGTAGGGTTCTTTATTGCTTTCATTTTCATTTACTATTTTCCTTTATGTTATGCAATTGAACTATTGGATTATTTTCCTCAAACTTGTGTTTTCTTTACAAGGTGGGAAACATAGACATTACTAATTTTTTTTGTATTTGCAAGTAAAATTTTAATAAATAATTTAAAAATATCGTTAATTGATCTATGTTTTGCTGTGGTAGGATCAAATTTTTTTTTTCACCAAAAAATGAATGTGCATACATTTTCAATGCGTTTCTGACATCAAGAAAAAAATCTTTATTACAAATAAAAAAACTAATTCATATATTTAATTAAATAATTAAATAATGATATACTCCAATATATGAAAAAACAAAAGTCGCTAATACCATTCGAAAACTAAACCGGAAAGTTAAGGAATAGATGTAAATCAAAATATTTGATCTCATAACATGAGATATAGACCTAATTAGGTTTAATAACTTTGTTTTTTGAATTCAATTCTTTATTTAATTAAATGATAATAGGAATAAACACACAAGGAAAGGTTATTGAATAAAATTAAAAGAGAAAGATATTATGTAGGGTTACACAAAATGAAAGCCTACTAATATTAGGGGAAAAAATGTTATAATCTTAGTCGGAAACCAAGTAGAAGTTAAACACTATTTTAGTAAAAATATATCATTTTTTTAATGATTTCAATTAAAATTGAATACCTGCCAGGTCAGGCATCCCACACTTTTATTTAAATAATCTATTTTAATTAATCTTAATTTAAATTAAAAAAAAAAAAGTTAACAAAGAGGCTAGGCACCTGGGACTAGGTGGCCTAGCGCACCTGACATAGTAAAAGAAAGCCCACACACATGGGCTTGTAAGGTTAGGCCCACATGCTAAAGATTTTTTTTTCACCAGGAAAAGGGGTAGACGACCCCTATTTTTTTTATAAAAAAAAAAAACAAAGCTGATAACATTTGTTTGCTTACCCAGAATTCAGCAACCATGATGGTTGTTGAAAAATTGGGGTGACGAATTATTTTTTTTTACCTAAAAATTCATTTTTTTCAACTCATTTTCATTTAAAATCACCTAATAAACATCCTTAGAACATCAACAAACCAATTTATCAACCCAAAAAACCTAAAAAAAGTCCAAGAAAACAAAATCAAACTGGGGTGGATTTTTCTCTCTTAGACTGATCACCTTTTCAAGTAAGATAAAGATTAAAAAAGAGTTTAATGGAACCCTCCTCGACGAATGAACTCCATGGACAGTAGGATTGGTCTTTTTGTCATTGAAATATGGTCAAATCAATGATTTTATCTCTCATCTCTCAAATTCAATGACTGAAATGTGAAAAAAAATTCTTTTGAAGCAAGGTTAAATTACAAAAAATATAGGGACTGTGAAAGAAGAAAATAAAAAAATAGGTGGACCTAGATAAAGCTTATTCTAGCAATTTTTAGATTGGCCATAAGATTTTTTTTTTTATTTTACACTTTGGTTCTCTTTGTTGAAGTTGTTTTTGCTCTAACAAATTATAACAAATTGGTTAGATAATTTGGTTTTGAAAGGTTGTAATTAAAAAAAAAAGAGTTTTAGGAAAAAATTAGATTATTATGTATTGTTATAGTGTTTTACCTATGCATTTTAGTATATTTTGTAATATTTATAATATAATTCAAATGATCTAGTGATTAACTTGGTTACTTTCTATATTATGATGTGGGTTAGATATCTAGATCTAAAGAACTTTTTGTCATTATCATTAAACCTGGTCTTTGAAACTTACTGTGTTATATGGTTTTTTTATGGGTTAATGATGTGGTTTATTATTCTACTTTTATACAATTTTTTTATAGATTATATATATTTTCTTATACTCTTTACTGCATGGGATTTTCACTTTGCATTTTTATTGTTCTTTCTCTTACATTTTACTATGGATGAACTGTGCAAAATTTTGTATGTTTTCAATTTGGTCCTTAAACTTTTTTTTGGGCGATTTAATCATATTTAAGGAGCAATTGATTTCAAATTCTTATGAAAGGGTGAGATTGGAAGAGGGGGGATCGAAATGAAAAACACGACAAACATAAGTGGTGTACCATAAGTTTTGAAAAAGATGCACTTTGGTCGTCCAATTTAAACAATCATGCAAATTATATAATTTTGATCCCTAGAAATTGTTCCAACTCCATTTGGGTACAAAAGTTTATTTTTGTTATTTTTTGGTCCTTGGTTGAGAGATGAGAGAGAGAGAGAGAGAGGTCATTGGATTTTGACGGTAAAAAAAGAAACAAATTGTTGACACCGATTTAGGCCACCAAAATAGAGGATATTTATGTTAAATTATTCCATTTGATGAGTGAATTTCATATTATATGTTTTTGTACCTTAAAAGTTCATGAAAGAATAAATCTGAGCTCGGGTTGATTTTTAGTTTCAGGTTGAGTTTGATTTTTAGGGTGGTTTTTTGAGGTCATTGATAGATTTATCATAGTTTTTGTGTTTTATAGGTATTTTAGATATAAAAAAAATGGGTTGCAAAACAAGTTTCTATGTCAAAAGAACATAAACCCTAATTTTCCGACAATTATGGTGGCCAGAATTTGTGCGAAACAGGTGACAAGTCGTCTGTTTTTTTTCAAAAAAAAAAGAGAGAGTCATCCGCCCCAAGTACAGATTCAAAATAAAGGGCTCAGTCACGTGGGACCTGGTGAAATGGGTTAGGTAGGCTGGCCTGGCTTCTTAGGCCCAACATCGCCTAACCCTTTTTTTTCTATTTTTTTATTCCAATTAATGCTTCTTTTTTAATTATTTTTTTAAAAAAACTTAATTATATTTACATTAATACTTCTTCTCTCTTTTATTTTGTTTAGAGAGCCTCTTTTAAATAATAATAATTTTTTGATTATGCGTTTAATTTCGAAGATGTTTTTCTGATTCATCTATAATTGTTTTTTAGTCTTTTATATAGATGAAATATGTTTTTAAACATAAAAATTATTTATTTTCAGACGACATTTCTATTATGTGAAGCCTTACATATTATTTTTTTTCCTTTTATTCTATTCAATCAGTTTAATATGTTTGTTTATTTCTATTATTGTTTGATTAAATAAAAAATGCTTTAATAAAAAAAATTAGCAAACATGATTGACTAAATGTCTTATTTTACGATATTAAATGTCTTATTTTACTTCTATCTCTTGATTTTTCAAGTTTTATTCTTAGGTGTCATTAATGATTTATTATTTATTTATTAGCACACATATTTCTCAGTTTTATTTGATTACATGTGTGCATAAAAATTTGATTTGTTAAATTTTTTAAACTACAAAAATACGTTGAAAAAATCTACAAATATAATTTTTTTATGGAAAGTAAAAATATGTGACCCGCGGTGAAACGCGGGTCACATAACTAGTGTGTGTAACTATCTTAATTTATATAGTTCTATATATTTTTTTAGTTAAGAGACCATGTGTTAATTTTCTACGAGTTTAATCAATAAACATTAATATCATGTTTTCCCTTGTAAATTTTATTTTAAATGTAATTTTTCATTGTATATTTTGTTTTTAGATTGTTTACAACTAATTCTTTTAAATCCTATGACACTTGTTAAAAATGTGTACATTGACTAATAATATCATTACTTGAAAAAATGAAACTATATATATATATATATATATATATATATATATATATAAATTAAAAAAATATTAAATTTTAAAATCCAAACCAATGATAAATTATCATCCAATTAAAAATAATAAGGTGAGAATTTAGTTATGATTGTTAAAAATATTATACTTAAAAAATATGTAAAAAAATTGAAAAGATATAATGTGATAATAAAAAATAAAGAAGAGAAAACAAATGCTAAACTAACAAACCCATATTATTTATAATAATAAAAATTCATATTTTATTTTATTTTATTTTCTTGTAAAATTAAATTATCTCAAAAACATAATTAGCTATAAATAAATTAGTATTCCAAAAAAATACAAAACCCAAAAAGAGAGTCTAGGCTAGGCATATGGATCTAGGTTGCTTGCCTAGAGTGTTTGGGGTTTAAAAAAAACCTAGAAACATGGGTTCAGGGTAGGCTCATAAGCTTAGACCAACTTAATATTTTTTAGGTGTATGTTTTATTATCCACCCTAATTGTTTTTTTTTAAAAAAAACAATTAGAGTAGGTGACATGTTGTTTGCCTATCCAAAATCCAGCCACACTAGTATAGTAGCAAAAAAAAATTAGAGTTGATATTTTTAGGAGCAAAAAATCATTTTTTTTTTTACTTATTTTTTTGGAAACAACACCTAATAAACTTTCTTAAAACCTTAAAAGAAAACAATTTATCAAGCCATGTCCTATTCTCCACCCTTAAAAAGACAAATTAAGGTAGGTGACATGTCGTTTGCCTATTCAGAATTCGCTCACCAGTGTAGTAGCCAAAAACATTAGAGTTGATATTTTCAAGAGTAAAAAATCCCTCTTTTTTTACCTATTTTTCTTTTAAAAAACATCTAATAAACATTTTTAAAACCTTAATTTATTAACCCAAAAAAAAAAACTTCAAAACACAATATAAATATGAGATAAAGTTTACTCTCTCGACCCCAATCTATTTTTCAGGAAAATGAAAGTTCAAAATAACTATTATCAAACTTTCCTCGTCAAATGAGACCTATCAACACCCAAAAACAAGTTTTGTTACCAAAAAATAACTTAATCAAGGATTTTTCTTTTATCACCATTTTAGATGATTTTCTTTCTCTCTCTCAAAACTAAAGCCTGAAAAATAATTAAAATAAGATTTTGGATGAAATTAAAGTTGTTATTAGATATGTTTTTTTTTTCCTTTTTATACTTTAGTTTTTTATCTTTTAATTTGGTATTTTTCCAAGATTTCAATCCTAGTGTTATAGAAAGATTTAATTGCTAATAAAAAGAAGTTTTAAAATAAGAAAAAGAAAGTGCTTCACTGAAGCACCAGGAAAAAAACACATTGATTGAAAAGAAAAGGAATTGCATTTTCTTTAGGTTTAAGGGTATTCGGTTAGCACATCAATACAAGATAATACAAAGTGACATTTAAAAACAGATACTATTTATTTCCTTTAAATTCGACAATGCCCTTCATTCTTTCGGACTTTTAATTTCTTTTCCTTTTTTATTTATGAAAATAAAGTCATACGTTAAATATTTCCAAGATTAAAAAACAAAATATCTATTTATGAACACAAAATAAAATAATTATTTTGAAAAATAAATAGATAAATTATTTCTCAAAAAAAGGTATTTGAAAAGTATAAAACTAATGAGCATTTTAAATTATTACTTAAAAAAGATAAAATTAAATTATAATATTATTTATGAAATTAATCAGATATATATATATATATATATAAGTAATTATTTAAAAATAGAAATAGTTGTTCTTACTTAAAGCTTGAAAATATTATTATTTTTATTATGTAAATTATAAATAATAAAAAGAAAATGATTCAATAAAATTATAAAAAATAATTACTTTTTTTAAAATAAAATAATGTAATACTTATTTTACAGATGTAGTAATAATTTTATTTATTACTTCACATTGTACATGATAAACGATTAATTCAATAAATAGTTGAGAAACTAATTGCTTTATTTATAAATGAATAATATAAGAAGGTTTACCTTTTAATATAAATTAATTATTTTTATTCATTATTTCCATTAAATATAATTAATTAGTTATTTATATGACTTAAAAAAAACCTACATGGGATCGAATCATTTTTTATATTTAAATATTTACACATGGTATATTATAAGAAAAGCTAAAATATATAGGGAAAGTATTGTCATTTTCCTCACAAAATACTATGGATTGAGTGTTCCCTTCACATCATTTTTTTCTCTTGAACACATGGTTTTTTTTTCTTTTCCTTTTCCTTTTCTTTTTGTTTATTTTGTATGATTTTTTTTCAAAATTATTTTTGCTGATTTTATTTTTTAATATTGAGATGATTGAAAATTTAACTTTGTAATTTTGTTCTTTTTATTTTGTCTTTCTATGAAATTAGCATGGTTTGCAGGTTTGTCAAGGTAACTCAGGTTGCTCCATTTTATGGATTTCATGGTTTTTTTTAAATGAACTTTGTTTTTTTATAGTCTATTTTTTTTCTCATATTATTAAAAAAATAATTTTAGAGAAAAATCATATTATTAAACTTTATGAAGTAACAAAAATTAAAGGATGTGTGGGAAACCACTCTTTACCCAGCACCATTGCATTATGGATTACAATAGCAACTCATAGTGTTTTGCTTTCTTTTTTCTTTTTCCTTTTCTTTTTCTTTTGTTTTTGAATTTTTTATATGATTTTTTTTATCAAATCTATTTTTGTCGATTTCATCTTTTAAAATTGAAATTGTTGAGAATTTAGCTTGGATATGTTTTTTGTTTTTGTTTTTGGTCTTTTAAATGTTTTAATTTATTCTTTTTTGATTTCATCATTTAATATTGAATTGATTGAAAAATAAACTGTATTATTGATTTTTGTTTTCTTTATAGGGATACTTGTTTCAAATAAGTGTTTTATTTTTAGATTGGTACTCAATTTTGTGAATATCTATTTTTATCATATAATTAAATAAAAAAATATTTATAAAAAACGTTATTAAATCCAATAGATCACATGACCCAGGTCCCAGGGAAGGGGGCGAGGTCGATCCAATCATGTTTTTATCGATCATCAAGGTTATATTTGAACCTATGAAATTGATCGATTTAAGTCAAGCTAGCTCTCACACAGTTTAATTAATAACTTGAAGCAAAGAATTGAGTCGGGAGGTTTTAAAATTAACTCATTTAACCAAGTTTAATAACACTATTAAAAAAATTCTCTATATTTTTAATATATTTTTACATTAACAAAATTTGATCCAATTAATAGCGAAATGCGAGCAATATACTAGTTTGTTATTATAGCATGTTTTTGCGTCACTCATGCTTATCATACTCAAAATAAAATAGTTGTCTAATTCAGTAAGTCCCATCCTTTTAGTTATATAATTAATAAATAAATAAATTCGGAAATACTCAGATTACCCAATTCAGTTTGGATAATAAGTTATTAAATTTTTAAAAGAATTATCCAAAATTTATTTTAGGTAACTTAGGTAAAAAAATATCTGAATTACCTAAATTACTTGAAGTATTATTTTTAATTATCTATAAATTTTAAAAACTAATGTAATTATAATTTTTCTTGAACATAATTCTACACAGTGGAAATTTTCATTGGGCCTAACTTTACTTGAAAATTTTAAAATATTTTTAGGAGAGAATAATTAATGATGTAGCAGTAAAACTTTCGGATAATTAAATTTACACAAATTATCCAAATTATTTGACTGAGTAAAAAAAAGGATAGAAAAACAAAATTTTGAGATGGTTAAAGTATGAAAAAAATTCAAGTGATTAGCATTAAATTAAATTAAAAAAGAAAACTAGAAGGCCTGGTTTAAATATTGTGGCCTTAAAGAGAAAATACTATGAAATGTGACAATATATTTTATTTTATTTTTATCCTTGAAGAATTTTCTATTCAGTAACCAAAGATTTTTGTTTTAATTTTATTCTTTTATATTATATTAATTAAAATTTAGCCCTAATAGTTTTCTTTATATTATCGTGCTATTAAGTTCTAACCAATTTAAAAAAAACATCTCAACATTAAATTAATGCTTAATTTGATAAAGTGAAATTCAATTTTATTGTTTAAAATAAATATAAACTATATTGATTGAATTTGACCCTGAAACAAAAACGCAGCCTCTTTTTTACTTTACATAAGGCATGTTTTTTGAAATATTAGTCCATAATTTGTTTTTTAATTTTGAACCTTGTTTATTGAATTTTTCACATTTTATTTGTATATTTTATTTATTTTGTGTTTTAATCTCTGGATTTTGTGAGGAAAAGTAAATCATAACTTGAGAATGTTTTTAGATTCATGATGATTTTTTTTTATTTTTTTGACTGATTTAAAATTATTTTAAATTATTAAGATTTATGTAATATTTTTTTAGATGTTTATAGGTGAAAAGGGATTGAAAATAGATGTTTTGAGGCCAAGAAGTCGGTCTATGCTTTCCCAGTTACAATAGGTGTAGAGTAAATGTGATATCCCACATCGAAAGCGAGCGTTCAGAGACAGGACCTTATAAGTGCATGCTCACCTTGACTAGTAAGACGTGTTTTGGGGCCATGTGTGGCTGCCAAGAACAAACCCGTGAGGGGGACCTGGGTGGAAGCTTTGGACATGGGTGGACCGGGAGGCCCAAAGTGGATAATATCTTGCTAGTGAGGTGGGGTGTTACATTTGGTATCAGAGCCGAGGACGGCTCGTCTTAAGGTGGGGGGATTGTGATATCCCACATCGGAAGCGAGCGTCCAGAGCCAGGGCCTTATAAGTGCA
>Ga0307515_10014965_pt1 | contig 14332 bp, 15 predicted proteins | sample 17_EM_MG_FD_194513 | JGI IMG/M metagenome (GOLD analysis project Ga0307515, IMG submission 194513) | Populus trichocarpa ectomycorrhiza microbial communities from riparian zone in the Pacific Northwest, United States - 17_EM | ecosystem: Host-associated > Plants > Roots > Unclassified | place...
TTATTTTATTCTATTTTTATACTAGATTTGATCTTTATTATTTGATTTCTATTTGTTTTTTTTTTATTAATTTTTGATGATTATAAATTTTGCTTCATTATTTTTATACTAAATTTAATTCTCAAATCCTGGATCTTGAGTTAGTCAAGTTAACATGAGTTGGATTGGTTTTTTTATGTTTTGTTTTTTGAAATTACTTTTTATTTTTAATTTTATCTTCCAACATTAAGTTATTGAGCCTTTAACTTCGTTAGGGTTATCTCAGGTCTCAAATTAATCTAAGTTGATTTAATTTTTTTTAGTGTTTTTTTTATTAATTCAACTTTGATTTTTTTTTAAGTTTATATATATACTTCAATTATCATAACCTATACATTATTTTTTTTATATTAGAAAAAAATTAATCCGATAAAACCCTAAGCAGAAGGCAAGGTGCAGTCTCTCTTAGTCTCTTCTCATCTCATTTCGGGCACAGCCGCCGCCTCCGCTCCGCTCTCCCAAACATGAAGGTTACTTACCTCCGTTAATCTGCCATTGAATCAAAAAACAAAGTTTCGTTGTTGATGAAATCCTAACGACTCCGATTTCATGATTCTCTCGGTCTCACTCTCTGTTGTTTTGTGTCTTGCAGTTCAACATCGCATATCCCACTACGGGATGCCAGAAAAAGCTCGAAATCGACGATGACCAGAAGCTGTAAGCTCCTCTTTTCTCTGTCAAATTGTATTTGCTTTTGTTGGTAAATCACCCCTTTTTTCTTGTCAAAGTTTATTTGATTTTGTCGATTAAAGAGATAGATGTTCGCGTACTTGGACAAAGATGCTGTGTTTGTGTTGTTAATTTAGTTTCTGTGGATGAAGATAACAAATTATGATTTTTTGTCTGGATTTTTCGAATTTTTTACACATTTTTAGCCTTCATTTAGTGATAGAAGAGTTTTTCTTTAGAATTTTTTTTGTATATGTGTTTGTTTGGGTCCAGAATATCTACTGCATCCGTTATTTAGAATAGATTTTTTTATCTTTTAATGCATGCTGTAGCTAGTTTCGATATTCAAAATGTAATGCATTGCAATCCAATACCTTTAATAAGAAAATAGAACGAAAAGATATTATAATCTGATATAAAAAAAGGCTTTCTCAATTTCTTTATAGCATACATAAGTTCCAACAAAACCTTTAAGAACCTGATGTTGATAAATGCCCATTTGCATGGGTTTTCTGTTTGTTTCTGTAAATGTGGAACTTCCGAAGTGAAGCTTCCATATTGTTATACCTTTTCTTGTTGGATGGAAAGTCTTCCTTCAAGTAAGGAACCTTAGCTACTTGTCTAGTGCGATATTCTGTATCAACCAACTCGTCTGACTCAATTGTGGTAAATCTGTTCAATATTAACCATTCTTTGATCGTAGATTCAGCAGCAAGATCTGATTGGCTTTTTTTTTTCCCTGTGTTTTTAGTTATCAGTTGCAATTCTAATTCTGAGATTTATCTCTTTTTCCGTCTTTGAATCTGCAGTCGGGCATTTTTTGATAAGAGGATCTCACAGGAGGTCAGTGGCGATGCTCTTGGAGAGGTATGCACATTCTGGTTTTCTAAATACTGTATGCTTATATTTTACATGTATGCTCACCAATTATCCTCTGGGTTTGATAGGAATTCAAGGGCTATGTTTTTGCGATAAAGGGAGGTTGTGACAAGCAAGGATTTCCCATGAAGCAGGGGGTGCTAACCCCTGGCCGTGTTCGTCTTTTGCTCCACAGAGGTGTGACTACTTAAATGTTAGACTCTGTTATATTCTCTAAATTTGTTAAACATTCTTGGTAAATATTGGTCGTTAAAACCTTATTGCACCAGTCTTGTTTGCCTGACGAACATTAAAATGCATTTCTATTTTGCCTCCATAGGAACCCCCTGCTTCCGTGGATATGGAAGACGCAATGGAGAACGCAGGAGAAAATCTGTGCGCGGGTGCATCGTCAGTCAAGACCTTTCTGTTTTGAACTTGGTAATTGTGAAGAAGGGTGAGAATGATCTTCCTGGACTCACCGACACAGAGAAACCAAGAATGAGAGGTCCCAAGAGAGCATCGAAGATCCGCAAGCTCTTTAATCTCTCAAAGGAGGATGATGTTCGCAAGTATGTCAACACTTACAGGAGATCATTCACAACAAAATCTGGTATGACTTCCTTTCTTATAATATACTTGTTTATAGCTTCTTGGCATTTGTTTGTCTTTAGCTTAATATAATGTCTTGTGGTTCTTGTTTGTTGCAGGAAAGAAGGTCAGTAAGGCTCCCAAAATTCAGAGGTTGGTGACGCCACTGACTTTGCAAAGGAAGCGAGCAAGGATTTCAGATAAAAAGAAGAGAATCGCCAAGGCCAAGTCCGAGGCTGCTGAGTACCAGAAACTTCTCGCCACAAGATTGAAGGAGCAGAGAGAACGTCGCAGTGAGAGCTTAGCCAAGAAAAGGTCCAGGCTCTCTGTTGCTTCTAAGCCATCCATTGCTGCTTAGAATTACAAATCTCTCTAGTTGTTGAGTTTTGGTAGCAAGAGAAATGTTGTCTTAGGTTTCTTCAAACTATAATTGTTATATTTTGAGGTGTTACTTGAATAGTTTTGGAAGTGCTTTGACACTTGGTTCATTGGATTCTCCATGATATTATGACTGTTCGCTACAATCAAATGGAATCTTTTTAAAACTTGAACCTCCGCTCCAGTCCTAGTTTAATTTTGTTGGCAAAGTTGAATGTTAGGTGGTTCTTGTGATTTTTGGTCGATTTGAATATTCAGGGTTCAGGCACTGTCAAAATAATATTGTATAGTGCTGGTGTGTTGAGGGCCCTGCCACGGAAAATGCTGTGTGCTAATACTAGTTGCCTGCTTTGAGGATTCGTAAATAAAAGGATGGCTCAAGAGGTATCCAAACTGTGTTCAAAATCAATATTGTTATAAAGAAAACTCTCAAATCGACTGGAGCAGTGGTTTTTTTTTCCTGTCTTTTCATTTTGATCTCCAAAGTTTAAAGGCATGGAAATTAATATTTCTAGTTTAGAGAAATATTAGAAAATAATATCTAGAATGAGATGAACCTGAAATACAATATACACTTTTTGGAAAATCTTTAAAATACATGTTTGCATGTCAAGTTAAAAGAAAATCATAGAACACATGACAATATACATCATGTTCCTCCAATTGAATGGTACTTCCTTTCCTTGCCTTAATTCTGGCAAGAAACTTATTTTCCCCTCCGCAGCCTTCACTTTCTGCACCCAGAAATGGTCGATAATCTGTTAATTTGTCTCTTTAAGTATCCAGGTGATTTCCTTACAGTGTATGTGTTGATATAACTTTTATTTGATTGTGACATCATTGCTAATATTGATTTAATAGAAGTGCTCCAAATTATAGTGTATGTATTAAAATAATTAAAAATATATATAGGAAGTGTCAATTAAAAAAAAATAATTTTATAACATGACATGGTAAAAGGGTGTTAGCTAAAAAACACTTCATCTAAATGACGTAATCCACACACATCTATGTATATAATATTAGTTTATATATTTAAGACAAATTTGTATCGAATTTCGGATGATAATATCTATTATTCATCATATAAAAATTTTAAATATCTATATTTGATTTGAAATAATAACTATCTAAAAAAATTACTCACTCATTTAAAGGTATTCAAACAATTAAAGGTACGGATGCAGACTACAAACTTGTAATTTGTCATTTTCCAAAGGAATATACAAGCAAATTTATTGCACTGGCTTAAAAAATGATATTTCAACAAGCTAAAACTTGAATTGTTAGAGTTATTATTGGAAATCCTTTGGACTTGATCCCGAGGAATGGAACGTGCCCGAGTTAAATGAATTAATAGAGAAGGTATAAGACCAGTGCCGGCCTCAATACGCACAGCTGCGACTCCGAAATAGATGAGGAATGTAGAGGCCTTCAAGAGACGCACTTGTAATTATTCAGTTCACCCCACACAGTCAACTCAACTTCTTCCCATGACTTGGCCATTCTAAGTTCCTTCCAGATACTGAAAATAGCTCCCAAGATGTTCTCTTCATTCAAAATACAGTAGCACCTGCAGACATGCAATGAACAATCCCTTCTTAAACCCTGCTACGTTTATACCATACAGTGAATGAAGAATAAAACGATAGGGAACGTGAGAATACTTTCATGTGACAGAAACTGATAGTTACAAATACATATCAATCTTTTCATACGTCCACAGCTGACAGGACTGCTCTCCTAGGCTAAAGTTCAAAAAGTTTCTTTGAGAGTTATTTGGTAGCAAACTAATGTAAAATAGAAGATTCTATATTAGTTTATCTATAAATTAAAAAATATATTTGGTATTAGTTCTTGATTCATGTCTTATATTCTCCTTTAAAAATAAATCTTGTAAATATTATTTCGAATCTTGAGATCTCAACTAAAAACTTAAGTTTTAGAATCGAGAAAGATAATATAAGGTGATAACATTGTTTAAAGATTTTTACTAAATGATAAAAAACTAATATCAGACAAGGTGCATCTTTCTGATAATGAAACAGAATAATTTAATGAGTATTTGAGAGAAAAAATTTAAAGAAAAAGAGATTCAACACATGTTGTGACACTCCACAACAAAATAGAATTGCTAAAAGAAAAACATAAACATTACTTGAAGTGGCTCTTGCCATAATGTTTTTTTATGAATATTCCAAAATGCTAATGTGACAGCACCCTATTTGATCAATAATATGCCTACTTGAGTTTTGAAATTTCTTACACAATTAGATTGTCTAAAAAAATATTTTCTTGATAAACAAATGCAATTTGATTTGCCAATAAAAGTCTTTAGTTGCACAATATTTGTTCACATACCAAGCAAGGATCTAAACTTGACCCTAGAGATGAAAAATATGTTGGCATCGGATATGCACCCAACAAAAAAGGATACAAATCTTACCGTCTTCAAACCATGAAGATTCATGTAAGTATGGATGTTTCTTCTATAAAAAATCAACCTTACTTTATCAAAACTCATCTTCAAGTGATCCAAATAATGAGCTTCAAGTTTATATTAGAAGAACTCATATGAAAGATAAAGATTTGCCTATCATCCCAACACAAGATCAACCAAATTCTTCAAGAGATGGTCCTAAGAATATTCCAGGTATTCCTACTTCTATTTCTGTTTCTATTGTTCCTTTTAATAATGAGCCTATAGACTTTGATATTCTTGTAGCTTTTAGAAAAGGAGTCCAATCCTGTAACGACCATCTTATTACTAAATATTCATCTTACCAAAAACTTTCTAATAATTATTGAGCTTTTAACTCTAAGATATCTCAATTGTTTATTCAAAAAAAGGCAATTGGAAAGCAGTTGACTTGCCAAGGGAAAAGAAGAAAGTAGGGTGCAAATGGATGTTTACAATTAAATGCAAATTTGATGGAAGCATAGAAAGGTACAAGCAAAGCTTGTGGCAAAAAGCTTCACATAAACATACAGCATTGACTATCAAAATACATTTGCTCCAATAACCAAAATAAACTCAATTCGGATGTTATTATCTTTAGCAATGAATTTTAATTGGCCCTTATCTCAATTGGATGTTAAAAATGCTTTTCTAAATGGAGACTTGGAAGAGAAAGTCTTCATGAGCATAACACTTAGGTTTCAAGAGGGAACTGACAAACATAAAGCCTGCAAACTAAAAAAGTATTTATATGACCTTAAACAGTCTCCTAGAGCATGGTTTGAACACTTTGGAAAGGCTATAAGATGTCATGGTTACCATCAAAGTCAAACAGATCATACCATGTTTTATAAACATTTAAGATAAGGTAAAATTGCTATCTTAAATGTTTACGTAGATGACATAATCTTGATAGGTGATGACAATGTCAAGCTAAAATAACTTAACAAAGAAACTTGTTGATGATTTTGAGATCATAAATTTGGGTGCTTTGAAGTATTTCCTGGGAATAGGACTTGCCAGATCCAAGGAAGGTATATATGTCGCTCAACAAAAATATTTACTTGGTGAAATAGGGTTAGTGGGATACAAAGCAGCTGAAACACCAATTCAAGCCAGCTTGAAGCTTCAACTTGATAAAAATGAAGTGGTGAATTGAGAGCAATACCAAAGACTCATGGGCAATTAATTTATTTGGCCATACACACCCAAATATAGCCTTTGCATTAAGTATGATCGGTTAATTCATGCGTTCACCTGGCACAAAACACTTTGATGTTGTTAATAGAATCTTGAGGTACTTGAAAGGACTCTTGGAAGAGATCTGTTGTTTAAGAAACATGGACATTTACAGGTTGAAGTCTACACCAATCAGGTTAGGCTAGAAGTATAACTGATAAAAGATCAATTTCTAGTTATTGTACCTATGTTGGAGGGAATTTAGTTACTTGGCGAAGCAAAAAACAAAGTGTTGTGGAAAAGAGTAGTGAAGAAGCTGAGTTTGTGTGGATCAAAAAGCTTGAAGATTCTTAACTCCTTGCCCATAAAGATATATTGTGACAATAAAGCAGCTATCTCGATTGCTCATAATCTAGTTCTTCATGATAGAACAAAGCACGTAAAAGTTGATAGACACTTTATTAAAGAAAAGATTGATAGTGGAATGATTTGCATTCCATATGTTCCAACCACCGAGCAAGTTGCTAATGTACTTACAAAGAGACTTCACAAGAAACAATTTGACTACTTGATTGGCAAACTAGTAACAGAAGATATCTTCAAGTCAGCTTGAGGGGGTGTTGTAAAATAGAAGATTATATACTAGGTTGCCTATAAATTAGAAAAATAGATTTGGTATTAATCAACTTTTATAAATCAGGGGTCACTCCTAATTAGAATATATGATTTGATTTGGTTACTGATTTCTTGACTTGTATTTTCCTTTAAATAGGAAACTTGTAAAGACTATATTGAATCAAGTCAATAAACTGATTTCATACTCAGTCTTCACAAACTTCTTTTGCTGCTGACAAGACATAATACGGGACTTACTTTCTTCCATCAATTCAAAATAATTCTCTCTTGACATGTCATAGTATGCTTACACATGTATATCTTGTTTCTAGACATTTCTCTACACCTAGTAATCACTCATCCAAATGGTATATAATGGAACAGATGAGGTTAACATCTCAAAATGATATTCTAACATCAACTTACGATTTTTTATAACAAGTTGCGGGACATGCAGTGTGTGAAAGAGGTAAGAATAAATAGAAACCATTTACTTACATGGCATGGTATGACAGTCTTTCAAATTTATCACCACGATCAATTACTTCCTCCTGGTTTCTTGTCAAAAAAGGTAGTCTATAGCTCTCTAAGAATTGCTTAAAGAGACTGGAATCACCTCTAAAGATATCCAAGTATATCGGTATCACATCATAAATGCGGTCACCTGTAAAAGAAACAATCATTTTGATGAGAAAATGTCCTATTTTTAAAGTGAAGTCAACGTTTTGGTTCTTTTAATCAATAAAGATAACCTTTAACACATGGAGTGCAAAAGGACACCAGGCCTAAGTACTCTCGATATTTAATGCTTTGAAGTGCAAATCCTCAGAGTCTGATTGGCATGTGGCATTTATTACTGAAAAGAAAAGGATGAATGCAAAATGGTTTGGGACGACTTCCATTGCGCACTAATTAATATTTTGGTTCCAATTTTTGAAGACACAAAGTTCAGTGTGAAACTATTAAATTTGGCATTGTGCTTTATATATAAAACAGAAACTGTACTAGTGTTAACAACATTGAACAATGAAAGAACCTACATATATGAAAAGGCACTAACCAATAGAAAGATTACTGAAATCAAGAATGTGGCTAGGACACCATGATTTATCAACACCATGATCATTGCCAGCAGCGCAATCATTGTCTGCCAGACAAGCATCTGAAGCATTGCCCCTAGAGCACGAGCTAATCCAATATGGTTCCATGTGAACATTGTCATCCATAATATCAGAGTGTATCCAGGAGCAAGGCTTACAGATTTTGTTTGTGCCATTTTCAGCCTAAAATCAAATAGTAAGATCACATAAATCATCAGACTAGTTATGCATAAGACGAAAGAGGATTACCATTGAATATAAGCAACATGGATAGCAGTAACATGAGCCAAAAAGAAATATATAGCAGGATCAGGAGGAACCTGGAAAGTATTCAACAGCTTTGTAAGATCATCTGGGATGTAATCATCGACTTTTTCTATCAGTGTTCTAGGAATGGGATCCCCCCTATAAAATGAAAATGTCCATCTCAGAAGGGTATCAAGGAAAATCTGTCACGCAGTTACATATGTTCATGATTCAACTATAATAACTAGAAATTTGAGGTCTACCAATTTTCCAAACAGTTTGTGACATTCATCTTTCTCCTGCATAGAGTTCTGATGAAGATATTCCATTCTTCAGGAATTTCTGGTGTGGGAATATCATCCATATAACCATCAGCAAAGGGCAACTTCACTTTTAGTTTGATATCTGAGAAAGTTGATTTCTTTAAAGATGGACAGGGTAAGAGATGAAGGTTGCGCAGCTGCTCTCCCAAAAAGGAAGTCAAGTTTAGCACCTCTTCACATGACAACATATCTCTTCTGCCATTAGGACAATATACATTGATAGCAATGAGAACACATCGAAGATGATTCTGAACTTCTGTAAGTTGCATGACATTAGGACCAAAAGAGGAAACTACTAAAGTTAAGATAACTTACAATTGAGCAAATATCTTTCCTTTGCATCTCCTTGTTATGATAAATGGCCATATGCTTGTGCATCCAGATGAATTTATTGGCTCATTCATTGGCATCCCAGCTTTTCTACATTCAAATTGTTTTTTTCCCCAAACACCAAAAAGGAAATCATCTTCTTTCCAATTTTCTGGAACCAGATTGCAGTTACCAATCACAATAGGCACTCCTTTGCCATCCCAAGGCACAATTTTGAGAGCTCCATTGTCAAGATAAAGAATTCCACTTGCCAAAACATCAGGAACATGATTTTTCAGAGGGGAGTTGACTTTGGACAGCAGACTATAGAACTCAAGCTGCAAAGATGTAATGCAAATTAGAAGATGGATCCACAGAGGGTAGTAGACAAGGAGTAAAAATTGAATTATACCTCAGTGCCTAAAGCATACATTGTAGCTTCCAGCCCTCCTTCAACTAAGATTTTAATTGCACAGTCAGCTAGGAGATAAACCTGATATGGTATAACAGTTACTGACAGCTACATTATAAAAACAACTTTCACTTTACTAGATATGATAATGATTTTGTACGTCCATCACAATTTAACAAAGCACTTAGTACAAGCACAGAGATCATTAGCTAATGATGTTCATTCAGAAGCTGTATTTTCTTAACCCTTTCACCAGGGTTATCTCAGCTCTTCTAAGCATTATAATCATAGAATCTGCTTTTGCGCACATATACAGTAGATTTTCAGTTCTGAGATGACTTGTACAAACAAATTCAACCAATTCATCACATAAGCAATAAGAAATTAATTCTGTCAGTTGAGTGAAAAAAATATAATGCAATAATCTTAATGGTGTGTGACACCATCCCTAGCTAGGTCTATTTTGTCTAGTGGATGCGCAAGATTGCAAGTGTCCTAATCTTTGTCACTCCATTAAATGATATAACAATCCCTGCTGCTGCTGCTGCTATACTGATTCATTAGAGGATCCATGATCATCTGGATTTTATATTAAATAACACATCAAGAGCCCCTTGCATTTACTTCTCAAATGTCACTTTCAGCATTTCAACAAAAACACAGGAAAAACAAGGTTGTAAGCTTAACTTAAAAAAAAAAATGTGCAGGGGAAGAAAAGATAAAAGAAATATTATTTCAGAAATAAAAGCCTTGTCACTTACAGGATTGCTACCCGTGCCAACAGGAAGCTTCTCATCAGCGGTTGGAGAAGGCAAATTGTGGAAGGCACAAATTTCTTGAAGACAATCTAACCACTTATCTGCTTGTATCGCAAGACATGCTCCCTAGGACAATATAGAGCAGAAAAGAAATAGTAAAGCAATGGAAACAAAGTGGCTCCTCAACAAAAGCCATGAAGCAAGGACCACAGAAGAATCTAGCTAAACAACTACACTAGATTGTCAAGAAAAGAATAAATAATGAGTGTCAAACAAATTACTATTTTTTTTATGATTTAACCCGTTAATTATTGATTGGAGCAACCGATTATACATTTGACTTGAGATTTGATCTTTTTTGAACTATTTATTGACTTCACACATCTTAAGTTGGCCCCCAGCATTCATTAGCGCCTGGGATCCTCAGTTTGCATATGATTGCTCAATATGATGGAATAGATTATGCGAGCAAGACTTCATGTTCACCCTTTCCAATGCAATTGTTAAATTCCCAGGGAGAAATGGAACACGTGAAAGATACCACTACTGTTTTTACGATCATGTGGCCCATAAAATGGAAATTTAGATTTTATTTTAATTACCATTTCAGTCCTTGCCTATAGAAAATTACTTCTTCATGTCATAGATAAAACTATTTGTCTGGAGAAGAGAAGAAAAGAAAAGGAAAGAGGAAAACAGCTAAAAGAATGATAGTACCTTCCATACAAGCTCTCTCAGTCCTGGCCTGCCAAGCCAAAGCTTTGACAGCCACTCTCTCATTTCTCGTGGTCCAATGCTGTTGCCTGAGCTCCATGGAGAACTGTAGTGGTTTCTATCTTTATCCAAATACATTGCTAAGAACTTTATGTCATAAGAAAAACCTTGTTTCCACAAATTGTAACTTTTCGAGGCACCATTAGCAGTTGTTTTATATTCGGGATCTTCAATAGGTTCTTGAACTCTGATCCTCTTCTCTTTCCTTGTCAGGTCTGCGTAACTCAGATCATCTTTATCATAATCCATATTCATTTTGACATCCTCAAGACTGCTATCATCAAGAGCCAACAATCCAACTCGGCAAACTCCTTTATGACGATAACCAGGTGCCATATCTAAACATACATATTCAAAGTTTTTGGAGTTCACAAAATTTTGTGTAACAGCAACAGTTGGCTCAAGATTCAGGACGCAGTGCCACCATCCACTTGGAACAAAAATTGTCTCCCCCGGTAGTTGGGTACACTCAATCGGCTTGTCTTCGTCAGGGAGAAGTGGATAAAAATCTAACCACCACTATACAATCAGAAAAAAAGAACCAGTAGGTGCAATCTGAGAAGTGCTTGAGAAAAATACAAGATGAGCTATAAAGGACAGGGATAGCTGCAACAAATACCTGCAATGATGATGGTGTGTCAATATTGACATCACCATCGTCTTCATTTACATGCACAGTGACACCTAAAGGTACCCTTCCAGGAGGATACAAGGCCCACCTGTCCAAAATGATTTGGATATATCAGTTATTTCAACCATAAGAAAGTGATATAGAATAGAAGAAATTTATGCACCACAATTGATGAATGAGATACGTGTTCAAAAAACACTTGGTGAAATAGGTCCCAGAATTGAGCTTTTTCAAACACCTACACTGTACTCAAGTAATATTACCCTTGCATTTAAGGCATAAAATGATTAGTTAAAATGCATAACCTCCCCAAGAATGCAATGCACTTAAAATCATCACATTCGATTGATCGGAGCAGTTGAAAAAGAAACAACTCCAACATGAAATCTGAAATCTACCTTTTACGGCCACATAGAAGAGTATTCCAAGCACTGGTGAGAGATGGATCAACATGCCAAGAGGCACCAGATCTCTCGGGGCCCATAATAAGCCATCTAAATGGTGGTCGTTGTTCTCCATCTAAGACCTCAAACAGGTCTTCTTGAAACAGATGAGGAACACTGTAATCCTTCAACAAGCTGGGTGCAGTTTCCCCAAACTGAAATGAATAGGGAGTCAAATGATGTTAACATATTCATCCTTTTAAGGGATAAAAAAAGGGAAAAGAAATATTTCTGCCACAGCTGTACCTTGTCATCAAAAATATATAGGGGATCCTCATCATGTTGAAGATACATGTACGATACATAATCTTTTATTTTCATTGAGATTTTCTTACAGCTCCTCTGAGAAATCCTAAAAGCTATATCTCCGTATTTCAGAGATAGCTGGTCAATTGTCCATGTATTCCGTGCTGGCCAAGTATCAGCCAATCCAGCAAGCAAAACCTGGTAAATAGTTGGGCAATGCCCCAGGAAAGAAAAAAAATTAAAAGATATTATTTATATAAGAACCAAAAAGGTTTGAAAATTAATCAAAGAACATCTGCCATAGACAAACAAGTAGCAAGTTTTTCCAGTTTTTTACACACCAAACTTCTTACATAAGTTGGCAACAAATCCCAGGGAGAAAAACACCACTGTGATTATCGACAATAGCCAACTCAGAAAAAGTAAAAGAATGGTTGAATAAATAAACATCTATGACAGTGGAGGTTTTTACTATATTTTCATCACTCTTATTTAAGGATAAAAGGACAGCCGTTTAGGCACTTCTTGAAACACTAGCTAGCATGTCTTGTAACCACAGTAAACCAGTTTCAGAATACAAATGGCCAGAAACAAGGAAAAGGGTCATTGATAGCGGTGCCAGAGCATAATTGCCCTATTGGTGACAACACCAGAAGTCATGTTGCAGCATCCAGCACATGTATTTCTAGTCATATTAGCCTCGGTATGATGAAAGTTAAAAGAATGAAAATGCAGCATTATCCGTAGCTGGTGAATGCTGATGATTTATGCACATTGTAGTAATTTCATAGTTAAGCTGTATAACTGTAGTATAGATAGTAACAATAATTTGGAGTTCATAATAGCAACTTTTGGCAGCACAGGAGCCAGTGTGAAGATGAAAGAATATTGCTGTAAAAGTCACCACGGACTTCTTATGTTTACCAGAGTACATAATCCTCACTATATCCATTCAAAGTAACACACTGAATCCAAAAATCAAATATTTCACCATACCGGTTTCCTCCCATCATACTCTTGAGAAAATTCTTCCAAAGACAAGTCTCCCCTTCTTTCCACATTTCCATCATCAAAATTAAAACCACTCAACGTGGTGTGGCACCTGTATAATCTTTTATACAAAAACAAAGAGCTGAACCCTGCAAACAAGCATAAAAATTATACTTGAGCTAAATAAGAGCCCTATAACTAAAAGTCATCACTTTAAAATTCAAGAAACCATGCCATCATCATCACAACTTTACCATTAAAATGAAGTGGTTTTCCGCAACGTTCTTGATATTCTTCCGGAACATTCTCTCTGAAAACCAAAAACAATCAGACGACGATAACGCTACGAATTCAATCATTCTTGTTTCAAATTCTAAATAAAAATAAAAGTAAAAATCATTCTTGCAAATGTGAAATGCTTAGACTTACACATCCAATGCAGTTTTCCTCCAGGAGCCTTTATAATGAAGCGGACCGTTTACCCTGTTAAGGCACAGGCTCATCCACAGTGGTTCCTCGTTGCATAAAATGTACATCACACTGCGCAGTGTATCAACCATAAATAATCAATAAAAAAATCAAAGAGATCCAATTCTCACAATTTAATAGCAGAAACGTAAGAAAAATTAATCAAAACAGAAATTTAAGAAAATATAATTTAAAATTAGACGATAGAGCTATATATATATATATATATATATATATGCGCGAACCTGCTAACACAAGCGAAGCGAGCGACATCGCGAGGAGTTAGATTGTCTAAAATAGAGCAGATGAGTTCATCGGGGAGGACTTGAAGATTGCCTAGACCTTCAGCTCTGCGATCTTTAATTTCTAAAACCTCAACTTGAGAAATCTCCATGGATGAGATGAATCTTGGAATCAGAAAATGTTCGATATTAGCTGTTTGGGCCTTTATAAATGTTTCCGCGTATTTTAAACGCGGCGTTTTGGACACTGCACGCCTTCTACTCGTGTCTTATCCCACCTGCTCGCTTATGCGCGTAGAATTCACTCCACGCCCGACGTTAGATATATTTGCTTGTCTTTCTCCGTCCGTTGCTATTTCCACGAAGGAAATGGCGTTGCTTCTACGCGTGGGAAAATAGCGTTATGCCCGTGTGTCCGTGTTTCTCTTTTGATTGCTCTACCTCCTTCTACAGAAGAGATAGCTTTGTTTCTCCCTCCCCTGTGCTATTTCAGCTGTTTGATGGGTGGCTGCTTCGATTCTTGCAGGGAAGTGTTACGGAAAAGGCATTTTGACCTTCATGTTTTCTTTGCCACTGCGGAAAAGGTTGGATTTGGGTTTAGGT
>Ga0307515_10014966_pt1 | contig 14331 bp, 9 predicted proteins | sample 17_EM_MG_FD_194513 | JGI IMG/M metagenome (GOLD analysis project Ga0307515, IMG submission 194513) | Populus trichocarpa ectomycorrhiza microbial communities from riparian zone in the Pacific Northwest, United States - 17_EM | ecosystem: Host-associated > Plants > Roots > Unclassified | place...
GGGATAGTTATATTAGATTAAGGACCCTAATTTATCTTAGCCTTTATAGACGAGCTATATAAACTAACCGGTATTAAGTAAAAGCTCTCTATATCTGGTTACCCACAAACTAATAGTAATACGGAAGTACTAAACTAGTATATTAACCAACGCTTAAGGCCCTTTATTAACCACTACTAGGATAATTAGTTAGAGCTCCTCCCCTATATAGACTTTATATAAGTAATTTTACCCCATAAATCTACCGGCTTCGCACTATATAAGCTAGAGCTAGGATTTAAGCCAAGGCTCTACTTTAATTAGAAGGAATGTATACGAGCAGCCTTAACGCCTTATAAGAAGCTAACACGATAAGAAGCTTAAGTCTTTATACATAGGACTTAGGACGCAGTTAAATGGGTAAGAAATAACCTAGCTAAGGCCTAAGAGCGGCAGACAAGGTAAGTAAATAGGCACTATTACGAACCAGACTTTAGAGTAGGCGATCGAGTATACGTTACTAGGAAGGGCTAGGCTACTAACTAACTAAGTATTAAGCTAGATAGACAGCTTATAGGGTCCTATAAGATTCTAGGCATAAAAGGACACTTATATATTATTAACCTACCCCTAAACATAAAGATGTTAAACGTCTTCTATGCTAATTAACTGCGAAAGGACCTAGATAACCCCCTACCGGGCCAAAATAGGGAGCTAAAGAAGCCAATCCTAATTAATAGCAAGCCGGAGTATAAGATTGATAAGATCCTTACTAGTAGAACCTATTATAGAAGGCTATAGTATAAGGTTAACTAGGTAGGCTACGACCTAAATAATACCTGGTATAACATAGACGGCTTTATTAGCGCCCCCTATAAGATTAAGGCGTTCTATAATAAGAGACCCTATAATACTAGACCACCCATACGGCTAATGCAATGGCTAGAGGTATATTACAAGGACGTAGATCTAGAGCCCTTAGAGGAAGATAATAAAGCAGAGAAGGACGGAAGGGCGAGATAAATAAGGAGAGCCTAACTACGAGGATCGAGGGCGATCCTCCTAGCTTAAAGGGGGGTGATGTGACGGTTCGTCTATATAGCTACCATCGAGGCGTCGTTAGTTACGGATTAACGTTGCCCTAACGTTGCCCCGACGACCGAACATGTATATAGTCGTCTACTACGCCCCTTTCTTCAAGCCCTTACCTTAGTCTATTTATAATATAGCCCCTTATTGTTGCTTAATCTATCAGACCGCTCCTACGGGAAGCTAGCCGTAACATCTACTAAAAAATAACGATTTTATTCCTAGAGAGAGTTTAATATTTAAAAAGTGAGCAGGTATAAAGAGATAGGACTCTTTATTATTTCTACTAATTTAGATTATAATAATATATACTATATGGTTTATTATCTTAGTTTTAAAGGAATTTTCGTTTTGTTAGCAATCGCTAGTTAAAATCGGCTGGGTTCCTTGCTGGGCTGTATACCGTGCTAGCAGCCACCTAGCTAGCAAGGTAGTGTTGGTTAAGTTTACGAAAACCAAAACGTCACGGGTATATTAAATAATTTAGTTTTTATTTTTTAAAAAATTATATTTAAAATATAAAAAGGTATTAAACTTTTAAATAGTAAGAATATATAAATAAAATCGTAAATTACTTATATTTAAATTATTATTTTTTTTAAAAAAAATTATAGAGTAAGTTAATATAAACGTTTTTATTTAATAATATATATTTTATATATATTTAACTAGCGTGGTTAAAAAGTTATAGATTTTTTTAGATTTTTAGTTAGGCGTTGACTAATGACTTTCTGTAGGTGACTGTACCTATAGTAAAACGTCTCCTGATACTAATATAAGGCTAAAATATATAACTCGCATTAGCCGTGAATATCCCCTTTAAGTTATAGGCTAAGGGTTCCTCTTTACGCCCTACTTAGAATTAGCCTATAGCTTTAGCTCTTTCTGATCTTAGCGTCCTAAATATCGGCCTATCTCCTAAAAATAAAGCCAGCATTTTAGGTTTTTATACTGGGACCGGGATCGCAACCAGTGCGCTGGAAAGAGAGTTATCGCCAAATTCTAGGAGTGCAGGATCCGATGTTGAGATCCTGGGCACAATATCTGAGCCCTCGTCCCTCTGATTAAATTAGCTCACTATCGTACCAACACCATCATGGCGGATGGCTAAGTGGAGTCTCGTAAGGCCATGGTCGCCGGCGGACCCGAAGGCTTCCTACATGCCATTATGCCGCCAGCTTCTGTTTACCTTGCCTCCAGGTAGGTGTACCAACTCAGCTAGACGATCTTGAGGGCTGTGTGTAAGTGCCTGTGTTTCTCTCTCTCTGTGCTGCTGTCAAGTTGCTTCCTATCTAGAGGTTCAGGTTATCCAACTGTCTTTTCTAATTAACTTTTGCTTTTATTGCTCCTTTTAACCCTTCCGAGGTCGAGGATAGCTCGAGAAGCTTTAATTAATTATGCTGTTAATAATATTACCTTGCCTTCTAGAAATTAACTCCTTCTCTTTTCCCGCTGCTATTCCTCGAAACCAGAGTTGGGAATAAGCAAGCGAGCCAAGCTGAGCAGGCTCAGCTTGCTGGCTTGCAATTTTTGACACCTCGAGCTTGCTTGCTTGGCTTGTTTGGCCAAAATCGTCGGCTTGCTTGGCTTGCTTGCCCGCTTAATTAATTTTTGTATAGAAGTCTTGGGGTTGCATACAAAATCTAGGCTATGGCCCACTCCAAAATCTCTCCTCTGCGGCCTGACCCGTAGTTATAACGCGCAGTTACGCAGGGGTGGTTATCATAAAGCTTGGCAAGGTGTTGAAGGAGGCTTTAAGAGCGTACCAAAGCTTAAGGGCCTCGGCTCTCAAATTTTGTGGTGCCAAGGATACAATTGGAAAATCACGTGAAAAGAACTACAGAGAAGCTTCGAAGAGGTTATCTCAGTTGACTCAGACCCCTCGGAGAGAAAATCCACCTCAGGCTGGCACCGCCACACCTCTGTAACCCCTGTGACTCCTGTAAGCTCTTAAGCCAATTAGCGACCAGCCCCGCAGCCTAATGTACGCCGCAGGCATTAGCGCTTGTACTAGCTTCAGCAGCCAATTACAGAGCCCTGAGGTGGATTCCTCTCCGAGGGTCTGAGAGAAAATGGGCGTGATTTGTAAAGGCAGGCCAGCCTGCCTAGTAGACAACGGTTGTATTGCCTTTAACGCGGTATATCGCCCCCTAATACACCACCACTCAACTTGCTGATACCTCCATTTAAAAGCCCTCCTCTTGCTCTATAGAATCCATCCGCAATAGAGCCTAATTGTGCCCCTAATGTCTTTACAAACGTCTCTACAAACGTCTGTACACAAACGCCTACACAAACGCATACACAAACGCCTACACAAACGCCTGCACGAACGCCTGCACAAACGCCTATACAAAGCCGTTTATAAGGCCTTCAAAAACAAGCCCAAATACAAGTTCTATATGCTAATGAGACTACAATCATCTACACGAACGCCAGATCAATTGCCCACACGAACGCCCATACAAACATCCATACAAACGCCCGTACGAACGTCTCTACGAACGGCTCTACAAACGTCCATACAATTGATCAATTAATCAATCGCCTACACGAACGCCCGTACAAAGGTCCAAACAATTGCCCATACAATCGTCTCTATAAACGTCTCTGCAATTGATCGCCCGTACGAGCGTCTGCACGTCTGCACGTCTGCACATCTACACGTCTGCACGCCTGCACGTGGCTCTGCACGAAGCTCTGCTTGAGGCTCTGCACGAAGCTTTGCACGAAGCTCTGCACGAAGCTTTGCACGAAGCTCTGCATGAAGCTCTGCACGAAGCTCTGCACGAAGCTCTGCACAAAGCTCTGCACGAAGCTCTGCACAAAGCTCTGCACGAAGCTCTGCACAGGGCTCTACTAAAGTTCTGCACAAGCCTCTGCCCAAAGCTTCCCCCCTACTGCAAAGCAAATCCATACCTACTAGTATAGGTATAGTATAATTAGGTGAGCTGTTTGTAATAGGGTATAAGAGGTACCTCTGTGAATTTGGAAGGAAATAAAGTGGTAGTGGTAGAGTACGGCTGCTATGTTGATGCAGCTGGCGGAAGGGACCAGTTTTAAAAACGTGTCTTTAAACTTTAAGGCTGTATCTCGCCCCCTAATATAATAGTTAGTTAATTATAATTATTATAATTAAATAAAAGAAGAGATTATAATTTAAATGCATCGCGCACTAAGACTATAGCTGGTATATTTATGCCGCCAGAGTTGTTTAAAATTAACATACGTTGGAAAAAGTACCCAGTTTATACCAAACGCGCGCCTATAATCTCTCAGACGCTTCGCAGAGGAATTTTGGGGGTGGTAGGGGTGGTAGGGGGTAGCGTGGCATTCTACTGGCTAATAAGTACCCATGAGTTGGAGCGACTGTCTGATTGGCTCATAAGTTCCTGTGGCGCGGGCGGGAGCAGGGGGGTGGCCGCCTCCTCAAATTCCTCGGTGAAGCGGATGAGTCAACTGAGATAACGAAGAGGCACGTAATGGAGATGCACGGGCGGTCGGCCCGGAAAAAATAACTAGCCGGTGCTTATTTGCGGTATTTGTACGCAAAATTATCGAACAAACTACCAAATTGTATATATATATTACCTATCAAGCAGGCAAGCTAGCTTGTAAGCTGAGCCTCGTTTGGCTTGCTTGCTTGCTCAAAATAGGCCTTCCAGCTTGCTAGCTTGCTTATTCCCAACTCTGCTCGAAACGATGCTTTACGGCATGATTAGCTTATAGTAGCAGAACTACAAGCTACCTTAACAAAGGTTACTAGGGACTTTTAGCCCAATATTGACGCTAGAAATTGACGAGCTACATCAATTAAAAAGTGGGCTTAGTAAGCATGCAAATACTGCAAACACCTACTTCTCGCGTAAAGTGTTAATATTAAGATCCATCTAAGATTAAGATCTCACCCCTGTATACACCTTAAATGCAACCCCAAATAGGCCTTCTATATGGCCAATATTATGCGCTTTAACGGGCGCGATATAAACGCCGTGTTTACAATTTTCGGCGACATCCCTATGTGCAAAGCCTACCGTATACTACCTTTGTATTTAATCTTAACGCAATAGATGATAAGCGCGTCAGATCTAAATTCAGGTGGGTATCCTTTAATACTCCTTTATACACTACTTATCGTTTCCTTATTATATTTATAGATTCTATAAGGCCGAAATTAAGCTCCTAGCAGATCTCTTAGGCCTCTACTTATTACCAATTTAACTTCGGTGTCGCGCGAGTCCTATTACAGTGCTCTGCGTCGTGCTTTACCGCCTTACCTTTCCTACGCAACTCCATAATATGGAGCTCTTCTTTAGGCGATCTACTACCTGGCTCTTGATTATATTTAATGACGCAATTACCTTCCTTACAGAGCGCTTCCGGAAGCTTCTATAGTGGCACCCTATACTTATATACAATTGCATTTAACAATACACTTAAGCGCTTGCACCCTACACTACGGAAAAGGAGGTAATTTAGGGCTTTCTTAATGGGATATTTTAAGGCTTCTATAGACCTAATTAAAACCAGTAAGCGTTTTACTCTAGCCATAAGCATTAACACGGCTTTAAGTATCAGGCTATTGTGGCTGCGGATAGTATATGTATAGCCTTACAAGATCCATATAAGGGCAAGGTTAACGATTTCTATATAGTTACCGACTCTGGCGTTAAAACAAGACTTAATAAGGTAAGTTTTAGCCAAAATTATATATAATGCGCGGCATTGCGCATATAGGTAAGTAGTTAATTTTTGGTATAAAATCAATGAAATATCTATGCGTGTAATGGTGCGTATTTTATTAAAGCTAACTTTAATATTTATAGATCTTTAAAGGCCGATATCCTTACTTTTTATATAGAGATCAAGCTTATAAATCACTTGCCTATATATTTGGGCCTTACCCAGGCTCTTCCTTAATTACTAGCGATAAGCAATATATAAATAAGCAACTGTCTCATATACGAATGTCAGTAGAGTACCTATTTGGGCTTATATATAATCTCTAGTTGTTAAACGCCTATAGAGCAGGCTTAAAGCAAGGCCTCTAGCCTATTGCTACTATGTTTAAGGTTGCAATTCTACTTACTAATTGCTATACGTGTATAAGGAAACGTACGGTAGTGAATAGTCGGTATTAGATAGCTCCACTAACAATTAAGGAGTACTTAAAGCTGCCTAAGGAGAGTTAGATTTTTTTCCACTATATCTGTCTTTTTATATTCTAGCTTTTAGAGCTACTTAATATACACCTAATATATATATTTAAAAGGTAGTATAAATTATAGATAACTTTTAGTTAATATTTAACTTTAATCAGAATATTGCGGTAAGTAACTCTATAGTTGTACACAACCGTAATTATATATAAAACGTATACAAAGGGAGCCCTTATCTCTTAATTTAATTCAAATATATAAGTAACTATCTTTTCTATAGAATTACCACCTAAATTAAAGTTTTTACTATAAGGAGCAGAAAGAATCAAAAATTAAGTCCCCCCCCCTCGCGGTCGCGATATTATAAAATGCCTCCTCCATTATAATACCTCTTAAAAAGTTACCAACGCTACGGTTGTATACGGCCCAAATTTAACTTATAGAGTTTAATACCAATGCTCTTAAAGCCCTAAAGTCGCGGTAGCAAAAGAGGCAGTAGAAGGACTCCGTTTAATACTTTATAGAGGCAGATCTAGTAGAGTCGGACGCATAGGAGAGACAGCAACTTCCCATACTTAATTAAGCAGCTCCTTTACTGTACCAAGCAGTTGATCCTAACGTTCCTCTATTATTTTAAGCCTTTTTTGTAAAGGCTTTAAGCTTCCTCTGCCTCTACTACCATTACTATCGCTTGGCCTAGTAAGGGTGGCTATATAGGTCGAGAATGCCTTACTAGCTTCAATACTCGCGATAGCCTCTACATCTTTAAATCTACCGCGCCTCTAGCGCTACGGCTTCTTACGTATAGACGCAGGCTTACTAACTACATAAAGAGAGTCGGCCGGCCACTTTTGTGACTTAGGAAGACCCTTAATAAGGCCTATATCTGCTGCTCGCTTTATACTAAAGCTCTAGCGGAGTAGATTACGTTAGGCGACAGATAGGGTATACTTCTTCTTTAGGGCATTCGTAGCGGCTTAATATGCAGCGACTCTCTCCTTATAGCTATCAATAATTTAAATCCATTAATCTATCGCGATCGCCTAATCGTTACTTCGTATTTCGGTTCCTAATCCTACTTTGTAAAGCTAGGCGCGTTAAGCAGCCTCCATAGTCTTTATATTAGAGGTGGCAGATTAGGGGGAGTAACTACGTCCTATCTAAGTACTCAATTGGCCGACTACCATAGTGAAGAACTTTGTCTAGCCTTCGCCATATTAATCGGCCAAAGAGACGCAGATTTGGGTAAGGATAAGCTTTTCTTAATCGCTTAAAGGCCTACCCCTCGGTGTGGTAGGAGCTCGGGCTCCTACCTCTAAGGTAAAGCTTCCTTAAGAGCTTTAAGTATTTTAAATTCCTGCACCTAGAGGGAGAGAAGGAGGCGCCATTGTTAAAGTTCTTAATTGCGACCACGAGAGTACTATAGATTGTCAATTTTGGCGGGCATCTGCTTCTATATTGATAACTATAGGGTCTGCCATAGTGTCGCTCACAATGTTAAGTAATTTGCTCTCTTGGAGGGGGGTAAGGGGAACTCTACCAAGAGGTGTCGCTTAATCGTAGGTGTACTAGGGCCTACTATAGGTGTAGTAGAAGCTTTGGTAAAGGTTGTATAGCTTGCAGGTATATTAAGAATAGTATCTATAGAAGAAATAAGTCGTAGGGGTGATCTAGGGGACGATTGGGTAACTAGTGGCTTAAAGGAAAAGTTAATAGATCCAGTAAAGGTAAAGTCAGAATCCTCCTCATAATCATCCTCCCCTACCTCGCAGTTAGAACCTTCTAACTCAGTATATACCGACTTAGAGTTATTTTCTAAGCTTAGATAACTTCAAGAAGGCGTACTCTCTAGCTTACTACTACTTCTGCGAAGGATAAAGGGGAAGGAAGGGAACTGGATAAGAAAGTCGGCTTATAAGATCCTATTAATACGGGCGAGAATATTAGAGTTTGTCTGTCACAAGATCCAATTAAACACCTATCTGCTAACCCTAAAGAAGAGGTGTTGAAAATAAGTGGTAGCCTCCAAGTCTTCAATCGTAAGGTTAATATACACCCGTTCGGTAGAGGGAGGATTTAGTGAGGGAGACTTTAGTATAGAGCGATCGCCTAAGGAAATCGTAATCTCTTCCTCTTTAGTACTCAGATCAATATGCTTAATGCCACTATCTCTAAATAAGCTCTTCCTTAAAGTCTCTAGCGGAGGCGACTGATATTCACTATATGGGCTGCCAATCAAGGAGTTTTTCTCAGTAAGATTAATAAAGAAGCCTGCGGGGGTAGGCGCATGCACACTTGCAGGCACAGGCGTTAGCTTATTAATCGGTGGAGAAGTCGCAACTTCTATAGGTAACCAAGGAGCTTTAGTATCTGGGTTATATGCAAGGATTATATCAATCAAAGTAAACGACTAAGTAGGAAGTTGCCAATTAGGGTATACAAGAGGCTCATAAGGAATTTAAGAAGTAGGCATCTTAATAAGGAATAAAATCGAGATGTATTTAACTTATATATACGCGACTACCTCCTTCTAAGTCACTACTTAATGCAATCGCGGCAACCTGTCCTTTAGCTCTACCTTCTTTTAATCACTAAGTACAAAGTCTTCCAACATCCGCGAAGCCTCTATTACATCACCAAAGCCATTAACAGTATAGTCAACAAATATCCTTATGATAGAAGGAGCCTTAAGAGGTTGTGCCAAGGCGGATGCATCGCGACGCCCACTACCTCCTTTTCCTCCTCATTTTCGACCACCGATTTCGACCTCCGATTTCGCACCCCATAGGGGTGTGACGGGATTTTGGGCGACGTAATTGTGATTCGGGCTTAAATGGCTTCATAGATGTAATCTGAGAGGAACGACTTCGTAGGCGCGGTCGTGTGAGGCTTTGGATGAGGGTAAGGCGTGTATGCGAACAGGTGGTGATCGTTAAGGTATAGGAACTTGAAAAGCTTTAAAGTTAACGACGTTAAATTAAGAACCTTACTAATCAAGATCTAACTACAATCGGCCGTCAAACCCCATATTGAACTCGTCAATATCGAGGTTGACGCGGCTTAGAGCTAACTTCTTGATTAGGAATAGATCGTGGCTATGCACGCCAAAATAGCGTCAATATTTTGTCAAAATCGATGGCTAAAAGTCCCTACTGACTCGGCGTATACTAAGGCCCATGAACGAGAAATTGCTAGAGCAGCGGGCTCAGTGTTGCTATAGGTTTCGATGCTAAGTCACGTTTAATATGGCTTTTAGTGAATTTTTGTGGTTAATAATGCGGATGTAGTATAATTCGGAGATTACTAGTACTACCGCTGACTAACGGTAATGGTACACGGCTCGCTATACTAATTAACCGGAAATATCCTAGACCTACTGTTATTGCAGGTATTTAAGAACTTCTTTAGGATAGAGCTGTGGGAGCTCTATGCTTATCTAGTATAACAGACTAGGAGATACTTTCGCTGCTATCGTTAAAAATTCGCTATAAGACAACGGAATAAGTATCCACTGGCACGGAATTTGACAATTGAACTTATGCTAGTATAACGGCGTGAACGGGGTCACCGAATACAAGTAAATCCTTAGCCCATACTATAAGGGTACCGACTAATACCCTTTTCCAGGCCCCATTGCACCGGGTCAGAGCTAGACGTACACCTTTAAATGCACGTAGTTTGGAACAACGTGGTATTGCCCTCATCACAGCGCGCAATGTGGGGATGGCGTTGCCGGAACGATTATCATCAGCGGACCTGCTATGGCGATGACTACGACCTTGGTACCTTACCAACAACGGACTAGTACTATGAACCAGCATTCATGCTCAACGAACGTGCCCGGCACTCATTCACGGGACCACCGACAGCCGATAACGTTCTAGTCAATGGCACCATGAAGAATGATAATGGCGGAGGTAGCTATTTTAAGATGACTGTTATAAAGGGAAAGAAATATCGTATTCGACTAATCAATACGAGCGTCGACTAGTTCTTACATGTCACACTTGTGGGTTATTTAGCTCTTTTGCGTGAAGCCTTGCTAACATGCTGTGAAGGACGGCCACCCATTTAATGTCATCACTTCTGACTTAATCCCAATCGAGCCTTATGTCACTGACTAGGTAGCCATCAATATTAGTATACTAGGACTATCACGTATTTATTCTTCTCCAAATGAATAACAATGGGTGTTTTATATCAGAGCTAACTGTCTACTCGGTAGGCCAGCGTTACGATGTGATTGTCAACGCCAGTCAGACGGCCGATAACTATTGGTTCTGTATTGGCGTTGGTATGGATTGTGGTTACAGCGCCATCTTGTCCAGCAACATTCAAGTAGGTGCAATTTTCCATTATGATGGTGCATCAGATGCAGAGCCGACTACTGCTGGAGCGACTCTTAAAACGTCCTACGTTGATGAGACAACCCTAACTCCCTGGTCTCCAACACCGTCCCATCGGCCCCTCTCCAGAGCACCCTTAAGGAAATTACTCTTAACTTCAACATCGATTCCTCCCAGAACAACCTCTTCAAATGGCTTATCAATGGTACGGATATGCGGGTTAACTGGGGGTAAACCTACACTGCAGTATGCACTGGGTGGCGATACTGCTTACGCAAATAAGAGTAATATCTTTGAAATGCCAGAAACGAACGGTGTAGGTTTATCCTTCTCCTCTCCGCTCTGCCTCCATCAATACCTCATTAATCTCTTTATAACAGTGGTGCTACTAGTGGATTCAAACCACCAGCGTCATCAAGCTTCCTCACCCCATCCACCTGCATGACCATGGCTTTTACATCGGCAGAGGTGACGACGTCTGGGATGGCACTACCACCGGCCTCAACCCGACACGCCGTGACATCGCTACTCTGCCTGCTGGCGGCTACCTGACTCTCGCATTCCCAGCAGACAACCCGGGCGCTTAGTTCATGCACTGCCATGTCGTGAGTTCCTCAGCTACAAGAAAGTGTATTGAAAAGATGGTAACTGACACCAATTATTTCTAGGCCTGGCGCGCCTCACAAGGTCTCATCATGGAATTCCTCGAACGCAAGACTGAGATCAAATCCGCGATCGGCGACGTCTCCACCTATAACAACGGCTGCGTGTCTTGGAACTCGTGGTGAAATGGGCCGCATGCTTATGGGTGGGCCGATTTCGGGCTTTAGAATCTTTCGTTCTCTCTTCTTAGATTGTATTCTAGCCGCAGGAGGGTTTGGCGCACGGTTGTGCAATTGGGTAGCATTGATGACGTGATGAGGAGTTCGAGTGTTGGTAATGTGTGATCTTGTATAGACTAGAATAATGAGACGCGGCGGAGGAGAGTAAAATAAAGTTAGATTAGAAGCACATAGTATCTAATTCTTCACTTTCGAGCTTGCTAAGATAATGGTCGCGGTAACCGCTGAATTTCAATATGCTGCATAATCCCTGGTCTGGAAAAGGAATCGGAGGATCCCTCGAGGCCACGTATCAACATGCCGCATTCTTGAGCCTGAAATCGTGTCCGAAATCGCGCCGTTCAGAGCACACGACTCATTTTCTAAGCATACTGAACTCTAGATACCTCTAAACGAGTTCCTAGACATAAGTGTCCAGCTTAGGTTATTGAGATTTCTCCAGTGGTCTGTACGCAGAACACTGAAAGATGTGCATAGCGATTTTTCGGAGTCTATAAATGTCTGGTGGGAGTAATATATCCTAGGACGCTTCAGTGCTTTAAGAGTGGTGAGTTTTCTACTCGGCTCGGATTCTTCTATCTCGTTAGACGCGGTTCAGCTATACTCCCAAGACAGCGTATCATTGGCCCCATAGTTCAGAATCGAGTACGCCTGTCCGTGGAAGCAGCCAACATTCACCGCGAACCACTCTTCTCCCACCACCTTCCTAGCACACATATACACGTCCCTGACGAAGGTTGGTGGAATGAAACCGTACCACTGCATCTTCACCAGATTACGCGCAACAGGACCGCTTTCGCTCAACTCAGGCACTTGGTAGCGGCTCAGGTACGGGTCGATGGAGTCGTCTGCACGGATGCGCGGCGAATCTAGGGAGACGAGGCCGAGCCATTCGAGGAGGTCGGCTGCGGCGTCGGCGTCGTACATGTCGGACACTGAGGTTATGGTAGGGACGAGGGTGTTCGGGAGATTAGTTCTGGTGGGGCGGATGGATTTAAGCATAGGGCAATGTTTTGCTATAGAAGTTTCTACACCACGTTAGTGTGATTGAGGGGGGGTTGGGCGACATGATTCGTACCGGTCTCGCTGCTGGGAGGTTGAAAGTCGTGGAAGAGCCAGGTGAGGGAATTGTTCAGCACATTCTTGCAAGCCCAGACTAGGCGTTCGAAGCCGCGTTTGCCATGAAGCATTGAGGGTAAGCGGAGGTTATACTCTATAGCTAGTGAGTTGTTAAGTGAAACCCATTTGCAAGTAGGATTTTATGAAGCTAACCATATCGTGCTTTTGCATGTTTCCTGCCTCCATCTGGTATAGGTTTCCCCACAAGTCCACACCGCTCATATGTTGGCCGGTCCAGCTCGAGTTTCAGTATGCCTTCCAAGATATTAGCCCTAGATCGCCAACGGTAGAATTATCAATGGCGGGGTACCCTCGTATAATGAAAACACATTATCTACGCCTCGCCGACCCTCTGAAAGCATTAAGATATTTCCTATTATATCCTCAGCCCGATATTCGCTGCAATACCTATATCATAACTGCATACCCTTCTTGATATATTCGTTGAAGAAGTCGCCGGCGAGTATCTCCTTAAGGGACATGTAGACTCGAGCATAGTGTACCTCTCCGACATCGCCGTCTAATTGATGCCGAATAAGTTCATAGATTTCACCAGGAAGTATCAGGTCTAGCTAGAGCTCCACATTAGCGATTGTTCCATCCGAACATGCGGGTATAAGCTCTTTTACCGTATGCGCAAACGGTTGCGACAGAAAAGTTGAGAAGGGTTTCTTCTTTGTCGGAGGTTGATCATGCTCGGCATAATTGGGCAGTACACTATGCGTGAAGTAACACTTCGGCGATGGAGTTTCGTGTCTCGAGAATTCGAACATTGCAGAGGTTTGCTGGGATCTTCAGTGCAGCTTGCGGTGGGTTTGATACAAAATCCTCAGCCCTACAAAGCTTACAAGCATTTGCGTCTTGGCAGCGCCTGTTGCGGATTAAGCGGCACGGTTCAGACAACGCGTCACATTGAGTGGATTCCCGCCATTCGGGAGGGCCATCCTTTCGTTACAGTGACTAGCGAAATTGGCTTCCGCCCAAGCACAGCCCAAAATTTACGGTTAGGGCCGCGTGAACATTCTAGAAGATAATCGATCCCGTCCGGATCTACTTAGCCTGCTGTTAAATATCATACCAATATCATACCATATCCCTCAGCCCCGCTACTGTACACCTTGACGCCACCGTTACATAGCAGTTACAGGTAACAGGAGGTGGTTTGGGAAAGGCCATACTTTTCAAAACACCTTCAATGGCAGCACCAAACACGGCTTTGATCACGTTGACCGCTATCGCGTTAAGGCACAATTTGGTTTCAAAGCCTTTACATTTCTAACCAAACATTACTCATCAGCTGCCGCCACTCACGCTATTCAGCAGTATATAAATACATCATCTGCAACGGAGGTGGGTGGGGAGGAGGCTTGAAACAATTCAGATGGTGAATTCCATGACGAACACTCGACCAGAAAAGTATCCAAATCCGACTATACCACCATGAACAGTAACTCGGTCTGGTCGATACTCGGAGGGCAACCAAAGCAATCTCTCGCCATTTTGAAGGACCCATTGCTCCTCGACGAGGATGGATTGCGGAGAACTTGGGTGGGAGGGAGCTAGGCCACTAGAAGGACCTATGGGTAACAATCCGTGGTCAGTTAGGAGACTTGACCCATCGTCGGTGAAAGAAAGACTGTGGGCAACAAATGTAACCCTGAGCGTCTGCAGCGGCTTCCCCGACGCGGTGTTCCATAGCTTGACCGTCCCGTCGTCTGATGCCGACGCCAGCGTCTTGCCGTCCGGAGAGAAGGCCGCGGCGTTGACCGAGTTCGAATGGCCCTTGAGCGTCTGCAG
>Ga0307515_10014967_pt1 | contig 14329 bp, 4 predicted proteins | sample 17_EM_MG_FD_194513 | JGI IMG/M metagenome (GOLD analysis project Ga0307515, IMG submission 194513) | Populus trichocarpa ectomycorrhiza microbial communities from riparian zone in the Pacific Northwest, United States - 17_EM | ecosystem: Host-associated > Plants > Roots > Unclassified | place...
CAAAGCCTTTTTTTATATAAAATTTTGCTTCAATTTATTTAAAATAAAATAGGTAAAATTAATTTTAAATTTTTTTCAAGTGAAATTATGATTGTTATTATGATATTAATAGGCACTCTTTTTGTAATGCCCTAATGAATTTTTTCTTTAAAGCTTAATCAAAATTAATTATAATTAAATAAATATTATTATATTTGAGATACTATATATTATATATCAATCAATTTGATATTTATTTTTAATGAGATTTTTCCTTTTTTACAATGTTAGCAACATCTCGTTAATTATTGTATGTGAACCTGCTATGTATCTTTCACTTTTTGGTCAATGAACTGTGCTTCTTATAAAAAACAAATTAAAGAAGGGAACATTAAATAAATCATAAAAGGGAATTTTAAAAAGAAAAAAAAACATTTTTTCTCCATATTTGATTCGTTGTCTTTATTGTGAGTTTTTGTTATGATCATATAATTAGCTAAAATACATTCCAGAAAGTTTCCCATTACAATGCACAAGCTGTATATCTTTATTTTCTTTAATAATACACTCACATCGAAAATATCAAAATATTTTTTTTCCTATTTTTATCGAAACTTGTATATATAATTTTAACAAGTTGTTTGAAAAATTATTATTATGGTGAAGTCAAATGTAAAAGAAAAAGAAGAAGAAGAAGCAAATGAATTAGATCACAAGGTTTTAATTAAATGAAACTTTTTTTCTTATCCTTCTTTCAAATTACCTAGATTGGTTTTTTTGTTGATTCTTACTTGCAATTTTTATTAAATTAGAAACTAATGAAAATAAATTTATTGTAATAAAGTTAATAGTAAAAGAAGGAATTATACATTAATAGAGTTGAAATAATTACTTTTCTTACAATAAATAATTTTATTGTTGTATAATTAAGTGATTATTTTTAAGAGCTCCCTGCAAAATTGAATAGGAAAGGACAACATTATCCTTTGATAAATAATTATAATTAACTATGGTTGAGGGATAATTAGGACATTTCACACAATTTGATATATATATATATATATATATATGGAAAAATAGTAATAATAAATAAATTAATATGATTAATTAGGTTTTCTTATTGTGCCTTTTTTTATTAATTAATAAAATGAATATGAATATGAATTTGATTGTCTTTTTTATTAATTAATAAAATGATTGACAATGCTTTGAACCTGACTTTTGAAAGCTAAACACTGACACTTATAAACATGTTTATTTGAAAAAATACAATTCATTGTTACTATAGTTAGAGCAACTGTAGTACTTTAATTCTGAATTTGACTTTGAATGTATGTGTACAATCCATGTTCATATTCAAAATAATTGGTTTGAATTACTTAAGTTTGTATAAGATTTATAAATATGCTTTTGAACTTTTGAATCTTTGAATAAACTAATATTTTGGTATAATTAATGAATTAATTTTAAGCTATATATGTTAGTGAATTTTAGCATGCCTAGCCCAGCTAGAGAGATGACCGAATGTGTAACACTCACCCTACCCTTATTTTGTTTTTTTCAAGATGGTTTAGAGGAGATTTAGAATGTTAAATAGTTGCTTCAAAAGTTTATAGTTGATTTCTAGACTTTAATATTTCAATTATTAGATAATTGATGTGTGATAAAGGAGATTTGAAGATAAAGTAATAAGCTAAGAAGAAAAAGGTAAAGAGAGAAGAGAAAAAGGTAAAAAAAAAACAAAGAAAAGAAGCTGAAAAAAAGAAGAATGGGGGTTCAAAAAGTATGCCACTTTGCAATTTTTATTCAATTCATGAACAAATGTCTAAAATTTTAAAAAATAGAATATAAAAAATAAAACTTCAAGTAGAACAAGCAATTAAGCGTATTGCCTATTAAATAAAATATCTAACAACAATTAAATCAAACATAACAAATAAATCCTAATTAATAAATCTCAACTAAAAACTCAAATAAATTAAACCAAAACATACGTTAAAGCTCAATCTCTTAACAGTTTGGGCTACCCTCCATCGTCTATGACCACACAAGTGCGTAAACAATGTCTCAGGTTTGGTAACTCTCTCGGGATTAGATAAACTCCCCTCGAGTGTAGTTTGAGGCGGTTCTAATAATACTCTCAAAGATCATGATTAAGCTATTGTGATATCTTTCTAATAATCCAAGTATAGTCTAAATTTGGTTATCTAGCTCATATACTGGAATTCGTTGAAGTTCATCATCTCTGGTAAAAACAACTTGTGCATCCAAAGTAGCATTAATATATTCCTTTTATATCAAAGATAAGGATAATAAGGCAGAGATTTCAAAAGAATCATTAGGGATAAATTGTTGTGTTTTATATAGAACGAGGTCCTTCATGTCAAAACTATGACTAAATATCAAAGTTTAGTGACATTTTAATAATATAATTATTTGATTAAATCGTTTACAACACCAAGATACAATAGTTTAATGAAATTATAAGGAGTGTTTAGTTGTATGTTGTGTGTTTTTGTCTATGAACTTATATGAGTTGTTGAATGGTCGTTTATGGTTTTTAGAATTGTTGGATGGTTGTTTATGGTTCTTCGAATTGTTGAATGGTTGATACTTATATATGAAATTGCATAGCTTGACTTATTTTACATGGTGACCAAGATATTTATAGACCTTGATCACATCAACTTACATCCAAAGTGTGGAGAATAATGTTGCAATAAAGCTGAAGTGCCTCATAGCGTGTGAAGTATCTTGGTAAGTGAAGAGTGTCGTGCCATTGGTGAATTGATCATGGCTTAACATTGGTGGAGAAGTTGGTGATTGATTAGGTAGAAAATAAATATTAGCTAAAAAAATGGTGTCTACTCTACATAGAAAAATTTATGTTTACACTTTGAGTGGTGCTTGTTATACTTGCAAAGAGAATGTATGTGCCATTCTTGGGAACTAAAAAGAAAAATCATTCCCAACAAAATGCATGTCCCATGCATTTCTTCTGTAAAATATGCACCTATACTAAAATATATACATTTTACATTAGTCAACAAGATTTTGTATGTAAATCTAACAACCATAAGAAAACAAGCAAGATTTAACGACAAAAGAAATGGGTTGGCACAAAAAACAAAGCATGAGAGGAAAAAAAAAAAAAGGTCCCGAAAGCAAACTAAAGCTTTGATGAGTACACCCCTTTAACCTTCATAAAGATCTTGAAAGGACAAATTTGTAGACACCAAAGAAGGCCATTTGAGGAGTTGGAAGGAGCCACATGCATCGCCCAAATAGGCGTTGACCAACTCATCTAGCACGTGCATTGCAAGCGTTGGTAGAAAGCCTACTGGTTGTTTGGGCATCCTAGTCTGGAACTAAACTCGCCTCAGACTGTCTAATACCTACTGAAACACACACCTCTATACATTTTTTTAAGTTTTTAAAAATCCCACAAACAAATTCTTTATACGGCACAACAAACATTACCTCGAACACCAACACAAAATTTTGTATGTCAATTAAGCATCATTTTTCTAGCCATTATTTATTTTCTACCTACTCAACCACAAACTTCTACACCAATATTAAGCCAAGATTAGCCCACCAATAACACATCACTCTTCACAGACCGAAGTACTCCACACACTACAAATAGATGATGTAACTAAGTTCGATGCCACAAAGTAAGATAAGTCAAGCCAAGCCATGCAATTCATATATTAGCATCAACCACTCAACAATTCCAATAACCATATCAATCATCTAGCAATTCCAAAAACCACCAATAACCATTCAACAACAGAACCATAAACAACCACTCAACAAGTCATACAATTTAATAGACAAAAACATAACATATATATACATGCTCCCTACAATTTCATTTTATTTTCCTTTATTGTACATTATTTTTCCTTATATGTTTTCTAACTTAAACACTGGAGTGTGTTATATTCCCCCAAGAAATTTATTTGATAAGAAAGCTTATAGATAAGTGGTCAAGCTCGTTCACTTCAGTAACCCAAAGATACAACCGTGGAAAGCACCAGTCTAAAGTTTTTCACGACTTCATTAGTGTCAATCATATACTCAAATTAATGGAACTTTTACTCATGTTATTCAAAATTATAGGATGCATAATTGTCCAACCAACTTAAGATCTAACCCAATAAAAGATCTGAATCACTAGGTCATCAAATCAAATCAATTGACATTCTTTAATTTTTTTAATGAAGGATCACCATGACGTGATTTTGATTTTTCTTTTCCTTTTTTATATCTCATGGTTAACTCGGTCGTATTTGAATTAGGTTAAGTTATATTGGTTAGATCGATCAAGTCAACCAAAATTTGATCAGGTTAACCAGGTTTGACCGGGTGGGTTGGTTTAATTTCAAGCCTAGTTCGGGTTTGGCCTTAGGTCACCAAGTTCCTAGATCAACCCACCGAGTCAAGTTTGATAATTATGGTAGGGTACAATCTGATTTCACTTAGTCCTAACTCAATCCTTGATCACACCGATCTTGATTCAAAATGTCTTGGACTAGTATTAGTTAACTCCATGTGTCTTGGTCTTAATCTTAGACTCCTTAGATCCAAGATCATTTTGATTCTTGATAGCCCAAAATTCAATCCCAAACTTGTCCTGAGCCTAACCCTTGATGTTTGGACCTAATCCTAGCCCAACCCCTGCCATCTTGGACTAGTCTTGGCCTAACCCCTAAGAACTTGAGGCCCAATTCTCAAATCCAATCCCAATCCAGTCCTAGCCCCGCCCCTAACATTAGGACCTGATATCAACCCAACCCCTCGCCCTAACTTTTGGGCCAGTCTCTTCAGATCTCTAGGCACCTTTGATCTAGTCTCAGACTGTCCCGAACTTAGTTTCATCCTAATCATGACCTAATTTCTACATTAGATTAATAGTGTAAAAACAAGTTCTAAAAACATTTAAGAAAATTTTTATTTTAAAAAGTTTTGAAACTTATTGTCAATTTTTATTCATCAAAACAAAAAAACAAAAAAAAAACATATTTTCATATCTTGTTTACAATTTTTTGAAAAAAAAAACAGAACAGAAATCAAGGGGTGACTTGGGTCAGGTTCCGAGAGTAAAAACTATAAAACCCATTGATGCTTTCTAAAGCCTTCCTTTAGTCAGATATATTACTGCAATGGCCTATATTAATGTGCTCATTAAATTGAAGCTGCCAAAAAAAAATCCAAGTGAACTGGTATTGGCTCCTCACCAGCACTTTCCCAGAAAGCAAATCTGGCACAATTTTCCAAGAGCAAGGTACAAACCAAAAGCAAGCATAAAGCTGTATCCCGGGACTCAATGCAGCATTGCTATCCCCTGACCTGGAGTTCAATATGCGACAGGAACTTTCCATGTTCACTAGGTATTTAGAAGCGGAACCAAATAGATGACAGAACAATAAATAAACAAATGGGAACTCGATCAAGACTATTGGTAATGGGGTAAAAGAAGCATTTATTACCAGAAGCAAAACTGAAAGCAATAACTAAGCATGTCATTAAAATTCCCAGTGAATACAAAGGTAGAAATGCAACCAAGCCAACAAAAGGCGACGGGCTCCCTTTATATGGTTCTACCACTCGCACTACTCCATTCTTCACAACACTAGAGAAAGGTGCAAGGTCAGATTCTGGCCAACCCAAAACCAAGATTAAATTGACATTTTGATGAATGCAATCAAAGAGTGCACCCAAAGAGATGAAGAGAAACAGAAACATTAGTAGGATTTTCCTCTGGCAAAATTAAACCAAGAACGTTTCCACTTTCATAGATGCAAAGGGACGTACACATTTTGGAAGCAAATTGACCATGACAAGCTCATAAAGCATGACATTATGTACACACTAAGTTTCTGTGATTTTATGTACATACAGTATTATTATGTTAATCAGCATTTCTTGTTGTCAGTGCAATGAACAGTAAATAGGTGGGTTATAAAACATTCATCAAACATCCCTTACCTTAAGCTTGATTTCTGCGAGTGAATTTGATGGTTTCTTTGGGCTTGATGGAACAGTGCTGAACTTGTGAACCAAGACCTTGAAACATGGCAAAAATATTATGTAGAGTGCGGCCAAAATAAAGGGTGCTGCTACTAGCCATCCCAACAGCTGCAAAATCATTGTGATGACATTAATTATCACATAAAATAAAATGCCTCCGAAAGGGAATAAAATAAATATTAAAAATGTCTATAGCCACATGGATTTCTCGTGAGCTCCAAATCTCAACCCATATAGAAGTGCAGAATCATCCCAGTGGTTCAAGGAGGAAACTGAAAAGAACAAGTCAAAGCATTGCAGATCCACTACAGTAATTGGACGTTCCATCTAATCTAAAATTTTACAACAATCAGCACTGGGAGTCAAATTAGGTGAGCAGGCATATCAACTGATCGCCGGAGTTAGTGCAGTATAAATTGACAGTATAAGCTGCAAACTATATAGTGATTAGAAGTTCAAGGTTGTTGGTTGCAGCAGTTCAGCTTGCTACATCTTGTGACATGGAATGGAAGATAGGAAACTTTGTTGTTGAAAGAATTTTGGACAAGCCAAAGCAAGTGCCAAGGTATCTTTTATTTGTTGTCCACATTTAGAGTAGTTATGAGCAGAAACATGAAGAAGACAAGGAAGAACTTTATTTCCTGTTTTGTCAGAAGCTGATTAGCTGCAAAAGATGGTCGCCTTTTAAAAGTGATTTCCTACTTAATTTGTAACACATCTAATCCTCCTTGTTCTAATTTGAACTAATGGTACGTTGGACTTTGTCTGCACAGTTTGAGGGAACAGGGGTTTCTACTTCTTCATTATTTGTTAATGCACATGCCCTAATTAAAAAAAAAATACCATCCACATTCTCTAGACAGTGAATAATTAATGTGACAGCATCTTCATAAACTTAATGGATTTTGTACTTCTGGGTGCTGGTTGCACGCACATAATTCAAATAAGATCCATCATCTTGTATGTGGCTCGAATTCTTTAATCTTCTTAACAAAATTTAGTTATGTACATCGAGAACACTAGTTCTGTATCCCACCTCCGACACCAAAATCTGTGCTAGATTACTAACCTAAAGAAACCAAAATCCTCCAACCATCACATTGTAGCACTCGAGAAATTCATTCACAAATACAGACCCACTCTATTAAAACCTTACACTATGAACAAAACATTGAAGTCGCTAATTAGATGGTCCTATGGAGGCATCCTCAACATTCATCCAGCACGTTGGATGAGCATTATTAGAAAATGCTGCTATCACTTGTACCAATTTGGCGCTGTGGTCTTGGATCTTGGTTTAAAAATACATTTCCCAGAATTGTTTACACTTCTCATCAACCGAGCCTCTTTTATTAATAATGCCAGTCTGCAGATAAGGCATTAGGGAGAAAGGGTACAGCAATCTGGGACCACAAGCCAAGTGGAGTACAAAATAAACATTTAAAGTTGTTCAAGCTCAAGTTTGTCAAAATGGGATCATATTTGAAAACAAACTCTAGCTTAAGCTGAGGAAGATAAACTATGATCCCCTCAATCCTCTCAGAGATTGAGCACACAGCTACCGATGTTGAGTATTTTACTCCATGTGGATATTTGATTGTCATATTACCCAACTGATTATCTAGAGGCTGTCATCTAGAAATTATTTCTTTCCAGGATTACTATGTTTTGAAGGGTTTGAATCTATTTGAACCAAGAGATGTTTTGGTGCTTCTATTATTTATATAAGAGTTTCAATGAGGATAACAATAACCTTCTCATATCTAAATGATCCCTTGGAACACCATATCTCCTGACTTCTAAATTCAATGCTCTACTTTAGTATGCTGACTCCTTTCTTCATCCCAAGATGTTTACCCTAAATACTTAAGGAGTTTTATGTCCAGTGAAGGTAAACACTGGAGTACAATCGCGTTCATTCATGTGAGATAGAGAGTAAGAGTGTTGGTTAGAACCAATATGGCTACTTACAGCATGGGCAATACTTAATATAACTTCACGCGAAGCTTGTCCTGTCAAAACCTTTTTCAATGCATCGGATGTCAAAGGAAAAGGAGGTCCACCAGACATAACTTCGCCAAAGCGCAAGAAGGGCACCACCAAACTTGAAAAGGAAAAACATAAAATCAGAATTCAGAAAAGAAAAACGAATCTAGTACATACTTAAGGCGCTGCAATGCATGCGACAAGAAATTGAAAATGTTATTATCAAGTCCAAATGCACATCAAAGCTCCTTTGAGCATTCAGAGACCAAATCACCAAATATTTCCTTAAATCTTTGACTAACTGCCGCAGTATAAATAGATAATTAATCAGAAAATGTGGTAGAAAATGGATCAATGCCAGGTATAATTTTTTTCTTTAAAAAAAAATCACGCAATGTCAACGATGAAGATGGATACGATACCATGATCCATTCCAGGAAGAAAGCAGAAATACCTTAGCTCTATGGGAGTAGCGATGAAGTTAGCTAACAGCACGGTGGGAGCATGGCAAAGAGATCCAAGCAACGCAATAGCCAGTCCACAAAGCAGAACGGTAACACCTGCCAATCATTTCCAAGAAATTTCATTAAATAGCTTCAAGAATCTCATCGAGTTTATCCACAGAACAAAATACATACATACCGCATATAGGAAATATTCCGAGAGCAATACCAAGTGCCGTTGAGAAAGCCAATTGCTTCGGCTCTAAACCCCTGCCAATAAATAAATAAAATAACACCACCACAGAACCTCATCTATAAAAAATTAGATTCAAGAGAAGCTACCTGCGAAGGATTTGATAGAGAGGATCCACGATCTTCTTGTCAAGCCAAGCCAGAAATCCCATCGCCGGCATCGCCATTTTTTCACTTCTTTTTCTATATTATTGATTAAAATTACACGATAAAACACTTTCTTTTTTTCTTTTCTTCGATGAGAATCAAACACTGTATTTAATTCTCATTTCCCTCTTAAGATATTAACAGATTCTCTTCCTTTTTTCTTTTTCTTTTTTTGTATTTTGTATGACTTAAAACAAAAGAAAGGTAGTTGAAACTTAAAACACTTTTGTGTTCAGTCTGTATGCCTGTGACAACATCAGGGATGCCAATTGTCTGTGCCCTTCTGCGATGACGGTACGTTATGTCCTTTTCTTCTTTTGAAAGCACCCGTATTGTCACTATTGTGTGGGTGAGAGGCACAGATTATTATTTCTCACTGTGCTTGTTGTTTTTCCGATAAAATTGTAAAAAATATATTTTTAATACGGTATGAAAAAATAAATTTGAATTATAAAATCATAAAATTATAAGAATTTTTTTTTTATACATACTTCAAGCACCTTAAAATATGTATTTTAAATAAAAATTTATACGTAGTTCGAGCATCTTAATCAATCCGAACATAATATAATTCTAATTAATTTTTTATTAAAAGAAAAGTATCATAATACATTACATGTTTTATACATAATAATTCATATAATTCATATAATCCATGCATGAAATATTGAAATATTGAATCACTGATCAAGTTTTATTTATTTATTAAATTTGCAAGAAGATTTAATAAACTTGAAATAATATTATGATAAATAGTTCTTGATCAAATATCTTCAGACGATTTTTAAATTCCAGATCATTAGAAAAGGCAACCTCTGGAAACACTTCAAGCAATTTTTTTCAATAAATAAACCAGCAACATCATAATAAGGTGCATTTTGACAACCTTAGGTGGCTCCTCCTAATTCTCTTAGCAATTCTATTTTTTCTTTCTCTGTTTTTCTCCTCATTTCTCATGGAAAATGTCAAGAAAATGGCAAAATTAACTGACTAACCGAATAGATCTTTCTCTGTTTTCCTCCTCATTTCTTCGATTAAAATAACAGTTTACAGTTCATCAGTGCTAATCAAGAGAATTAATGGAGTAATTATTTCTCTGATTCAATAATAATTGACATCTCAATTATTTTTTATTCTCTCCAGTCTCCACCATTAACAAAATATTATGAACAATTGAACATATTTTCTTTACTGAATTTGCCATCAATAAAACAAACGAGACTCTGAGAGCATAAAATAGGCAGAGAGCATAAATTTTTGAATAAAAATTCATTACCAAATTTACAAATCACTTCAAATTTTCTACTGCATATTCATTACCCAATCACTTTAAAATCATCATACTAAATTACTAATCATTCCATCAAGCAAAACATTATAAAAGGGAATAATTTTTTTTCAAATCATGGGCAATCAGGACCGGGAAAATACAGGGGATTGGGGAATATCATATTATAAATAGAACTTCTTACGGTGAAGACTGAAGAGGAAACCGGCAAGCCGAAGACTGAACTTTGAAGTCTTAAGAGAAAACTGTTGATGTTGGGGAAAAAAAGGAGATCGATGCCGCTGTTGATGAAGAATGAAGACTGAAGAGGATGTCGTTGATGATGGAAATAAAAAGAGAGAGGCAGAGTATCTTTGCCCTTGTACTTTTTTTTTTTTTGTAGATTTTGTCTCCATACAAATATTCTTATGGATTATTAAAAAAAAAAAAACTTAAAAGAGCTCAATGCAAACACTTTGGACATGCACTTCAGATTGACTCAACGGGTTGATCTGGAATCCAGTAGCTGGATTGATCCAGGTAAAACAAAAAACTGTCTAGGGTAAAAACTTAGTAAAACCCGGTCGACCCGAGACTTGGCCAAACCCGGACGAGACACGATGTTTTTTTTTCAAATGTGATTTTTCTCCTATATCCCTCTTTTTTTATATATTTTTTTTGTTGGTTATTAACACTTTTTAAAATTCACTATATAAATACTAGAAATATATTTTATTTTTTCAATGTAGGATTTGCAACTCTTTAATATATACACTCTATATTTCCAAGAAAAAAGTTGTTTTTATAATATGGGATTTGAAGCTTTTTCGTATATATATTCTATGTTCACAAGAAAAAAGTTAAGTTTTTTCAATGTGAAATAAATTTTTTTTGTTTATATACTTCAACTTAAAAAGATAACATAATATATTTTCAATATGAAATTTGAAGCCCTTTAATATATATACTCTATGTTTATAAAAAAAAAATTATATTTTTTCAATGTGGGATAAAAAAATTTAATTTAAATACTTCAATTTTGACATAGTATCTTTTTAATGTGAAATACAAAAGTTTTTAAAATATTCTTTTAAACTTTATTATTTACAATATATATAATATATATTTATATGAATTATTTCTTAATTTTAAAGTTTTTAAAATATTCTTTTAAACTTTATTATTTACAATATATATAATATATATTTATATGAATTATTTCTTAATTTTTTTATATAAAAAATTAAAATTTTAAATAATTTTTTTAATTTTTTAGATTAACCATAAAATTCAAGATCCGATCACTTCACCGGAGTCAACCTCCGGCTCAAGTTTTATAACGAGTGTATTAGGTATTGCGGTAGCTGTTGTGGTTGTGGTTTGAAAAAAATTGTTTTATAAAAAGTACTTTTGGTTGAGGTTGGTTTGGTATTTATATATGTTTGGTTAAAAATGTGGTTGAAATTGAGGTTGAAGAAAAAGTAGTTTAATGTGTTTGATTAAGAATGCTTTTGAAATTGAGATTATAAAATAATTTAAAAATATATATATATTACTATTGATGGTTTTAAATTTAAATATTGTAGAATTAATTACTCCTATTACATCATGAAATAAATAATACTTTATATAAAATATTTTTTTATTATTCCATTAAAATATTTATAATTTCATTACGTATAAAATTCATCCGACAAGAACTACAGTTTTCATAATTTTTTGAGCGTGTAATAAAATTAGATAAAATATTATCAGGTATAAAATTGATATTATAGTGCGAGTGAATTTAATTCACTCCATACTAGTTTTTCGAGAAAAAAAATATTATTCACATTGCAGTGCGAATGAATTTAATTCACTCTAAACTAGTTTTTTTTTTAAATATTAATAAAATTAACATTAAAAAAAAAACACCTGTGTTAATGGTCCAAGTAAATTGCACTGTTTATTAATTTTTAAGTGAATAGTATAATTTTTTTACACTATTTACTTAAATAGTATATCAATATATATTTTTCATGCTAATTGTATTGTTTAATGAACAATATAATTATCATGCATGCATAGTGCGTGAAAAGCTAAATTTCTTTACTTCTCATTTATAGCATTTCGAAAGCAAAAATTATATAAAATCCATGTATAATAAATTACTTTTCTTCGTTATCAAATAACTATAAACTGCGTTTTAATTAAAAGGCAGCCGCAACGCAGCCGTATAAGCAAACCGCCTCATGCCTAGACTGCTTTAAATGTGGATTTTAATAGTTCAGTAACGATTATACCCTTCATTCTGATTGAAGGTTTAGTTGTGTTGAAAGGGTAGTGTGGGGTTTTCGCATTGCCTTATTGCCTTTTCCTTCTGATCTTTTGAGACGTGGCAAGCTTTTATCCATGTTTTTTTTCCCTTTTGTTCTGGTCTTTAGCTTATCGTTTCTTTATCATTTTCATTTCCTCTGAAGAAGAGCAGGGATGAAACACAGGTTGGAGAAAAATGGAGAAGGATGCCGCATCGGAGATAAGAGAATACTGCCGAGAGAGGGTAGGTGGTGCTGTTGGCAGTGGTGGTTCTTCTCCTTTTTCTAACACAAACTGATAGACGAAAGCCGAAAGAGGAGGCACCATACAAGAAAAAAAGGGGGGCAAGGAAGCCATTACGAAAAAGAGAAATCTACAGAGCGATGGCCTTGCTCTCTCGTCACTGATGATGAGGATGGTTTTTAAGGTTTTAGGCATAGTACACCTTTCTAAGTTTTCTTTTATCGATTTGTGTTTTATTTTGGTATTTGACTCATTAATATGATTTTTATTTTTAAATATTCAGACATGCACTTTACTGCTTTGGGTTTTTACCAAGGTCTGCTTAATTTGTGGTGCAAATTATAATATGCTATACAGAAATTGAAATATAATTTATGAATTATGAATTTCCTGGCAGGTTGGGGAACATCAGGAGGATTTTGTTGTGGGAGATAAGAACTGAAAGATGAGGTTCGAATTTATACATGGATGATGTTGCTCTTCGCGGGTAATTGATATGGTGAGTTGATAAGGTGTTGAATTGCTTTATTTCTAAATATTGAATGGAAATTTTGGTTTCCTGTTAGAATGGAATTGTGGATGCTCTGAATTGGTTTCTTTGTATCTTGCCTGTAATGTGTTTGACATTCTGAGAAAGTTGACCTTTCTTTTTCTTTTTTCTTTTTTTTTTTAAAAATGTTTAATGGAATATAATGTTTTCTACATGTTGGGTGTTCGAATTCGCTTAGAGATTTATTATGCTGATAAAAGAGTCCATGTTGATCCCTGTTGTTTTGGGATATGATTGGAGGAAACAGTTTTTTGGTCCTCTCTTAGTGTCCAGGTTTTAATTCTGGTTTTAATATAATTTTAATTGCTTTCCATCAAGTGTAAAAGGAAACATCTTGATGATCAATCAAATCAAACATTCATTTGAGTCACAGCATGGGTCTCTACTGTTAATTCATTGAATTGTTTTATTTATATTTATATTTTTATCAGGTACAAAGGAAACATGTATATGATATTAAGCAATTGATTTTAACCAGAGATGGTGGAAGTTGTTCTCAACATGTATTCAGTGAGTGCCCTTTTGACTTTCAACGTATTTTGTGACTTGAATTGCTGTTTACATTTTCCATGCATGATAGCTCTGCTGTTGTTTTTGCAATGCTATAATAGCTTTCACCTTATACTCTTGTGCTTCACACAGTCCGAGTGAAGATAGTTCAGTATGTTAAAACTTGTTGCTATGGTTGTTGTTAATTGGAATTCTAATTCAATCTGCACTCCGGAATTGATGACATTCAGGTTTGATCCTCCATGATGACCATACAAGAATAATTCTCTCATATCCCTCCTCAGGATAGTAGATATTGCTGGGTGGTTTGGTTGATTGTATTGCATCGTAAAAAAAGATTGAATCTGAAATGTTGACAAAAATGTAAAGTGAATAATATCTTTTCATGTTGCAATCCTCTAGATTTGTGAGGGTCAAATTTGAGAGGGGAAGACCTGATGCCAACCTCAACACTGAGTAGTAGTTGTTTTAGTTGGTTTTTGCCTTATGATTATTTTTTGATACTCTATGTATCTGTGAGCCCACATGCACCTAAATTTTTATGAATTGTTAGCTCACACGAACACTCATTTTGTGAATTCCACTTGGGATTATCTTTTTCCATTAACAGAAAGTTGTTCG
>Ga0307515_10014968_pt1 | contig 14329 bp, 5 predicted proteins | sample 17_EM_MG_FD_194513 | JGI IMG/M metagenome (GOLD analysis project Ga0307515, IMG submission 194513) | Populus trichocarpa ectomycorrhiza microbial communities from riparian zone in the Pacific Northwest, United States - 17_EM | ecosystem: Host-associated > Plants > Roots > Unclassified | place...
ACCTTTAACTTTAAATACTGTAGAGAGACTTACCTAGGGCACGGCCTAGCCGCCTCTATCTACTCCCTAGGATATTAACCCAAGGAAACCCTTATTACCCCACCTATAACCAACTACTACTATATAAGCGCCACGGCCTTCTACCGTATAGTATATAGAAAAGGCTAAACCGTTGTTATAGCCTCCTAATTACAACTATATAAGCTTAACAAAGATTAGGACTACGTCCTCTATAGTAATAGGATAGATATAGTTAACCTTTTAGAAAATAATACCTCCGCAAAACTCTACGGACTTTTACCCTTAGACTTTAAGAAGTTTATAAAGCTTAAAAAAGGACTTACTAATAAGGAACTCCGTAAGCTCCTCCCTAAGAGATACCATAACTTTATTAATATATACTTATAAAAGAGCGTAAATATACTACCCCTATATTAACCTAACAACTATACCATTAATATTAAATAAGGAAAAACGCCGCCCTATAAAAGACCCTACCTAATATTAAAAGATAAACTCCTAGTTATTAAAAAGTATATTAACGAGCACCTTAATAAAGGGTTTATTTGTCCTAGCATATCCCTAACAGCCGCTCCTATCCTCCTTACTAAAAAGCTAGGAGGAGGTATTTAATTCTACGTTAACTATAAAGGACTTAACGCTATTATAATTAAGAACTAATACCCTATACCGCTTATATATAAGACCCTTAAACGGCTTAGCTAAGCCAAAATCTATACTAAACTTAATATTATCGCCGCCTTTAACCGCCTTTAAATATAGAAAGGTAATAAATAGAAAACCGCATTTATATTGCGCTTCGGCCAATTTAAATATACTATTATACCTTTTGGCGTATATAACGGCCCAGGCAGCTTCTAAAGCTATATTAATAATGCCTTATAGGATTACCTTAACGACTTCTACTCCGCGTACCTAGACGATATACTTATTTATAGCAACGACCCTTTTAAGTATACTAAGCACGTTTAAAAGGTCCTATAGCGCCTTAGAGACGCAGGACTTTATATTAATTTAAAGAAGTACAAATTCTTAGTTACAGAAGTAAAATACCTTAAACTAATTATTACTACTAAAGGTGTCCGTATAGACCCTAAAAAAGTATATATAATTACCGGATAGTAAACCCCTACCTATATTAAGGACGTATAAGCCTTTCTTAGTTTTATTAACTTCTATTGGAAATTTATATATAACTTCTTAGGTGTTATAGCACCACTTACAGCAATAATATAAATAAAGGGCTTTTCCGTAAAAGGAAGAAAAATATATCTATATTTTATCTAAACGCCTAAATATAAAAAGGCGTTCTAAGACTTAAAAAATGCGTTTATTAAAGCACCTATCCTAGCTTACTTTATACTAGGATAATAACTTTATTTTAAGACTAACTCCTTAAACCATATTAACGCGGGCGTCCTCTCCTAAATAGGTAATAACGGTCTCCTCTACCTAGTTACATTCTACTCGTCTAAGCTTATACTATAAGAATATAACTACAAGATCTATAATAAGGAACTCCTTATAATTATATTGTGGGAGGGTACGACCACTCTTAGATAGGAAAGTCACAATGCTGTCTGTCTGTCGGTCGGTCGGTCGGTCGGTCGTTAGTTATAATTAATTAGCAGGAAAGCAGTTAGTAAGAAGAAAGGAAAGAATGTATTCTGGGTCGGTCGTGCCTGTCCGAGTTATTGAAGACTCTAAGGGCTCCAGACCGATCTATATAACTTATGTAAGGCCTAGGCTCTCCCGAAGCTATGCCTAATCTAGATGTTAAATCTAGGGGCTAAATTATACTACTATATACCTCCCCTACCTAAGTCGTTGTCCCCTAACGACTTCTAAAACTCTAAAACTCCTTATCTTTAAAACGAAGGCGCGGTAGGTAATTATATGCGTTCTTTACCCTTACTACGAATCTAAGATAGCAAACGAGGAGACTCCGTTCTGGTTAAATGAGACCGTTCTCGTCTACTTGGCTAAGTAGTAAAAGAGACTTTAGACTGGCGGCTCTTAGATAATATAGCTCTTTCGCGCCCTTCTATTTGCTTAGTTTTATCCTATAATTCTTTAGGCAACTCTATATAACTCTGTCCTTCTATAACAACCGGGGGCACTCTACTTAGATCTACCGTAATAGCTAAAGGATTAATTCTATTATTAATACAGTAGAAGTAAGAGCGGCTATTGAAGCGTTCCATCTTAGTTGCACATATTAGCTTAAACGCATCTTTATAATTCTTAACGGCCCTAAGACGGTAGGAATGCATCTATTTCCTAACTTCGTTCCCGTTGCCATTAAGAAAAAGGTTACAATCTTAAACTACTACTAAAGAATCCTATTGTCTTTTACTAAGAAGGGCGTTAGATAAAGCGCTAGTAGCTGTAAGCTTAACTGCTGCAGGGAAGCGATATAGAATTATACCGTAGAGATTGGCATGTCCAGACGGCGTATAAGGCGGCGCTCTTAAGTCTTAGTGCGTATTTACTAACTCTGCCTAAGTACCTCCTTTAGTAACCTTAAGGTTATTATAATTGTCTTAAATACTAACGAACTATGGTAGCATTATTTGCTAGGTTCCAGTTAAAGGTCCTTTTACTTTATAAGGAAGGTGAGGTATAATTATACGCATATCTTCTTTCTTATATAGCTGAGCTACCTAGTTAGTCGCATACTTTTCTACGTCTTTAGTGGTCCAGTCTTAGTTAGAGATCTTATAAACGAATCTATCGCCCTTAGTTAATTCTCGCGCCTTAAGATCCTCCCACTATAATTTTAGGTGGTGATGTATACCGGGTAAAATAATTATATAGTTATTCTTAGTCTTATCGTCTAGAGAAACGCTCCCTTAGATTATATCGGCACCGCGTCTACTTTTAAAGAGTAAGGGAATATTAACGTTAATATAGCGGAAAGCTGTAGAGTCTCCTTTAACTGCAAATTTCGCATAATAAGGGTAGGAAATAAGTCGCCACTAGCTGTTAGGTCTAAGGGCGCAATAGAGATAATAATACTAAGGGTCTTATTTTATTAGCTGTTGGCAGAAACCGTAGACTATTATTCTTAACTAGCTGTAATTTAGCCGCCCATTAATTAAACGCTAATAGTGGCGGTATATACGCATTTCCTTATCGATTATTGCTAAGATACTAGAATCCCACTACTATTTAAACACGTTTAAAATTACAGATCCTTCTTGCTGCTACACTTCTTAGTCTTTTAGTAATATTATCTAATTAAGCAAAGCCTCTCTATTGTATAAAAACCTTAGCGCTAAGTTATAAATGAACTTATACGGTCCTAAGGAATCGGACGGAACTAAAGGTCTATAAGCCTTTCTAAACTAAGAGTACGTAGTAGGATCGGTCTTTATAGTGCCGAGGTAGTTATAAGCGTAATATATTAAACGGAGTCTGTAATATAGCGCGGCGTAGTTTAGACCCTTTATTGCTAAACCTATACGTCCTTCTATAGCTTGCGTATGCATCTAGTAAACCTTATATATCTCTAGATTAGAACTAGCTGCCCTATACTAACTGCGCAAGAGCTTTATAACCTTAGTTGGTTTAATTTTAGTAGTTTGGTTTAAGGACGCCTTAAGATAAGCGGGTATATTATCCTTATAGTTACACCCTTGTTTTGCGCGGAGTATCGCTATAGTATCTGCGGCCTCCTTAATATACTCCTTATTATCTCCCGGCTTAATGACGTTCTTATTAAACATTAATTCTACTCCTAGCCCTCCTACTTCTGGGTGAGTAATTGTTAGCCCTCTTCTTGGATTCCTTCTTAATGAAGATACTAGCAGCCGCAAGGGCGAGCCAATAGGCGTTCTAGCTGTAAGAATGCTCTTATTTATAGATGATAAAGGTAAGTCGATTAATATAGGTGATCCTTATTAGGACGGACTTGGTATAATACTAACGCCTCCTCCTTAAATAGGTGTTAATGGCTAAAAGGCTAAGGGATTTATTACGTTAGAAGTATATTGTAAATATATTTATAGTATAAGAGCTAAGCTCTCTCCTGCTTATCTGATTCTGATATTAGTGACCTCTGGCCCTACGGTAGTTAGTCTCCTACTTCTTGGCGGCAGGTTCTTGTTTAGAATAAGGAAGCTAGTTAAGTGTCTTCCTAAGCTATGCTTATTTACCACCTGGTCTAATACTGCCCTTTCTAGCATTTTCGGCGCGAGCGCGAAATCGGTCGGCTGTAGTTAAGTAGTGTTCTTAATGCCGCGTCCTAGATGTTTGAGCCTGTTAATTAGGGCCTTATTAACTCATGCCGTTACTTTATAAAGTGGGTGGATGGTGAGCTTTCGGGCGGTAGAAAGGAAGTAGTAGGAGACCGCGTGTTTAAGTGGACCGTTAAGAACACCTTATCCCTAGGACTTTTAGATAGTTTCTCTAGCTTTATTATACTAATTTCTTTAATCTTTTGCTATCTTACTAACGTTAGAGATGTCCTTAAAGATTAATAAGAACGCGTCCCTTCCTAGAGACGCTTGCAGCCCGTTATTCTAGTTAACGAAATTAACTACCACACTAGCAGCATCTGTGTAGTTTTTTTAAGAGAGCAGAATCTCGTTACAGATTTGGAGGAGCACTGCTTAACGCCGATTAACTGCGAAGCCTCTGACTTCTATAAGGACGTCACTGATCTATCGCTTAGCTCCTTTATATAGTACTAGAGGTCTGCTAGATAAAGATATCGTAAATATACTATTGCTAATTCTGTTTAATTTATAACTTTAACTAATTATGGCTGTGTTTAAGGTTTATTAAGGGCGAAAAGGTAAAGTTCTAAATAGGGCTTCCTAATCTAAATGGTCTACTAAATCTGGGTGGTAGTATGGAGTTCTGCTGGCTCTAATCATTAAATAGACTAATTATAATTTTCTATCCCTAGGATAGAAAATCGCTATTAGCTTAGTAAAGGCGGTGAGCGGAACTGATATCTTTATAGTAAACAATACTAGATAGTTATGCGTAAATATTCTTCTATCTTTACCTTACTGCTACCACGTATTAGATTCCTAACTAAAAAAGTAAATAAGAAAGTATAATAGAAAGAGCTTTAGGAAATACGGTAAATAAACGGACGGATTGCACGGCTGTTATTTATATCCCCTCCCCTACCTTAGAACTTAACTGTCCCTTAGTTAAATATTTTATACTTAGTTCTGTTAAACGATCTTTCTAGAACGCGCACTTCTTAAACTACATGGCGTTACAATATTGGTGGATTTTATATAGCATCCTCCTTAGGTTCTGGCTCTGCTGTTATTTCTTATAGTATAGTTCCGCCTAACTAGTTAAGCTAGTCTTCCTGGCGGACCTTAGATATCTATTATTAATAAAACTTCTTTAATCTATTTCCTGGAGTTTGATTACGAAATGGCGTGCCGTTAAGATCCTTAATTAAGTACTATCCTTTATAAGGGTAACTCTTACGTACGCGGAACGGGCCTAGCCATTTTAGATCTAACTTGCGACTGCTAGAATAGTCTTGCTTAAGCTACGTGTTATAAAGTATAACTATATCTCTAACCTTAAATCCGTCTTAGCGAATGCGGTAGGTGTTATTAAAGTACTCCTTATTTACTACCCTTAGTCGTCTTATACGCGCGATAGCCTCTTTTATATCTGCGTCTCTTTAGTTAAACTACTTTGCACGAAGTGCTAGTAGCTCTACAGTAGTCCGGACTGTTTGCTAAGGCAGTATCTACTAAGTAGGTATGCAGAGTTTAATAGGAAGGATATACTCATATCCGTATATAACTCTTGCTAGTGTTATTCCCGTAGGCTGCTTAATAGTTGTCCTATTTGCCCACAAAACGGTATAAAGATTATCCAGCTATAAGCTATCTATTTTCGCTAAAGCGTCTATTATAGGTTTATGGCCTTGCTCTATAAAGCCTTACGCCTAAGCATAGTAAGCGGAAGCTATAACCCTCTTAATATTATAGAGCTCTATGAGCGCAGTAGTAACGTTAACATTCTCTCCTCCACTATCTACAGAGAGCTATTTAAATGCTCCCTATTGGTAGATAACATCTTTATAGAGGAACTTCGCTATACTTTTTATATCCTTATTTTAAAGGGCCCAAGCTTCCACCTATCTAGATATATATTCTTAAGCAATAGCTAGGTACCAGAATCTGAGACGGCTTAGAGGTATAAATATAATGTCTACTACTACTTATTGCCATAAGGTGGACTCCTATATAGGGTATATTACTTCTTCTTCCTATCCCGGCTGTCGCTCCTGGCATTATAGATATAACTTAATATACTATAATATCTGATCCTATAGCCCTAGCCACTAATATTAATTTAAGATCCTCTAATACGTTCCTTCTCGTCTGTGATATCCACTTCGATTATAAAGGCTTTTAATAATTTCTTACTAAGCGTCCTTGTTATTAACTACCCTTTATATTAGTATATTTTTTAACTATTAGCGGAAGAGCTGTTAATTACGCACTAGGAATTTCAGCGTATGTTGTTTAAACTTTTTAAATTCTTTAGTATTTATTTCTTCTAGACGTTGTAAGGTTACTAGCCATTTTATAATCTTCTAAGACTCCCTAGAATACGAGTCTTCTAGTGGCAGATCTATATCTATTTTAACTAGGCTAGCCGTGTATTCTAAAGCACTTAGTTTATAGTTAATAAACTCTTTAATATCTTTAGTCGGCTTATTAGGTGGTTTGCTATTTAGTGGTCGTCGTAATAGTCTATTAGCTAGGCTATTCTTTTTCCCTAGAATATGCCTAATATTAAAGTCCTATAACTAAATCTATGCTAGCCATCGTGTTATTAAAGCTCCTAGTAAATTGGTAGTAGTACGATTTAGTTACGCGACTAAGGTATTTATATCCGTCTTAACTGTAAAGCGGACGCCGTATAGGTATACTTAATACTTCTTTAATGCATGCAGTAATGCCCGATATTTAAGCTTTCCTAAATCATACTTCTGCTCCACTTAAGACTAGATGCCGCTCTTATATTAACATGGGTAGTAACGACCTTGCACGTCCAGTTGTATAAGACCGTATCCCCACCTATTCTTATATCCGTTAACGGCGAGAATAATTAGCCTAGCCCCCTTACTATAATCCAGTTAAACCAACGCGGGTATAGTAGTAATTGCATACTTTAGAGTCTTTATAGCAGTTATCTGCTCTATACCCTATACGAACGGAACATTCACTTATAGTAGTTAGAAGATTGGCTCTGCCTTTATTACGAAGTCTTTTACCTATATTTAATAATACACAACAACTCCTATAAAGGCTCGGGTAGATATAACGTCTTTACAGTCTCTCCAGTAAATAATCTTTACGACTTTTAACTCTTCCAGATATCGCCCCTTTTTATTACAGTGGTAACTAACCACTATAATCTCGTCCTTATAGAAATAAGACTTTGCGCCTAAGATTATATACCTAGCTCGTTCCAAATCTATAAGTACTCTATTTAGCTATATAATGTGTTCTAGAATATATCTACGCACGCCTAAAAGGCTCTCTTCTCCATTATATATTGTCTGTGGTCCTTTTACTATAATATTATCTAGAAACGGCAAGGTATAGTGTAGGATGTGTCGCTCTAGAATCTTAGTAATTGTCCTTATAAACTAGGCTACCGAATTTGTTTCTTTTATGGGTACTGTTGTTTATTATAGAAGTCCTAGAGGTGTTATAAAGGCCGTTAGGTTCCTGCTTTCTATATCTAGCTCTAATTGGTTATATTTAGAGAAGAAGTCTACTAAAGACATAACTTTACACCCTATAAACTCCTTAGAAAACTTATTAGTATATAGCGGCAGATTTGCGTTTCTGATAGTCACTCGGTTAATATTTATTGCCGCGTTAATTAGCCGGTACTTCTTGTGTTCCTTTTTGCTTATAAGAAACTATAGATTCCTATATAGGCTTTCGCAATATTCTAGAGTCCCTTAAGCTAGTCGTTCTTATAATATATTTATTACTTCCCCTTATAGGGCTCTTGGTATAGGGAAGTTCGGCACTTACTATGCTTTATACGGTATAGTCTTAATCTTTAATAGTGGAGTTACGTCTTTGCTAACATGACCTATCTTAGAGAACTCCTATACTAGAGCCTCTTCTTGGTTAAATAATATAGCCTTAAAGATTTCCCACTCTCTTAGCTGGAGGTCCCCTATGATTACGCGCTCTAATTATTCTGGCTTTAGCCGTATACTATAGGCCAGCTTAATATACCGCGGCTTAAGGAAATAATTATATGGACTAAGGGGCAACCCTTAAATAGACGCCTTTTGCCAATGCAAGGCCACTTCTCGCCACTCTATTATTCCTCCTATAACCGTTCTATCTAGTGCTGACGAATTAACTAGGCGGACCTTCTCTGCCTTTTATTTATACGTAGTTACTATACTTATAGCGTTCTATTAGGTCTTGCTTTTATAGCCTTCTATTTATATTATAAATAGATCCGTTATCTTCGACATTCGATATATAAGGGATCCGGCCTTTACTTTAAACACTGGCTTCTGCCTTCCTCCTAAGTGCTTCTTTAGGACTTCCTTTAACGTTTCGCTGTTAAGCTTTCTCTATTTAGCGTTATGCTCTTCTTCCTATTAATTACCCTGTTTAGCGGATATCCAGAATAGTAAACGTTCTTATTAAAGTCGCACCTTATTTCCCTCCTCTTCGTCCTTAGCATCCTTTTTATCCTAATACGCTAGGTTATAAGTAACCCCGGATATAATCCTAGCGGTTATACCGGTTATACGTTTCCTAAACTACTACTTATACTAATTCCTTTATCTGGTTTAAGGAACATTGCGTCCTTATAAAATATTAAGAATTTTATTTTAACTCTGTTATCTTCTAATTAAATAATGCAAAATACCTAGCCTATTACGGTTCGCTGTATTGCTAGCCTAGCCCTTACCGACTACGGCTTACTAAGTATTACCTTATATAACATTTCTCCCATAGTAATAAAAGTTGTGGATATTAAGACATCCCCTATAACTATAGCGGCTACATATACTAATCTAATAAACTTAGACTAAGTCCTATTTACAGACGTTAAATATACGCCCTATAACTACAGGGGTAGACTTAATATTAGTAAGCCGTATTATAGAGCCACACTTTCCTTAATAAGGTTAAGCTCCGCTCTAGAGTTAATTAAGCACTTAACCCTTTTATCTCCTATTTATGCTTCTATCTTTAGATATTATTATTAAAACTAGGTAAATCCTGCTTCCCGTTTAATCTAGTCTACCTCCGCAGTTGTTAGGCCAGCTTAATTAGTATAAAACATTAGGTATGCCAATAATATAGATACCTTAACGCCCTCTTGCTTTTATTAGTAAGGTTCTACAAAAGGTGGTAGGAGCGGCTTAAAGAATAACCTTATAACTTTAGGTATATACACGAGGCAGTTACTAATAGTAACTTCAATAGTTTTTAATAAGATCTTGTCCGCTATTATAGTTAGGCTTAGGACGTTCCCTTTTAATATATCTATTATCCTAACCGGCTTTAGTCGCGGTGCTTTAGCGGTCGCGGTCGTTTCCGTTCCTTACTCTACTTCTCTTTTTAGCTATTTAGTATAGTCCATTTCGTTAGTCTCCTTATTATTTACTAGTGATTAGGGGGCCTACTGCTATAGTTGTGGTGCGATTTAGATATATCCTCCTAGTTGTATATTTTAAACTATTGCCGGTTATAAACTAGTTAGTTTTAGAGGTAGTTTTGTTACCTTAACGTCTCCTTTCGGCTTCCTAAGATTATATAGCCGTGTCATAGGCTGCGACTGGGTTGCTGCTCCTACTAGATTAATATACACTAACTCTACTTAGTATATATCTTCCTAGGACTTACCGAGCTCTTCTTCGCTTTTAGCGCCATTGCTTTCTATAAGCTCTACTAAGGACGCATTTGGTTAGATACCTGTCGCCGTCGCATTAGGATTGATATTCGCATTCTGCCTTAGCTAGTCTTTAAGGAACTAAATTTAATAGCTGCTTAGTAAATACGGGAGTGGATTTCCTAGGCGCTAACGTGTTCTAGTGTAGATTCGGTTATTCTCGTTTATATATAGGAACCCCTAGCTAACTAGTTCTTAGAGCTCTAAGCATTGGTTAATAAAATAATAAGGGCCTCTATATCTATAATACGTCTTATCTTATACCTAGTATGCACTAGGGTTTCCTAGTCCTCTATACTTTCCTAAACCTAGCTTATATCGCTCTCGTGGCGCCCCTTTATAGGACGGTAGTAGTCTGTTGTTATTCGTTACTAGTTGCGGACCTGCTTATTCTTAACGCGCTGACGCCTTATTTAGGAGCTGCATATACCATATTAGGTCTTAGCGAATTCTATTAAGAAACGGTATTAAAGATATAACGCTTGCTAATTTAACCGTCCTAAGATTAAGCTTCTAGAGTTAACTAGTAAGGCTCTCTAGCTTAGGGTCCGTCTCTTAGGTTATATAACAGGCACTTACTAACTTATTTAGCTAAAAGACTACGGGCGGCCGAAGAGTAGTATCTCTCTGGTTTAATATAGCCGGCTACTACTTGCGGAATTATCCGACTAGTTAACGGAGACCTTACTCCTTAGGGTTTATTATTAATAAGCGGTCTACGCCCTTATGGAATTAAGCCTGTCTTCTACAGCCCTCCTTAGTAGGTAGAAGTTAAAAGACTCTTATCTATTTAGGTCAGCTCCTGTCTTAGTTATAGTATATTTTTAATATTTAAATGGGAGTCCTTTTGCAAACCAGTATCCTTATTTACGGTTTTCTAAATTACCAGCTTTAGTAACCTTCTAGGAAATCTGTATAAATTGTCTATAGTACTCGCGTATACTACTAGGTAGGTTATTCCTACACTATAGTATATACGCTTCTAAGAATTCCACCGTCTTAACTTATTAAAAGTAGTTACTTCCTTAGTAGTCTGTCCGAAGCTTTCTTACGAGTTCCGTCTATCTGCTAATAATAAACTTAGGTAGACTTCGGATCTAGGTCCCTATTTAATAGTCGCAATATTCTGGAAGTCCTTAATGCTTCTTATTGTCCGTAATACGGTATTAAATATATAGTTGCTTATATTGTTCGATAAATTGCGATACATTTTGTCCCGTAAAGTAAGGAGTCCCTAGAGTCCCTAGAGCTAGCATAGGCTGGGCTATAATATATACCTTATCTTGTTCTATTAGTGGTTTATTATAAGGTAACGGACTGGCAGTTTCTCCTAGGATAGGTAAGTTAACCTCCTGGTTCTTGTCCTCTCTTTACTAAAGGTTATCGGTTCTAGACGTTGTAGGAGTTAGGTCTAGTACCGCATCCTCTAGGTTAGGAAAACTTCGTAGGTTAGTAGGCTGCCTGCTTCCTTCTCCGCCGTCATTATAGAATGGGCCTAGCATCCCTAGTATTCCCTTTATCGGTCCTATTGCTATTACTCTTATAAATTTAAGGGAGGCTTGTATGAATGCTAGAAGAATTGTATAGACCGTTGTAAATATAGTAAATAAAAAATTAAAGACTTCTTTCTGCTGGTCCTAATACATTATAACCCTCTCTTTTATCCTCCGTCCTGCCGTACCCCGTGCTCGTATTCCTACTCCTAGTCGTCTATTCTGTCTACTATAGGTCTTAGATAATAATCTCCGAAAGTGTTATTAACTTATCTTAATAATGGTAATGCCTGCGCGTACGTCGCTAGTAGTTCCGTGCCTAATTTCCGTACCTGTTGGTGACTTAACGGCTTCCGGTAATGGTGACTTAACAGTTTTCAGTGGCTGCAGCACGTTCCTATGCGTCTCCTGTGTATGTAGCGCTGGACTTCCAATCCAAAGAGCTTGCCGTCGTCCCCACGTGGAATGCCATAAAATATGTGGGAGGGTACGACCACTCTTAGATAGGAAAGTCACAATGCTGTCTGTCTGTCGGTCGTCAGTCGTAATCAATCAGCAGGAAAGCAGTCAGTAAGAAGAAAGGAAAGAATGTATTCTGGGTCGGTCGTGCCTATCCGAGTTATTGAAGACTCTAAGGGCTCCAGACCGATCTATATAACTTGTGTAAGGCCTAGGCTCTCCCGAAGCTATGCCCAATCTAGATGTTAAATCCAGGGGCCAAATCACACCACCACAATATAAGCGTTTAAGGAATTCTAACTAAAACTCTCCTTAGTAGAACCTAACTAGCCAACTAAGGTCCTTATAGATTATTGCAACCTTAAGTACTTTATAACTACGAAATAACTAAACTAACGCTAAGCACGTTAGAACAAGTTCCTCTCTAGTTTTAACTTTAAAATTGTATATAGGCTAGGAGTATAAGGTATTAAGCCTAATAGCCTAATACGCCATTTATAAGACCTTCCTTAGTTAGAAAATAACCCTTATAATTAATTCTAACGATAAAAAATCCTAAAAGCACGAAACTTAGCCTTAGGTATACTACCTAAGACAGAACTAACCGCCCCTTAGCTTTATACCACAGAACTAAAGTTACCCCCTAAAATTAATAAACTTATTACCGCAGTATATATTACCCCTATTAACCTATTACTATATTAACTAATTGCCGTAAAGATTATTAGTACCCGTATACTACTTACTAACCTCTAAAGCTTAGGCTAGATTAATATAGTAGCCTTAGAAGTAAAAGAGAATAGGCTCTATTATAGAGGCTATCTATTTATCCCTAACTTAGAAGACCTATAATAGCAACTAATCTAAATGGCCTATAACCTCCAATTAAGCGGCCACCTAGGTAAAGAAGGAACCTATAAGCTTCTCAGCTAATACTACTTCTAGCCTAAAATAATAGACTTAGTTAAACGCTTTATAAGCGCCTACCACGGCTATAAATATACTAAAGTATTTTATATAAAGTACTAAGGACTACTATACCCTCTACTAGTACCTATATAACGATAGGCAGATATCGCTATAGATTTCGTTATTGACCTACCGCCTTGTAAACGATATAGCCAAACCTATAAGAACATCCTTATAATAATATGCCGACTTATAAAAGAACGCCACTACGTCCTAACCGAAGGCGTAGCCGTAAGCGATATTACTAACGCCTTTCTCCACAAAGTCTACCGACTATATGGGTTACCTAACTCTATTACGTCTAACTAAGGCACGTAATTTAACTCTAACGTATAGAGGCGGATCTGCCAACGCCTTAGTATCTCCGTTAAGATATCTATATCCTTTTACTATAAAATTGTAGGATAACTAGAAAACGCTAACGCTAGTATAAAGGCGTACTTACGATAGGTAGTCGCCTATAGTTAGGACGACTGGGTAGACCACCTTCCGCTAGGTAAATTTACAGTAAATAACTACGTCTTAGCCACTACAGGACTTACCCCGTTCTTTGCAAATAAAGGATATTACCTATAATCCGGTATAGAGCCACCAGAGCCTATTAATAAGAAACTGCTATATAGAAAACGCCTTAAGATACTACTTGCCGATTAATATACAGACTGTATAAAAGACCTACTCAACTACTATAAAGGAGAGATGGCCTAGGCCTAAGCGAAATAAGCTTACTTCGCTAACTGCTATAGAACACCACTACCCGAGATACGTGTTGGCGACTAGGTATAGTTAGATATATATAATATCTCTATATAGAGACCTATAAAGTCACTTAATTATAAGAACCTTAGCCCCTACTAGATTAAATAAGTTATTAATAAAGGAGCTGTATATAAACTAGAGCTTCTACCTACCTTAGCCACCCACAGGATATAGCCTATGTTTTACCTATAGCTACTATACCTTTACCAGCCTAACCCTCTACCAGGATAAATATAGCCTAAACCCCCACCGGTACTAATCCGAGATAAGAATAAAGATAAGAACTATAAGGAGTGGACCGTTAAACGAATTATTAACTTTAAATACTTTAGTAAAGGCAAAGGACGGTGGCTCTACTATAAAGCTACCTATACAGGATTTGATATAGATTAGCCAGAATAGTAACTATAGGAAGATTTTAAAAACGTAAAAGATCTAATTAGCGATTTCCACTACGTAAACCCACAGAAACTAGGCCTAAGCAGAGATTTTATACCTAATCCCCTATAGGAGCCGTCACAGCTAAATTATTATATATTACCGTTACGTGACTACTCTAATAAGATATTAAGGAACTTTAACCGCCGGTTAAAGTTGTCTAATTAGTTAGATTCTAGATGCCAAGGAGAAGCCAACTAATTAGGATTTTCTATCCCCGGGATAGAAAATCGCTATTACAGCCATTCTCAAAATAT
>Ga0307515_10014969_pt1 | contig 14328 bp, 9 predicted proteins | sample 17_EM_MG_FD_194513 | JGI IMG/M metagenome (GOLD analysis project Ga0307515, IMG submission 194513) | Populus trichocarpa ectomycorrhiza microbial communities from riparian zone in the Pacific Northwest, United States - 17_EM | ecosystem: Host-associated > Plants > Roots > Unclassified | place...
GGTTGATTCAAGTAGTTTGATATTTTTATTTTTTATGTAAAGTTTTGAGTTTGAATCTCATAAATATAGTATATTATTATTGTGAAAGCTTCATCTTTTAATGGACCAACCTGACTCAATAAAATTAGTCACGATCTGGAGAACTTTCAGATATCATAATTTAGATAAAATTATATACATGATGATACAATGATTTTTCTAATTTATTTCTCACCATCTATTTTTTTTTTTGAAAGAAACAGCAACAGAAAACGCCAGTAATTTCAGATTTCATTAAATCATAGTCATTAAATCAGATTTCATTAAATCGGGCATCAATTGGCATTGCAATCATCCAACTAAAAACGCCAATAATTTTTTTGAATTGCGTGGATGTTTGAGTTAGTTTGCGTGTAATATGATTAATTTTATGGCCTACTGAATATCCTGCAAACCCAGTAAATATATAAGGCACCATGGAGATAATAAATATATACAATAAAGTTCAAACTTAGATGCAAAGAAAGGAAAAAACCCCTATAATTATCAGGCCAAGAGCTCAAGTGAAAAAAATAAAAAAGGCCAATAATTTATTTCATTTGTCCCTCTCGGTCATGGTCAAGGCAACCCCCTGTAGCATAGTCAAAAGGTCGCTTTTTTATGCTCCACAAAAAACCTTCATCCTTATCCTTTTCTTTTTACTTTCCCTGTCTAACCTCTTCCTTTCCTTCATTTGTTTTTTGTTGGGAGGAGTCCTCATCTGGACCCATACAAGTGTTACTAAAGGAAAGAGCTGTCCATGAATTATTGGTGAAGTGAAATGCATGTTTTTCGAACCAAGCCCCACTGAGCTCGAGATATTTAGTCTGCTGGTCACTGTTTTGAGTCCACTTCATTATCAGTACAAATAAGATTCATTTTTTTTAATCTTAAGACTCTTATTTAACTAGTAAAATTTTAAGTTTGTTTTATAAAAATTATTACGAGTTCTATAAATTCCAGAATCACTTAAAACTTATATGATCATTAATTTTAAGGCTCGTAAAATTAATCAAAATACATACAAACTATTTTAAATATCCATATTAATAAAAAAATACAAAAGATTTAGTTTTTGATCTCGCAGTCACAATTTTAGTTTTGTTGTGAAAAATTGTGGTCTCTCAAGTTTTTATTCATTCAAATGTGGTCATTGATCTTCATTTTCTTTTTTCTTCATCATCAAAAGTTATAATGTTTTTGTCCTACATGTTATCACGCGTCCGAGCAATCAGAGATTGTTTCGAGGTTAAATGATTGGTCGATTTCATATCATATAATTCTTAGTTATTGTCAAGAACAATATTTAAAAAACAAGATTAAAATTGATATCGATAAAAATCAACTACCTTTCCCATCAGTATTGCTCAAGATATGCATAAATTTACATTTTAGTCCCTCAAGATTTTAATTATTTATACTTGGTCCCTTCTATTTCTGGATTTGCTATAACTGGATTGTGTGGACAGATTTACAGGGATAATTATGGGCCAATAAAAAAAAGCTAAGTGCAAGAAAAGTTCTAAGAAAAAGCTAAGTGCAAGAAAAGTTCTAAGTTCCAAAAACTAGTTTTATAGGGGCTAGCTTGGTATAACTAGTCTAGATTCAGAAGGATTCCAAATTAGACTTATAAGGTTTTGTTTGGGTTAGAGAAACAAACTATTTTAAAAAAAATAAATTTTAAATAACTTTTTTTTTTGTATGGTTATGATATTCGGTGAAATTCTTGTTATTTGTACTTTTTTTTTTTTACAGTAACCCTATTCGACAAAATCGTATCAACGGTGCGTGAATTGATACCATGGATGCGTCACCATGGAGGCGTCACCGTGGGTCAACCCGCTGTACCCCCAAGGTCTGATAGCTGTATAAAAGAGTGCTATCACCTTACTAAAGAGCATCACAAAACACACAGACAGAGAGAGAGAGAGAGAGAGAGACTGCATTCAACGTATCAGTATAGCTTCCAGGAAATCTAGAGCCTCTGCTTCCCAGGTTAAGGTACTTGGGTTCTTCATGCACTAGTTTTTTCTCTCCTGTTCATACTCCCTTGTTTCATTATTTTTGTTCCAACAACTGAGAACGTTTAAAGCTCCCAAATCATTGAAGGTTTCTTAATTTCAGTGTTACAAAGCTCACATGGAATGCATTAACAATAAACCTTCGATCACCTTTGTACCCTGAAATGGTCAGGGTTTTCGCCTTTCCCCCACTTACTTTGCAAGGGATGAAGTTCGGTTATAGTTTTTTTATTTTTTATTACTCCATGTATTCCTATTAAAGTTTGGTTGCAGTTCTTTTTTTCTAGATCAAAACACCAAGTTCTATAATACTAGGCTGCTAGCTGCTTGTTTGTTTTAGTACCTTCTCCTTCTTCTAGCTAACTTGGGGCAACTGCATGATGCTTGAGGAAGAACTCTTGGCTGTACATATACAATATCTAGTTCAGAAACCCCCAATATCCATGATATATGGAACATTATGCTATAAAACCCTGAACCGTGTATTTTACTAGAAAATCTAATTTGGCTTGTTTGGTTAGTAGAAGAAACCGAGCAAGCAACTAGTTGCTCCAAACGATCCACTGTGATAAAAAGTTTGAGATGTCATGAAAGTCAGACTCCTGATAAATTTGATGTTTTGCATAGTATTGACTTATAGTGTATAATTTATATATAGAATTCGATGTTTTGAGATGCCATGAAAGTTTTTGCTAGTGAGTATGCAAAGAATTATTTTGAGAAGTTAATTTTATAGCTAGTGGTGACTCTTGTTTTATTTGTCATGCGAGCAGAAAACTTCCACAAATGGGAGAAAATGAATTATCAAACTCTTCGAATCATATTGAAAAAACATGCGAACATATTTCAATTGAAATTCCAGAGGACTTGGAGACTACCTTTCGGCGAGAGGAATGTATCTACAAAGCTCCAGCTGCACTTTGCGATTCAAACAGAGCTTGCTACACTCCTCGGGTAATTTCTATAGGTCCTTTTCACCATGATAGTGAAAGTGAAAAACTGAGGCCTATGGAAATTCAGAAACAAAGATATCTGAAAGAATTTTGTAAGAGATTGCGAGGGAAAACAAAGGAGCAAGTGCGAGAATCTTTGAATGTACTTTCGAGCACCATTGAAGATGAAAAAGATAAAATCAAACACTGTTATGCAGATAATACCTTTCATCAATTTTCTAGAAATCAGTTTGTGAAGATGATTCTGTTTGATGCAGTGTTCATCTTCGAGCTCTTCTTGAAGAATGAAGAAGATATGCGCGGTAACAAACGATATCAACATGATTTCATCATAGGCAAACCCTGGCTGAGAGCTGCGATTCAACGGGACTTGATATTGCTTGAAAATCAGCTTCCATTCTTCATTCTCGAGAAATTATATAGCCTTGCCATCGAGGAAACAAATCCCGATTATCGTTCTTTTCTGGACCTTTCCTGCCGCTACTTTGAGAAGTACGGTAAGAACAAAACCAAGCCAGATGAAACCAAGCCTTATGAAGTGTTGCATTTCACTGATTTGGTAAGACATTTTCTATCCTTCAAGCACCCGCAGTTAGAATCACCAGATGGAAAGCAAATTAAAAATCTTTATAGCGCAACCATGCTGCACCAAGCAGGAATTAAGTTCAAGGCATTGTCGGATCATTTCACTGATTTGGTAAGACATTTTCTATCCTTCAAGCACCCGCAGCTAGAATCACCAGATGGAAAGCAAATTAAAAATCTTTACAGCGCAACCATGCTGCACCGAGCAGGAATTAAGTTCAAGGCATTGCCGGATGCATGCTTGCTTGACATAAGAGCCTGGAAGGAAAATGAGAATCCAGTCAAGAAAGGTGAGTTACATATGCCACCACTTGAAATCGACAACAGCACCGAATGTCTCTTTCGAAACCTCATGGCCTTGGAACAGTGTCGTTATCCAACAGAAGAGTTTATCTGCCGTTATGTTAAGCTATTGGATTTTCTTGTGGACGATAAAAAGGATGTGGATTTGCTCATTGAAAATAAGGTCATTGTTAGCAGGCTTGGTGATAGTAAAGCTGTGGCGGAGCTTATGAACAAACTTTGCCTAGAAATAGTAGAAGTTACTTCTGGTTATGATGCTCTCTCCCAACTGCTGAATGATTACTACGAGAGCTCTTGGAACAAAAACAAGGCATACTTGGTTAGTGTGTATTTCCACAATGTTTGGATTGGTACTGGAACTGTTATTGGATTAATCATCCTAGCCATCACCGTGACGCGGTTTATCCTATTCTTTTTCCGCTAGTATTCTATGTTTTTGCTATAAAGAAAAGGCTCGAGCTCGACATCTCTATAAAAGAAGAAGACATGGATGCTAGTTGAGCTACAAGCTTCTTGATGGCTTTCCTCTAAATAAATTTGTATCCCTCTGACTCACCGTGTCGCTCCTACTGTTGTGTATGTGGCCGTGCCTGTAGAATTTTAGTTTCCCTTGAAGTTAATAAATCTTGTCATTCCTGTTGTAAGGTAACAACAACTATTATTGAACTTGAAGGTTTTCATTAACAAGGATATTGTCAATGTATTGCGGTTTGCATCATTTCCACATCTTTATCGCCATTAAATAAAACATGTACGTAAAATGTTTGCTCGTCGTTTTCTTCCTTTTCTTCTAGTTGCGTGGACAAAAACAAAATGGTGCTAACCACCTGGCCTGAGAAAGATGACAGAACCGGGTAGGATCTGAAGTGGGGCAGCTATACTTTAATGCTATACTTTAATAGAGGTGTCAGTTTAGGTGATCAATCAATGAACTCTTAAATAAAATATACGACAAATTGCAATGCACTGTCACAAGCTCTCGTTCGTTGGTTTCTTGATTGTTTTGTGTTAAAAAGCAAACAGACCTCTATGGGCTACAATACAACCACTGAACCTGATGTTCGAGAAACACCGAGTTCAATGGGCTGTGTCAAGATATTTTACTATCTCTCGTCCCCAATTTTACAGAATATGCATCCCAAAGGCACTGGAGAATTCTTTACCTTTCATGTTTCATTCCCTTGCTTTTTATGACAAGTAGCCAGCTAAAAGTCGGACCACCTCACTTTATATTAACAGAATTACTGACGAAATTAATTCCGTTAGTATAATTTTACATGCTTTGCACTGCATTAAATAATTTGTCTTATTTTAATTTTGATAGATATTGAATAAGACTCAATCAAGCCAAAGTCTGGATCTGTCCAGATTAAAAAAATAAAATAAAAGAAGGATTGATTAGGTATAATATAGTAAAAAACCCAAATTGACTAGCAACTCGGTTGACCCGAGATAAAACACGGGTAAGAAATCCATTGCTTTTTTTGGTTAAAATAAGGTTGTTTTGATTTTTTTTAACTTGGATTTACATGGTTGACCCTCTTGTCTCGAGACCCGACCCTTACCCCAAGTTGACCCTCAAGTTAGGTTTTAAAACTATGATAATAATCATTTTTATTCATACATTGACTTGGATCAACCCGAGTTGATCCTCTAGACGAATGACCCAAGCCTTGCCCCAGGTAGACCTCTAAGTTGGATTTTAAAACTATAATAATAACATTTATTCTTACATTAACCTTGATTAATCGGGGTTGACCCTCCAACTTTTGATCTAGGTCTTGCCCTGGGTCAATCCTTTAGTCAAGTTTTAAAATTATAATAATAACTATTTTTATTCTTATATTGACTTGAGTCATTGATTAATCTGACATGATTGGCCGCAGGTCGACCCTCGAGTAGGGTTTTAAAAATATGATACCAGCTATCTTTTATCCTTACGTTAATGTGGGTCAATGGTCAACCCGAGCCTGCCCCCGAGTCAGGTTTTAAAATTATGATAATAATTATTTTTACCCTTACATTAACCCGAGTCACTGATCAACCCTACCCGAGATCGGAGCCTAGCCCCGGATAGACCTCTAAGTAGAGTTTTGAAACTATGATAACAACTACTTTTATTCTTATGTTAACCCGGTTAATGGTCAGCCCGATCCATGACTCGGGCCTTGCCGTGACCTGGGTCGACCTTCTTGTCGGGTTTTAAAACTATGATAATAATCATTTTTTATCTTTACGTTGACCTGAATCAACCATGTTATAAATATTAAGTGAATATATATTCCCTTTTATTTTTAATTTTTTTAAAAATTCCTTTCGGAAAAACTAAATTCAATAAAGACAAAAAAAACCCAAGATAACCCATGTTATTTTTAAAATCACTAAAAGTCCCATAGAAAGTGAAAAGAAAATAGAGTCCAATCTCCAATTAAGTAAAAGCCAAATGAAAAAGGGGTCTGGATTGACTCGCTGAGTCGGTCTGAGTAATTGAAACAGACTGCATTCGTCGTTAGAGTAACAATCTACAAAGCAAACAAAACAAAGTACTATGAAACAAGCATCTAATGTTTATATCCAATCAATTAATTTAATTTGATAAAAAGATAAAATTCCTTTTAAAAATAACTAAATTTAATAAAGAATGAAAAAACATGTGATAATCTGTGTCGTTTTTAAAATCACTGAAAATTATCATAAAAAACAAAAAAAAAAAATGGGGCCCAATCTCTTACTAAATAAACACCAAATGAAAAAAAGGTCTAGATCGACTTGTCAAGCCGGTCTTAGTTTTAGAACAATGGGTCATGTGATCTTTATATAAGAATGACCTTAAAATATAATGACATTGAAAAAGTATTGAGCTTTAAAAAAAACAAGTAAATCTTTTAAACTCGAGTTAATCTCTCAAACTCGTAATTAGCTAAATCCTAGATCTGAGTTCAATTAAGAAGCTTAATGCCAAATCAATTTAATGTTGAGGGATGAAATAAAAAAAAAATCAACTTTAAAAGATTTTCAAGTAAAAAAAAATCCAGAAATGGGAGACATGGAATCACCAAGGCCTTTATATCCAATAGTCGAAAACTATGCAAATATATTGTAAATTGGAGTTGTTAACTACCTTTCGGCCTGGGGAATGTATCTATAGAGTTCCTTCTACCCTTCATGATTTTAACGAAGCTGCCTATACTCCTCAGGTGATTTCCATAGGGCCTATTCTCCAACATGATAACAAAGCATTAAAGATTGTGAAAGACCAGAAATGGAGATTTATGAAAGATTTTTTTAGAGTGCGAATTCAAAAGGAGAAAAGAAAAGAACGTTTGACAACACTTTTGAGCGCCATTAAAGATAATGATGCTGCCATCCGACTTCGCTATGTAGCTGATATCTCTGAGATTTGCAGTGAGAAGTTTGTGAAGATGATTTTATATATTTGATGCTTTATTCATCTTCGAGCTCTCTTCTTGAGGAATCAAGAACCTAGAAATCGATCATTGTAAGAACAAAAAAGGTTTATGAAAATGTTATGGAAAAGACTTCAACGAGCGGTGAAGTCGGAAATTTCTTATTTTTCGAATAGCAGGAAAATTTTGGAGTTACATTAAAAGTTATGAATCTCTATCATCATCATCATCGTCTTCCTTTATTAGTGGAGTGGTAGACGGATTATTAATTCTAAAATCTGAATATTAGGATATATCTAGTGATTTATTTTATATCAGTATTGCGATATAATCAACAATTATTTGCATCATTAAATAAAAACACAATTATAGGCACCTCGATGTGACAAAAAATCTTCTTGTTTTTTTTAAATCTTTTTTTTTAAATCAAGCAGCCTTCACTTCCAAATCATAATGACTTATACTGAGATAAAATCATTTTTTTCAAATAATCAAAAGCCATTTAAGAATTCAACATTGGCAATAAGATCTTTATACTTTTATTTTGCACCATGAAATTAATTCATCATTTTTAAAAGTAAAAAATTCTAAACCTTGGTCTAGGGACTTTATTGTCTATTTAGATTTTTTTAAATAGTAAAATTAATAATTTAACACTGGTGCTAAAAAAACAACATTCATGGACTTTTTAGTCCTTTTCTTAATTTAAACTCAATTAAATTATTTCATTACCCTTTAATTTTTTTTTAAAATCTTGCCCTTTAGTTTGCGGTTACTTTAGTCTTTTACATTTGGTTATTTTGTTATACTTGGTTTCATTAGAGGCAATATTGTTATTTGCTAAATAAGAAAATAAAAAAGATTGAGGGCACGTGGATAGTAGCCATAACTCTCAAATAATATGTTTGGCACCGTCCGGTGGTCGAATGCATGCTTCTGAGGCGGCGACTAAAGCATCTTGGCAACCCTTGCATGATTAGGTGGCGTATATGGTCTAATTGTTTCTGGCTTGGCATGTGTGACATTTTTTTTTTGATTTTCATGCTGATTTTTTAAAATTTTATTTTCTTTAAGATTTAGTTTTTTTGGTTACTATTTATTTTATTTTGAATAATTTATAAAATTAGAGATTTTTTCCAATTTGATTCCTGTGAATTTTTTTATTTGTCAGATTTGATCTCCATTCTTTTAGCTGTTGTTGGTTTTTATAGAAGATGATTTTTAAAATTGTCTTTATATATATATATATAATTTCATTCTTTTTGAGTGTTTTCCCATTCAAATATAATCCTTTTTTTTATTATTGCTATTTCTTTTACATTGAAAAAAGTTTTTTTCAACATCTAATTGGTCGAGTGTTTAATTTCTTGGTTGAGCTTTTGTCTAGATTTTAATAGGTTGCAGGTCTGAGAGATTAACCGAGGTTCACTTGTTTTTGTTTTTTTGCTATTTTTTAAGTTTTTTTTTTGTTTCATCCTCCAACATTTTTTTTCTTTCTATAAGATTTTTTGGTCGTTTTGTTTTTTAAAATAACACTAGTTGCCTTGAGTTTTTTTTCCAGTCTTTGTTAACTTTAGCTTTTTTTAAAAGGAATTTTATTTTGTGATTAAATTAAATTAATCTATTTCATCATTCGACATTAAACTGATCAATTGTTAGTCTTCTTGGATGAGCCCAAGTCTAGAATTTAACAAATTACAGGTTCGAGAGATTAACCTGAATTTAAGATGCTCACCTAAGCCTTTTTTTTAAGCTCTTTTGTTTTGTTTCATATTCTAACATTGTTTTGCTTCTTCTTCTTTATGTTTTCTATAAGATTTTTTAATTGTTTTGAAAATAACACGGGTTATCTTGAGTTTTTTTTTCACTTGTTGAATTTAAATTTTTTAAAAGAAATTTTGTTTTTGAATCAAATCAAATTAATTGATTAACTATAAATATTAAATGCTCGTTTCATGGTATTTATTTTTGAATTAAATTAATTTATTTTATTATTCAATATTAAACTGGTCAGGTGTTGAGTCTTCTTGAATGAGTCCGGGTCTACAATTTAATGTATTGCAAGTTTGAGAGATTAACTAGGGTTTAAGAGGCTCACATAGACTTTTTTTTTCATCCTTCAACATTGTTTTGTTATTTTTTTTAACTTTCTATAGAATTTTTTAGTCATTTTAAAAATAACACGGGTTAACTTGAGTTTTTTTGGCCTTTGTTGAATTTAAATTATTTAAAAGAATTTTTTTAAATTAAATGATTAAATATAATATAAAATATTCATTTCATGGTATTTTATTTTATTTGCTTTATGGGTTATTACTCTCACAGTGCATGCGATTCTTTCAATTACATAAATCTTATTTTTTTTACTTCTTTGAAAAAAACTAATGTCATAAGAATATTTTTTTATATTAAAAAAAATTAATCCTATTTTTTTTAGACATGCACAAGTATTAAAAATGCAGTGTTTAGTTCGACAAATCCAACGGCCAACGAATTTCAGTATAAAAAAAACAAGAAAGAAAATACAATATACAATTACGGCTGCAACTTTCCTGGACATGAAATTAGAGAAAGATAAATACTGAACTCCACCAATTGAATTATAAATTTGTAGCACAAGATGAGTAGAAATTGTATAATTAATAATGCTAGACACAAACTCGGCTTGGTTTATCATTGTGTTTGGTAATTTATTATGATTTGTTTTTTAATTAAAAATATATTAAAATAATATTTTTTAATTAATAAATTAAAATCATAAAAATACATCAATTTAATATTTTTTTAAATAAAAAATAATTTAAAAATTATTTTTGCTAGGAGAAAGTTACGAGCACTAAGATTTGAAATTTAGCCACTTGAATTCTAGGTTTTTTTTTTTATACACGGTGAAAATTATAGTTTAAAAAAACATAAAAAACAATATTTGTTTTTAGCTTGAAATACAAATAAATACATAGAAAAACAAACACCAGTCGCGAGACAAACCATTATATATAGCAGTAGAGAGTAGAGAGTAGAGAGTAAAGAGCAGTACCGCAATAAATATACTTGTGCTGGGATTGTTGAACGAACCATTAAAATCCAACTACCAGTCAACCTAACCACATACCGATTTTTGTTTTATCACCACAGTGATAAATACAATGAGATATTTATGATTTCTTTTTGGCTAAATAGCTTAAACCTCTGGGAATGTTAACCCATTTATTAATTAAAATCAGATTCTTTTATCAAATATTATATGTTCATTCATTAAAAAACTCTAATATGTGAAAGTCACTTGTAAATTAATCTAAACCCTTTATTTATTATTTACTTTTAGATATCTATTTTAAGTGTACGATGAATGAAATACCAATAGTGGTTGATTCAAGTAGTTTGATATTTTTATTTTTTATGTAAAGTTTTGAGTTTGAATCTCATAAATATAGTATATTATTATTGTGAAAGCTTCATCTTTTAATGGACCAACCTGACTCAATAAAATTAGTCACGATCTGGAGAACTTTCAGATATCATAATTTAGATAAAATTATATACATGATGATACAATGATTTTTCTAATTTATTTCTCACCATCTATTTTTTTTTTTGAAAGAAACAGCAACAGAAAACGCCAGTAATTTCAGATTTCATTAAATCATAGTCATTAAATCAGATTTCATTAAATCGGGCATCAATTGGCATTGCAATCATCCAACTAAAAACGCCAATAATTTTTTTGAATTGCGTGGATGTTTGAGTTAGTTTGCGTGTAATATGATTAATTTTATGGCCTACTGAATATCCTGCAAACCCAGTAAATATATAAGGCACCATGGAGATAATAAATATATACAATAAAGTTCAAACTTAGATGCAAAGAAAGGAAAAAACCCCTATAATTATCAGGCCAAGAGCTCAAGTGAAAAAAATAAAAAAGGCCAATAATTTATTTCATTTGTCCCTCTCGGTCATGGTCAAGGCAACCCCCTGTAGCATAGTCAAAAGGTCGCTTTTTTATGCTCCACAAAAAACCTTCATCCTTATCCTTTTCTTTTTACTTTCCCTGTCTAACCTCTTCCTTTCCTTCATTTGTTTTTTGTTGGGAGGAGTCCTCATCTGGACCCATACAAGTGTTACTAAAGGAAAGAGCTGTCCATGAATTATTGGTGAAGTGAAATGCATGTTTTTCGAACCAAGCCCCACTGAGCTCGAGATATTTAGTCTGCTGGTCACTGTTTTGAGTCCACTTCATTATCAGTACAAATAAGATTCATTTTTTTTAATCTTAAGACTCTTATTTAACTAGTAAAATTTTAAGTTTGTTTTATAAAAATTATTACGAGTTCTATAAATTCCAGAATCACTTAAAACTTATATGATCATTAATTTTAAGGCTCGTAAAATTAATCAAAATACATACAAACTATTTTAAATATCCATATTAATAAAAAAATACAAAAGATTTAGTTTTTGATCTCGCAGTCACAATTTTAGTTTTGTTGTGAAAAATTGTGGTCTCTCAAGTTTTTATTCATTCAAATGTGGTCATTGATCTTCATTTTCTTTTTTCTTCATCATCAAAAGTTATAATGTTTTTGTCCTACATGTTATCACGCGTCCGAGCAATCAGAGATTGTTTCGAGGTTAAATGATTGGTCGATTTCATATCATATAATTCTTAGTTATTGTCAAGAACAATATTTAAAAAACAAGATTAAAATTGATATCGATAAAAATCAACTACCTTTCCCATCAGTATTGCTCAAGATATGCATAAATTTACATTTTAGTCCCTCAAGATTTTAATTATTTATACTTGGTCCCTTCTATTTCTGGATTTGCTATAACTGGATTGTGTGGACAGATTTACAGGGATAATTATGGGCCAATAAAAAAAAGCTAAGTGCAAGAAAAGTTCTAAGAAAAAGCTAAGTGCAAGAAAAGTTCTAAGTTCCAAAAACTAGTTTTATAGGGGCTAGCTTGGTATAACTAGTCTAGATTCAGAAGGATTCCAAATTAGACTTATAAGGTTTTGTTTGGGTTAGAGAAACAAACTATTTTAAAAAAAATAAATTTTAAATAACTTTTTTTTTTGTATGGTTATGATATTCGGTGAAATTCTTGTTATTTGTACTTTTTTTTTTTTACAGTAACCCTATTCGACAAAATCGTATCAACGGTGCGTGAATTGATACCATGGATGCGTCACCATGGAGGCGTCACCGTGGGTCAACCCGCTGTACCCCCAAGGTCTGATAGCTGTATAAAAGAGTGCTATCACCTTACTAAAGAGCATCACAAAACACACAGACAGAGAGAGAGAGAGAGAGAGAGACTGCATTCAACGTATCAGTATAGCTTCCAGGAAATCTAGAGCCTCTGCTTCCCAGGTTAAGGTACTTGGGTTCTTCATGCACTAGTTTTTTCTCTCCTGTTCATACTCCCTTGTTTCATTATTTTTGTTCCAACAACTGAGAACGTTTAAAGCTCCCAAATCATTGAAGGTTTCTTAATTTCAGTGTTACAAAGCTCACATGGAATGCATTAACAATAAACCTTCGATCACCTTTGTACCCTGAAATGGTCAGGGTTTTCGCCTTTCCCCCACTTACTTTGCAAGGGATGAAGTTCGGTTATAGTTTTTTTATTTTTTATTACTCCATGTATTCCTATTAAAGTTTGGTTGCAGTTCTTTTTTTCTAGATCAAAACACCAAGTTCTATAATACTAGGCTGCTAGCTGCTTGTTTGTTTTAGTACCTTCTCCTTCTTCTAGCTAACTTGGGGCAACTGCATGATGCTTGAGGAAGAACTCTTGGCTGTACATATACAATATCTAGTTCAGAAACCCCCAATATCCATGATATATGGAACATTATGCTATAAAACCCTGAACCGTGTATTTTACTAGAAAATCTAATTTGGCTTGTTTGGTTAGTAGAAGAAACCGAGCAAGCAACTAGTTGCTCCAAACGATCCACTGTGATAAAAAGTTTGAGATGTCATGAAAGTCAGACTCCTGATAAATTTGATGTTTTGCATAGTATTGACTTATAGTGTATAATTTATATATAGAATTCGATGTTTTGAGATGCCATGAAAGTTTTTGCTAGTGAGTATGTATAGAATTATTTTGAGAAGTTAATTTTATAGCTAGTGGTGACTCTTGTTTTATTTGTCATGCGAGCAGAAAACTTCCACAAATGGAAGAAAATCAATCATCAAACTCTATGAATCATAATGAAAAACCATGCAAAGATATTGCAATTGAAATTCCAGAGGACTTAATTCCAGAGTACTTGGAGACTACCTTTCGGCCAGAGGAATGTATCTACAAAGCTCCAGCTGCACTTTGCGAGTCAAACAGAGCTTCCTACACTCCTCGGGTAATTTCTATAGGTCCTTTTCACCATGGTAGTGAAAAACTGAGGCCTATGGAAATTCAGAAAAAAAGATATCTGAAAGAATTTTGTAAGAGATTGGGAGGGAAAACAAAGGAGCAAGAATCTTTGAAAGTACTTTGGAGCACCATTCAACGTCTTGAAGATGAAATCAAACGCTATTATGCAGATGATACCTTTGTTGGATTTTCTAAAGATGATGATCATAATAAGTTTGTGAAGATGATTCTGTTCGATGCAGTGTTCATCTTCGAGCTCTTCTTGAAGAATGAGGAAGATATGCGCGATAACGAACGATATCAAGATGATTTCATCATAGGCAAACCCTGGCTGAGAGCTGCGATTCAACGGGACTTGATATTGCTTGAAAATCAGCTTCCATTCTTCATTCTCGAGGAATTATATAGCCGTGCCATCAACGAAAGAAAGGCCAATTATCGTCCTTTTCTGGACCTTTCCTGCCACTACTTTGAGAAGTACGGTAAGAACAAAACCAAGCCAGGTGAAACCAAGCATTATAAAGCGTTGCATTTCACTGATTTGGTGAGACATTTTCTATCCTTCAAGCACCCGCAGTTAGAATCACCAGATGGAAAGCAAATTAAAAATCTTTATAGCGCAACCATGCTGCACCAAGCAGGAATTAAGTTCAA
>Ga0307515_10014970_pt1 | contig 14328 bp, 3 predicted proteins | sample 17_EM_MG_FD_194513 | JGI IMG/M metagenome (GOLD analysis project Ga0307515, IMG submission 194513) | Populus trichocarpa ectomycorrhiza microbial communities from riparian zone in the Pacific Northwest, United States - 17_EM | ecosystem: Host-associated > Plants > Roots > Unclassified | place...
AAGACGCAGCTAGATATATAGCCCTTAGGATCTATATATAATAAATATTATTCTAATAAGGCCTAAAAACGGGCTTCCATAAAGTTAGAAGTAGTAATTTTAGGTCCTCTATTTTTAGTAGCGGGGGACTAAGACGGGGCTCTTTTAAGGGTACCCAAAACTGGTCCCTATAGTTCCTTTACTAGCTAATGCATATTCTAACGGCTAATAAAAATAGTATAAGAACCTATAATTTCTTTACTTTATATATAGAGCTCTGTATTTAGAATAGATTATAAGTATAGTTTTACCTAACCTAATTATAAAATTAAGTAAGTTACCTAGCTAATATAAAGGGTTTAAATAACCTTTAACTAGGTCCACCTTATTTATTTAAAAACGACTAATGCTAAACGTACCTAGCGATAAACTTAGCGACCCGAAATGTTCTAAAATTAAAAATTTAACCATTCCGCGATGCTCTTTTTATAATAGATATCAATTACAGAGATACTGGAAAGGTCATACTATAGCACCTAGCTAAAATGTAGAAGAGTATATTTATTTAAGACCTGATTATAAAAAAATTAAAAGTATAATAAAAGTAATGGGGTTTTATTGCCCTAAGTCCGTTATACAGATTCATTACCATTACTACGCCAGTGCGAGCTCAGAAGTTACTCACATATTAGTTTATATAGTTAAGCTCCCTAAAGAGAGATCCTTAGACGATAGAGTTAAAATGCCTAAAGATTTCCTATATCCGTACTTATAGAAGTACGGTATAGGGCGACTCTCTCCTATAAGAGAAGAATTACCTCTTTTAGTCACTACTTCTACTAAACCTACTCTCTATATTTAGTGTTTATTAGATAAATAAGTAGCTTATATATTACCTCCGCGTCTTTAGCCTAGGAGTGCCTTTAATAATAGTCTTTATATAAACTTAGTATAGGTGTTTTGTTAGGGCAGCTATAATACTGTTCCATTGGCTCTTTAAACCCCTTAACATTTAGGCAATGCTATAAATTAACGGTATTATCCCCGCATTTCTTAACAGATTAGAGGATTAAGCAATTAATATAATTTATTTTAATAGAGAAAGACTATTTAAACTATCTTTGGGCATTCTATTAGCTCTAATAGTAATTAGAATAAGAGTACTAGTCTCTTAAAAGAAGCGATTTACTAGGTAGAGGAGTTTAAGATATCTACTAACGTTCTTAATAATAAGATATTTAGGGGATAACTGGCACAACTTGGAGGAGATATATACAGGTTATAAACTCAATAGGTATAACCCCACTATCTACACCTAGATCTACAGGTATTGCACTAAAAAGATCTATTAACTCTCCTCTAGATATAATTACTTAGCAGCTAACTCCGTTAAGGGGAAAGAACTTCGCTATATAAAGAGCAGTATTGGTTCTAGTAAACCCATTCTAATTAAATACTTTAGTAATTATAAGGTCACTAGCAAAATTAGGGATATTTAGGCCTATAAGGAGCGGCTCTAGGAGCTTATTAGCTTAAAAAGTTATTAGGTAAGCTGGGGGGGTAGGGGGGTGTCCTTTAGTACCTCCTAGTAATAGAAATTGGGGTTAGAATTAGGGTTAGGCGTTAATGCAGTTAATAAATAGCGGAAAGAAAAATTCTACTACTGGGCTACTAGCTCCTTAACTAGCATCTATAATAATGTTTAAAAGTCCATTAGTAGAGCAATTATACTAATTCTAGGACCCTAGAATAATTAAAGCTATTAAAGTGATAAATAACGGAAGAAGCTGCATCTTAGATAGCGATTAATCTAGAAAGTAAGATATAGAATAGGCCGACAGCTTCTTTATAGATAGGATAACCCTTTAAACTTCTATATAAGGCCGGACAGGACTAAAACTAGTCCCTTATATAATAAAAATAGTTTACCTTAGCTATAAGGTGTTAGGACGCTAAGGTCCTTAGGGCATATAGTAATATAACAATAGTAGCGGGATATAAAGAGTTTCTGGTTCTTGATAAAGTAGAACTGTAGAACTAAATTCTACTGTTCTCTAATGTGGGGTGACTACGTTTTATAGGCGCCTCGCCTGCGCCTCGCCTGCGCTAAGCCGGTTATGGCTAGTGCGTCTCTATAGCCTAATAATTGCCCCCCCCTTCTTAAGCGGCTGTTTTTAGCTGACGCTATTATATAATAGGAGTGCGATTATTATCCTTCTCTAAATAAAAAGTTTTTAATAAATTTAAGTAAATTAGATAATGTAATAATAGGATAATATAATAATAGGATAATATAATAATAGGATAATATAATAATAGGACCTTATAGAGATCTATAAAGGTAGGAGTTCCCACCTAGGTAAGACATTAGATTTCCCTTCTAAGTCTATTCTAATTCTTTTAGCCTGCGACTTACCTTCTCTATAATTTCTAATTAATTATAAATCGCAAGCGCCAAGCCGTTGGTTCGCCTGCTTGTAAGCTTTCTATAAGTATTCTTTATACTAGCTTATAGCTGTCGCTAACCCTACTAGGCGCCGTCAAAGCTCCTACGCCGCTCGCAAGCCGCTTCCCTAGCTTTACTAGAACTAATTTACCTCTATTGCGCTAAGCGTATAGCTACAGCTAGGTAGGCCACCTGCGGCAAGCAGGCTAACCACAATTATGGGTACTACTAATAACTAAATAAGTCGTGCTAACTAGTACGTTTAAGTGCGTTAGTTTAGGTTCTAATAGCTAACAGACTAGGTCCCTAAGGCCTTCCATAGCCGCCTAAACAAGCTACTCGCCCTTATTAACAGGGCTAAGCGCTAGCGGGTTGCTAGCGGAAACACGGCTGGCCTTAACGCTTGCGTCGCTGCCGCCTAGAAGTCCTTTATAAAGGATATTAAGGCCTTAGTACGCACCGGCGCTAAGCACAGTCTCCGCCAGCGCCTAAAGGGCGAAGACTTTTCCCTGCTCTAAGTACAGGAATTATAGGCCATCCGTTATACTCTTAAAGGAATTCTTAATATAATATGCGCTTTAGCACGTGTCATAACGCAGGTATTTTGCCGTCGTAGCGTATGCTAATAGTACTTGTAGGCCAATATACCTCCTATTATAAGGGATAAGGAGGAGGATAAGGGTGAAGAGGATAAGGAGTAGGGAGAGGAGGAGGAGGAGGATGAGGAAGAGGAAGGAGGGGAGGAGAGGGAGGATTCGTTGGAGCTGTAGAGTATCTATATTTCTATCGGCGTACTACCGTCACTCCGCCGTCGTTCCGTTATTATCCCGCTAGTAGGGCGTAATTAAAAGTTTTTTGTTCTCCTATCTACTTTCTTTTCCATTTACCCCTTAGGGTAAAGTGACTATTATACGTCTCCTTTACGTCCTTATTAATGTCCTCTACTAGAACCTATTCGTTATACTCTTTTAGCTAGCCTTTTTACTTAACCAGGTACTATAGGGTCTAATTACATCCCTTCCTTCTATATATTTCTTCTACCTTATACTAGTCCTCTTAATTCTCTTTATCGTCTAGCTTAATAGGCCCTAGTAGAGGGTCTCTAGTAGTGCCCTTACGTTATTTATATAGCTCTAGTAAGCTAATATAAAATACTAGGTGAATATAGTAAGACATAGGTAGATATAGCCGGTACGCTTACTTTCCGACTAGTTTAGCTATAAGCTTCTTACTTAGCCTTTTTAGTTTAAGGTTCTTAGTTAATAGCAAGACTAAATCCCCTACTTTGTATACCTATAGTTAGTAATAATAATCGTAGTATTTCGCCTGCGCCTTAGCGGCGTACTCCCAGCGTTTCGCTAGCGCTTTGCGTTTAAGGGATATTCTTTTAATCCTCTTAGAGGCGGCTAGAATAGAACTACTATTGTCCGCCTAGACCTCGTATTCTAGACGTAGGTAAAACCCATAGTAGGCATAAAACGGGCTTATACCCGTCGTGCTATATTTAGCATTATTATAGGCGAATTTGGCTAGCAATAAGAGGCCTAACTAGTTACTCTGCTTCTCGTTACAGAATATATAGAGGTAATACTCTAGGGTTTAGTTCTAGCGTTCTGTTTGCCCGTCTATTTATAGGTAAAAAGCCATACTTAGCCTACGTTTTATCTTTGTAGTAAAGTATAGCTCTAACTAGAACTTACTAGTAAAGATACTGCCGTAATTAAAGATAATCCCTTTAGGGGTTCTAAAACGGCGTACTACTTCGTTAAGGAAGAGGTCTATAAGTTCGGTTGCCGTAATAGTTTTTACTATAGGCAGATATAAAGCCATCTTAGTATAGCGGTTGACTATTACGCATATTGCGTTATATACCTTATCGCCTTATCTACTAAGCGGTAGACCTGTAATAAAGTCTATTATAATCTCCTGCTACGGCTAATCCGGGCAAGGTAGCGCTTAAAGCTTGCTATAAGGGCGATATCAAGGCGTATATATACGCTAGCATAGATTATAGGTAGAGATATAGTTTATAACGTCCGCAGTTATACTAGGCTAGTAGTACTTACGCGAGAGTAAATCTAGAGTTTTTTTCTTACTAAAGTGCCCAGCTAGGGCATTATCGTAGTAGATCTATAGGAGCTCTATATAAACTACTAGGTCTAGGGGTATATATAACCTCCTACGGTAACAAAGTAGTCTAGCGGAATTAAACTGCCATACTAGCTTTAAGCGGGCGCGTTAATGGCGTCTTGCCGTATCTACGCTGTTGCTGCGCTTTTGTAGCACAAAGTCATCTATAGTTTAAAGTCCTTTAATAAGCTTAACGACTGTTTCCGTACTAGACTTATAGGCACTCTCTTAAGCGCTTACTACTCTAACTTAGGTCCTTATTACACGCTGCTTAATAGTATATATGCAGGTTACCCAGTTAAACTGTAATACTATATAGCCTAGGCGTACCGCCGTTAGGTCGCTGGCTTATAGCTATAGAAACGATACCTTTATAAAAGGCTCGCTTTCTTATATACCTAATAGGACTTTCACCTTAGGTTAGTGGCCCTGCATTCCCAAAGTCCTTTAGAGCAATAGTAGCATAGTGTCTTCTTTTAGCAGACCCCCTACGCCTAGGGGTCGCCTCAATGGCGCGTCTACGGGGTTCGTTTTTCCCGCCCTATACTTAATAACAAAGTTATAGGCAGCTAATGCTATAGCCTATCTAGCTTGCCGTCCATTAAGGGCTTTTACTTTTATAAAACCCTTTAGATTATTATAGTCTATAAGCACTTCTAAGCGGCTTAATAGCCCCTTAATATAGTGTCTCCAATACTTAAAAGCCTCTACGATAGCTAGTAGCTCCTAATTATAGGTTTTATAATTACACTCTATTAGCAAAAGCTTCCTAGACTAGAAGGCTATTAGATACCAAAGGCCATCTTTAAACAGCTGTAATATAATTACTGCTAGGCCTTATATAGAGGCATCAGTCTCTAACCGGGTTAGTAAGCCCAGCGTATAGTGTTGTAGGAACGGCGCCGTTATAAAGGCGTCGCAGAGCCGGCGCATTGCCTACTCCGCCTCTTCTGGCTAACTAAAAGGCCTAGCTTTACAGCTGTTCTTTACTCCCTTAAGGAGATCAATAATAGGCTTCGCAATAGTAGAGTACTTATAAATAAACCGGCGATAGAAGTTAGCAAAACCTAGGAAGACCTAGACATCCCTATAGGATTAAGGGCTCTCCTACTTAGTAATAGCTTCTACCTAGCTAGGATCTATCGCTACGCCTTTAGGACTAATAATATATCCTAGGAACTTAACCTCTCGTACGCCAAACCTGTACTTCTTAAGGTTTGCATATAGTTAATATTACCGCAACCTACGTAGCACTTCTAGTACGTGGCGCCAGTGTTCCTCTAGATTTTCAGAGAAAATTAGAATATTATTAAGGTAGACTATATAGAAGACGTCTACCAGTCCTAATAAGGCTCGATTAATATAGCCCTAAAAGGTCACTAGTCCGTTAGTTAACCTAAAAGGTAAAACTAAATACTTAAAGTGGCCGTAACGCGTACGGAACGCCGTCTTTTACTTATCGCCCCAACGGATACGAAGGCGGTGGTACACATTCGTTAGGTCCAACTTAGTAAAGATCTTAGAACCTACCAAGCAGTCCAAGGTCTTACTAATTAATAGTAGTGCAAGATAATTCTTAATTATCACCTTATTAAGGCCTCTATAGTCTATACAGAGCCATAGCTTCCTATCTTTTTTAGGTACGAATAGGACAGGTGCCCCTATAGGACTAGTACTTAGTTAGATCTAACCTTTAGCTAAGGCGTCATCTAAATACTCCCTTAGTACCTCTAGCTTCTTAACTAAGAGGTTATAGAGCGGTCCATACAGGACCTCCTATCCCTCTTTTAGGTTAATAGCATGGTCGCCCTAATAGTGTTAGGGTAGCTTTCCTACTTCCTTATATAAGAAGACATCGCTAGCTTCTTTTAACTGTAGGGGAAGAACCGGCAAGCTGCCGTTATCTTATTTACTAGGCATTAATCTAGTAATTACTAGAGCAAAGACCCTAGATTCCCTCTAGAGAGACTCCATAAAACCCTTAGGGGTTTATAGCAATAGGGACGAGCCATCTAGCTTCCATCGCCACGCCTTTGCCTTACAGTTAATAAGAAGTTAGGCCTTCTTTAACCTTAGCATACCTAGGGTAACAGTAGGGGATACGTTAGCCATTCCGTAGCAGATAAGGGTTACTTCCCTAATCCTGCCCTAGCTGTCCTTTATTCTTAATAGTACCTTATAGGCTTTATAGTAATATACCTAAGTTTTATTTAACTAGGAGTAGGTAGGCAATTCTACGTCTAGTGTTTTAAAGTTACACTCTATTACGAATCGCTGATTAATTACATTTACTTTAGCGCCGAAATTAAGCATTACTAAGGTCTCTTTCCAAGTCTGCTTAGATAGGACTTCTTCTAAGACAGTAATAGCTTCCTTACAATCTAGTAGTAGCTTACACCCTACGGGTATAAGGGGCTCCGAGGGCGCCTGCCTTTTCCTGGCGTAGAGATAGCGTTTACGCTACTTAGTGGCGGCTGCTATTACTGTTATTACTCCAGGCACTATCGCCACTAATATCCTAGCTTGCCACAAATTTTATAGTTTCCTTTAGGCTGAGTCAAACCCCCGGCGGTATTGCTTTGCCCCACTATTAAGTCGCCGGCGGTGGTTTTAGAGTCCGCTTTCCCTAAGTTACCCAACTAGGTGGTCTTTGTATTCAAGTTTACGGCACGCCTATTACTTCTACCCTATAGGGCGCTTGCGCTCTTCTGGTTTTCCTCTAATAGGGCAGCTAAGGAAACTAGCTAATCTCGTGTTTAAGGGAATTCTTAATAGTTAGTAATAGTAACCCGTAGCTTTAGCCGCAGCTTTACGAACAGATATATTATTAGATGCTTTATATTATAAAAAGGGTTAATTTACGCTTTTAAGGAGGTTAGGTAAGCAGCAAACTCGTTTACTAGTTAATCGGTTCGCTGTATTACCTTTATATATATTAGGGCTATATAGAGTTCTTAATTAATAGGACTTTTAATTTAGTTAAGTAGGAATTCCATTAGCTCCTTCTAGGTAAACTATATATCTAGGTAGTTATCTTTATACTATAGCCAAAGGGTTCGGTTAGTCCCCTTTATATATTATATAGTAAACGCGACTTTAGTATCCTTATCTAAGAAGCTGTCGCGCTCTAAGCGGAACGCCAGCTTTAAGCTATCGCGGAAGTCTTAGTGCTTTTATATAGTCTTACCATAATATAAAGCAATCTTCTCTATTTTAACAGCCTGTTTTAACGGAGCGCCTATTATATTAGTAGCCTTCCGCTTAAGATTTAAACGCATCTAGCTACCATCTAAGTACTCTAATAGGATAGTTTAAGGTTATAGATCTAGGTCAGAAACGGGAGTCAACGTCACCTTACCGCGTTAACGCCGTCTTAGCACTTCCACCTCTTCCCTAAGCGAGTGTAGTTTTCTTTACTCTAGGAATTATAGCTTCTCATTTTCTAGCCGTTGTATTTCTTCCTATATATCCCCTTTATCCGTAGCTTCTAGTTCTGTCCGGGACAACATAGGTTCGCCTATGTCGTCCTAGGGCTGATCCCTAAACTCGGTATTACGCACTACGCTAGTACGCCCACGTCTCGCTATTAGGTCGATAGGCTGCGATATAGCTAATAAATATAGGTCGTCTTCTCGACAAAGGGTTGCTGCTACGTAGTTATGGCCTTCGTAGACCGCTATATTGTTAGGCCACTACCCCTAAAAAGGGATAAGAATTTAGTACTGTTAGGACGCCAAAGTCCTTAGGGTATATAGTAACGTAATAACAGTAGCGGGATGCAAAGAGTTTCTGGTTCTTAATAAAGTAGAACTATAAAACTAAATTCTGCTATTCTCTAATACGGGGCGACTACGTTTTATAGGCGCCTCGCCTGCGCCTTACCTGCGCTAAGCTAGTTATAGCCAGTGCGTCTCTATAGCCTAATATAAGCAGGGTTGCGGTCGATACCTTTTATCCTAATACCCTATCGGATAATAATAGTATTAGCTGACACTATATTATCCAATACTTATCCAATACTTATCCAATAAAGCTTAGTATTTAAAACCCCCGCACAGAAAATTATTAAACCCCCTAGATACCTTTTAATCATATAATAGTTCTAATATAGCTAGTAGTAATCTTCAATCTAATGATCTTAATAGCAATATCTTATTCGAAAATGATGTTTCTTCTACTACTCTTTTAAGCGCTAAAACTAAGGCTAATATAGGCTTAGTCTCAACTAGACGTACGACAACGAAACAGTCTTCCTTAATTCATAAACATACTCGTACAGTAATAGCTAAAGAGAAAGCTTGTACGAAGAAGAGCTATTTCTGTTGATATTGTCCTTCTGAAGACCTAAAAGGATATTACAGCTTAATATATGGACTTTAAATTTATCTTAAGAAACATAAAATTGAATGGAGTTTAGAGGAGAATAATACTCGTACGATAGTAAGAGATTAAGGAGAGAGTTCTACTTAAGTACTCTACACTAAGCTTTTAGAAAAGGGATAAATTGAAGGTTTTAAGGGCGAGGTTCTGAAGCGTACGGTATATCAAAATATCGTAAAGCAAGCACTTCTGGATCTGATTATCGTACGACGGCTTCCCTTCTTATGTGTAGAGTGGCCAGAGTTTTATACTTTTATGAAAGCATTAAATTGAGAAGCACCCTTAATTATCTCTATACACCACTTAACGATTACAGCCTGGATTCTTAACCACTTTACTAAGAGTTAAGATATCGTACGAAAAGTACTTTAATCCACGAAGACAAATATTTATTTTGCTGTAGATATCTGGAGCTCTCTGAGTTATGCTCTTCTTTTCGGAATCTATACTAGCTTTGTTAATATCCAGGATAACTACCGGAACCCCTTAATTGCTCTTTGTACGGTATTTAGCTAGAGTGGTATAGATTAATAGGAGGCGCTTTGTCCCGTTCTTATTGAGTATAGTATTAAAACAAAGATTAGAGCTCTTATTGGCGATAATGCTGGATTAAATGATGTTCTTTGTTATATAATTAGCCAATGGCTTAGCCTTAAGTATAAAATTAACTGGATCGCAATATATTAAAGAATTCGCTGTTAGGGGCATGTTATTAATCTTATTATTTAGGCCTTTCTATTTAGTTTAAAGAAGGATAAGAAGCTTATAAACTTATATAATAAAGAGGATAAGGAACAGAATAAAGAAGAAAAAGAGGAGGAGGAGGAGGAGGAGGAGGAGGAGGAAGTTGTACGACAAGCACTACCGCCAGTTAAGAGAAAAGATAAGAGGAAAAAAAAGGGTAAAGAATCAGAGCCTGTAACGTACGAAAAGTATAAAAGGGGTAAAAATATTTGAAATATTATGGGGCCGATAGGGAAGCTTTATAACTACGTCGTTTATATCCACAGCTTAGCTAATTATACGACATGGTTTATAGAGCGTACTAGCAAAATAATTCCTCTTAATAATTATACGAGGTGGAATAGCTGGTTTAATATATTAAATGTAGCTCTAGAGGACAATGTGAAGGCTACGCTTTAACTCTATATTGAGCACTACGAGGATAATTTCCTAAAAGATGATATCCTCTTAACAAGCGAATAGATACATCTTTATATAATTCGTGATTTTCTTTAGTCTTTTTATAAAGCAACTCTATTTCTTTAAGGAGATTATACAACACTAGACAGGGTTCTAGAATTAATTAATATTCTTAAGGATATAATATATACCGCGTTGGTATGTTGTATAATACTCTTAACATTTCTTTAGCTAATCCTTTTCTAGGTAACAGCTACTAAGGCTAAGGATAGGTTTATGGCTCCTTAACTCTAATGTGCTAAGGAAAAGCTTACAAAGTACGTTAAGAAGCTAGATAATTCTCCCTACTATCTAGCGGCACGGGTTCTTAACCCAGAGTGTTGTATAGCTTTCTTAAAAGATTAGAACGATTATCTTACTATTAAAGGAGAAAAGAAGCTCTTTAGCGTACGAAAGCTCTGGGAGAGATTCCGCGAGAAAGCGATACTTTTAGATTTAACTATATCGTACGCAACTAAGACTTAAAAGTCGCCTTTAGAGTATAAAGTAAACCTTTCTGCCTTTTATAAGGCTCGTCTTTAGTATTATTTAAAGCATACTCGTCCACAGAGCCAAGATAAGTTTGATACCTATATTAACAAGAGTCCAATTCCACTTAATAGCCGTATAACAGCTATTTTATGGTAAACTTAGTCTCTATAGCGTGCAAGATTCCCAAGACTCTTATTACTTGCAATTAAAGTTCTCTTAATACCTAGAATAAGTAATAAACCAGAGAGAGTATTTTTAGGATCTTGACGTCGCGTTCCACGGGACCGTATAAAGACTACTTTACGGATACTTAAGGTATTAGAATGCGCGAAGGACTGGGCAGATTATAGAATTCTAGGTATTCCTTTATAGTTTCTTTATCGTACGGTAGCTAGAGGGTGAAAAAAGAGAATTTATTTTACTTATTCTCATTAATGGTCGTACGCTAAGAAATGTGGCTGAAAGTATCGGAGAATTATCGGATACTCTTGTAATACTATCAGCTGATACGTTAATTATCCGATACTGGTATCGGGGGGTATCGCCCGCAAGCCTAAACATAAGGGCTAATTCTCGCTACTATTTTTAGATATAAGTTAATAAGAATATTTCTAATAGCTGCTAGCCTTTTAAATTACTAAATCCTAGAGTAGAGTAGTATATTTAACGATTATAAACGGAAATAAGATATACGCAAGAGTAACATATTAAGGGAAACGACTGCAGAATTACGGAAACTATTTCTTTAAACGGTAACGTCTATCTCTAAGTTAGTCCGTATAGAAATACTAAAATTTCTAAGTATAAACGATTTAATTTGGTTAATTTAATTAGCTAGTTCTTATCGATAATAAATAGACGCAAATTACGTGCGAAGGAATAATTGCTATTTATTAGTTGTACTATTTGCTATATTTATAATTACTTACTCTAGCCCTTAAAATTATCTAAAACCTACTAGTTAAAAGAAGATTAGTAGTATATACGGTGCGGGATTAGAAGTTAGAAATAGTAGTAGTTTAGAAGTCCTGCTGCGGGAGCGGGTTTAACAGCTCCCCTTAGATAGGACTGGCAATAATATTAAGGTTAAAGCAGGTTATATAGTACTTATTTTTCCTATTAGGCAGTTCTGGAGCGCCGGATTCTATTAGCTATTGCTATACCTAGTATACTATATATATAGAATTGGGTTGTAGATCCGTAGGGATAATAAGATCGGTCTTATACTACTGTTTATTAGCAGATCCGGGCTAACCAGGAGTTAGGTTAAGAAACTTCTTCTAATATACTATAAAGAGGTCGCTATTATTAATTTAATAGTATCTATTATCGTTAAAGTTTTAAGTAGTTAAGAGTTTCCTTTTCTAGTCACCGCTAGCGCCGTCTACCGTCCACTGCAGTACGTCTGTTAATACTTTGCTACTACTTAGCTGGGTTATTCTAAAAACGTAAACTATCCTAGCCGCTATTAGTTTACCTAGCTAGTTTTATAGTAGGGTAATATATCCATTTTTAAGATATTTTATGGCTATGTAAGCCCCTAGCGAAACCTAAAGTTATAAAAAATTTACTATTTAATTAGCGATCCTTTGTGTTAAAGTATATAGAAGATCTAAGCTATCTACCCTTATCCTTCCTAATGTTAGCGACTTAGTCAATTAAGATATAAGCACGGCACGGGGGTCGCGCAAGCCTGTATGATTGGATTGTCTATAAACGAGAATCTAAAGCTAGAGAAAGAAAAGGAGAAGAAAAGCAGCGCTGGTCGAAGTAGGGTTCTTTTACGTGGTCCTTTAGTCACGTGACCGCAAAGTTCTGCTAAGTTCTGCTACTAAGTTCTGCCGTTTTCTGCCAGTGCCGTAACATTACCCCCCCCTCCGCAAAAGCCTGCCCTCAGGCTTTATATATCCGTATTATACCTATAGGGCGTTTTTATCTTTATATTCTTCCGGTAGCCTATTATCTTCGCTCTGCTAGCACTCTATTTACTCGTCTAGGTACTTTAGGGGTCCTAGTTTACTAGGGTAACGGCTATAAAATTCTTAAAGCTTATGGGGACTGCTAATAAAGTTCTATATAGGGTACTAAGTAGGATCTAGGTTATAGCCTTTCCAACTAACGCGGTACTTTAACGTTTTCCGTACTAGTTTATAGGCCAGTATTTCTTTAATTTTCTATTCGTTATCGCCACTGACTTAAATCGGTAGGGGAGGTTCGTTCTTTTGTTTAGGTAATGGGTTATTTATAGCCTTCCGTAGCTTATCCGGCGAGAAAATAGGGTAAACCTTAATTAAATCTGGGAGCTTTACTTTGTACAAGTTGCCTATTTTCTTAAGGACTGTATATAGCCCTGCTATCTAATAGTCTAGCTTACGGCTAGGCCGTTCCGTTTTTTAGTTCTTTATTATAACCTAAACTATATTACCTACAGTAAAGTTAGGCTCTTGCCTATGCTTATTTTCCTACTGTTATATAGATTTCTGGGCCTTTTCTAAGTTTGTATAGGCTACCGTCTAGGCTTCTTCTAAGTGCTTGGCGTACTGCTAGGCTTCCTTATAAGATAGTTTCTCGTATACGGTTTATGGTCCTTTTAGCCTATCCTAGTTAAAGCTTATTTGGGGTAGATACCCTATTTCTAGTTAAATAGGTGTAAATCCCGTAGAGTTATAGGGTAGGGTCGCCTAGGCGTAGTTTATTAGAGGTAGCAGTTTGCTCTAGTTATCTTATAAGTAGTTAACAAAGGGCCGGAGTCTTTAGTCTAAGTATTAATTTATAATCTCCGTCTAACCATCTATTTGGGTGGTACGCCGTAGAAAGCTTTAGCTTAATGCCTAGGATCTGGGTGAACTTATTCTAAAAGGCTAATATAAACTGCGGCCTGTGATTAGATATAATAGTATCTAGTAGTCCGTAAATTTGGTAGACGTAGTAGATATACAGTTAGGCTGCCTCTTTAGTATTAATATTTTTATAATAGGGAATTAAGAACGGGTACTTGCTAAAGTGGTTAACTAGGATTATAACTATATTATATCCGTTACGGTTTAGAGGTAGCTTATAAAAGTCTATAGAGATATATTACTAGGGGCGGTCGGGTATTAAAAGGGGTTTTAATAGTCCTAGGGTTTTGTCTCGTAGAATTGTGGACCTATAGTAGTTATTGCAGTTCCGTATATAGCGGTTAATATTTATAATTATTTTGGGCTAGTAGTAGCGGTCGCTAATAATCCTATAGGTTTTATTTTTTCTAGGGTGGGCCGTAGAGACCTAAGTATGTGCTTCGGCAATAAGCTAAGTCCGTAAGTTCTGTTTCTCTACTACCACTAGCTATTTACGGTGCTTAAGCAGTCTACTTTTAAGGGACTATAGGCTAGAAACGTTCTTTGCCTTTTTACGGTACTCCTGTAGGGAAGGAGCCGTATAGTTTTTTTTATAGTAATTTATTAATTAAGTTAAGTCCTAAAGGGTTAATAGGATATATCTTGGCGCCTAAGGAGTCTATACTTAGTTCTGCCTATATCTAGGGGTTAAGGTACTCTAGTTGTAGTAGCGTCTAGGTTTATAATAAGATCTTCGCAGCCGTATAGTTACTTAGGTCTTATTTACGCCTAGTAAGAGCATCCGTATAGTTCGTAGCGCCTAGTCTATATATAATTAAGAAGTTAAACTGAGATAGGATATCCGCCTAGTGTGCCTACTAGGCTGTAAGGGCCTTAGTT